>Ga0209636_10004987_pt1 | contig 13551 bp, 13 predicted proteins | sample DeeMarSWOR152_54_FD_187464 | JGI IMG/M metagenome (GOLD analysis project Ga0209636, IMG submission 187464) | Marine sediment microbial communities from White Oak River estuary, North Carolina - WOR-1-52-54 (SPAdes) (version 2) | ecosystem: Environmental > Aquatic > Marine > Intertidal zone >...
AAAAGTGCCAAGAGGAAGAGTATTGTGTGCAAAGAGCCCTCCAATGTAAGCCGCTTTTCCAGGTTTCTGCAGGTCCGATCATACCAAACCTAGAAGCGCTATGCATGACTAGTGGTCCTTAATGAGAAAGAGAGGAACGCTTCTGTAAGTAGGCTTTTATTCCTCTCTTGGCCTAGCCTTGCTCATGCTGACTTGGCACAGACAGTGCTGCCTGGTATCTTGACCGTGGAGGTGATTATTGATAAAGGAGCTACGGTTTACGGTGGAGAACCAACCGGGAGCCCTGGTAAAGGTGGCCGCGGCCTTTGGTGAGGAGAAGGTTAATATCGACGGTATTAGCGTTACAGGAACGGGTGACTCGGGATTGATCTGTCTTGTGACTGATAACCCTGGAGAGGCGTGCAATGTCTTGCAGAAGCTAGATGTAGCCTTTGAGGAGAGGGAAGCCGTGGTTATCGATATCCCTAACCATCCAGGAGAGCTTGCCAAGCTCCTTGACCGTTTGGCAAAAGAGGGTCTAAACGTCGAGTCTGCTTGCGCTGCCGTGGAGCGGAGTAAGATCGTTCTCATGGTAGACGATGTGGGAAGAGCAAAACAGCTTCTACGGATAGCGTAAGCAGCGCCTTTCTGCTATACTCAGGTACAAGTGGTCTATTATGAAGAGATTCCTGTGCCCGGAATGCAGTGAAGTCGCGGTCTCAAACAACGAAAAGATGGCATGCGAGGCCTGCGGTGTACAGATGGTCGAGGTCACCGATTCTCTAATGGCGACTATGGCCGATCGGCCTGGTGCGCTGGCCGAACTCTTACAAAAACTTGCTCAGAAGGGTATCAACATCAGAAGTCTCCACGCCATGCCCAAAGAGGGCGGCATGGCACTTGCCTTCTTTTCCGTTGACCGTGCAGAGGAAGCGCTCACGATTCCTGAAGTGCAGCGGGCTGAAGATCTCCCGATTACATTCGACGAAGACACCACTGAGAAGCAATAACAGAGGGTCAAGACAGCCTGCTGCGCAAACTTTTTTTGCCGCTTAGTTCTAAGCTCAACTTCCAGTTTTAATTCTTCAACCGCAGAGGGCACAAAGACTGCTCCAGATCGAACATTGAAGTTTCTATAGTACCCTCTGCGTGCTGGAGTGCGCTCTGCGGTGAAAGATTCTGTTTTGTGAAGGGAAGGAGTTTGTGCAACGGCCCGAAGAGAGGGCCCTTTTGATTATTGAAGCAAACCTACCCATTCTCGTAAGAAGGCTCCGGAGGGTGTCTGTTAATCGACCGCGGGCTCCGGCATGGCGTCTTTTTCCGGGAAGCGGGAGATGATCTTTGCTGGAATCGGAACCGGGACGCGGTCCCCCGCTGCAAGTTCTGAAGATGGCTTTCCCGCCTCGCTTCGGCCGTGTTGCGGGTTGAGCACTGTAATGGGGGTTTCAGGAACCATCCCGCACTTATCGAGAAGGGCAAGGCCAACTTGGATGTCGCCGAGGCTGACGCAGCTTGTCACCCGGCCAAGGTAGGTCCCGTTTCGGTCGATCACCGCGGCATCGCCCCGGATCGGCCGGGCGCCAGGGGTTTCCACCTCAAATCGGATGATCTCTCTTGTTCGATTCTTGTAGACGCTTACACAGTGGGCACGGCCGATGAAGAACGGCTTGTGCAGCTTCACATATGATCCAAACCCCGCTTCAAAAGGATCGATCCCGTAGGCACCAGCGAGTTCGTGTCCGTAGAGCGGTAGGCCGGCCTCCGTGCGTGTGGAATCCCGCGCGGCGAGGCCGCACGGAGCAAGGCCAAATGGCTTACCGGCTTTCAGGAGTCTTTCCCATAACCAGAGTGCACTATCTCCACCGACGTAGATTTCGCAGCCTATTTCCTCACCGGTGTACCCGGTGCGCGCAATAACCAACTCGTTTCCCTTGACTTGGACCTCACAGAATTCGGTTCGCGCCAGGGCTGCGATCTGTAACCCCTCTTTTTTGCCGACTATGGAGGTGAGAATCCGTTGGCTTGAGGGGCCCTGCAGGGCAATGTCGATTACTCCCTCCTCGGTCTTCAGATTACGCAGGGTCACCTTGGGGCCAGGGCGGCGGCACGGGATCTCCTGGTCAATCAGATACCGACCCTCGTTTACTCCGGTCAGCCATGCCCAATCCTTGTCCTCGTTCGCTGCATTGACCACGACAAGGTAACGGTCGTGCGCCCGTCGATAGACAAAAACGTCGTCAATGACCTTGCCATCAGGATCGAGCAGATAGGCATACTGGGACTGTCCATCCTCAAGCCAGGCAGCGTAGTTGGAAGTCACCACGTTTAAGAATTCAGCGGCGTACTTCCCAGCGACCTCAAGGACGCCCATGTGGCCCAGGTCAAACAGGCCCGCTTTTTCCCGCACGGCCCGGTGCTCCTCTATGGCGGATGTGTACCAAACCGGCATCTCCCACCCGGCGAAGGGAACGAGTTTGGCACCAAGTGTCTTATGTGCCTCGTAGAGAGGGGTTCGCTTGGGCTTTTCTTCCTTCTCTTCCCATGAAAAGTCGGTTCGAGTTGTGTCTGGCTCCGAGAGGTTCAGATGGTTCTGACCCACGAAATACGGCTTGGAGGCCACGAACAAGTCGGGTTCCTGACAATGGAGTTTTTGAATATCGGTACCTTTTTGCGCTTGATGGGGCTTCAGGGAAAGCCACGCTCGTGCGGCATCCGGAACGTCCTCGGGAGAAATCTCCTCGACGATTGCTGGGCCCTGCACCTTACGAAGGATGTCCTCCTCGTCGAATAGAATGTACCCGTCAGCAAGTCCAGCGAGCCATTGCTGTACGGATCGTCCTTGTTCTTGGGGAACAAGGACGAGATAACTTTCGGTTCCCAAGCATCCCACGATCACTTCGGAGATCAGCTTTCCCTTCTCGTCGAATAGGTGGGTTCGCTGATGGCCGCTTGTTTTCAGTGTTAGCAGGTCAGCAGAGATAGCCTCGTTCAACAGAGCCCGAGCGCGGCCTTCATGCACCCGGAGGATCGTCCATGGGCCATTTGTGGTCTTGGTTTTTGGGGTTGCTTCAACTGCGGGATCGACGCGGGCGATGAGCTCACGGACCTCTTCTTTGGCCTGCTCAAGGACGGAGAGAGGAAGTTTTCCCCGCGAGAGCTCGGCAGTAAGTCCGGGATACGAGAAGGGCCGAATCGCCCGGAGCACCTTGGCGATGATAGAAGCGAGGATCTCCATTTCTTCTTTTCCCATCCCGCGCTGAGTGGCCCACGGGGTCCCCAGTCTGATCCCGTGTGCGTCGGCCGCGCTATGGTCACCAGGGATCGTGTTCTTGTTGCAGACGATTCCAACAAGATCGAGGATGCGTGACGCGATTTCCCCCAACATGACAAAACCAGTGTTGGACTCAAGCGTCCTTAAGTCGATGACCAGCAAGTGGGTATTCGTCCCACCGTAGGCGAGAGTGAGCCCCTCTTTTTTTAGTGCATCCGCAAGGTGGACAGCATTCTCGACGATCTTTTGTTGAAGCGCCTTAAACTCCGGTGATTGGGCGATCTTTAGGGCGACGGCGATGGCCGCGAATTTGTTCACGTGAGGGCCACCTTGTTCGCCAGGGAAGATCGCGTTATCGAGTTGATTGGCGATCTCCGGATTGGTGGAAAGAATGACCGCCCCGCGTGGACCGCAGAGGGTCTTATGCGTGGTGAAAGAGATCACGTGTGCGTGACCCACTGGGTTGGGGTAGACTCCGCCGATCACCATTCCCGCGGTGTGGGCGATATCGGCGAGCAGAATCGCCCCCGCCTCGTCAGAAATCTCACGGAACGTCCCCCAATCTGGCTGCCACGGATAGGAGGTGAACCCACCGATGATCATCCGCGGGCGATGCGTCTTTGCTAGTTGCATGATGGCGTCGTAGTCGAGCCTGGAGGTCTTTCGATCCACTGCATAGGATACGATGTTATAGCGCTTTCCGGTGATGTTGAACTGGGACCCGTGCGTGAGGTGACCGCCTTCGGTGAGGTCCATTCCCATGACCGTATCCCCTGGATCGACAAACGCCTCGTAGATGGCGAGGTTTGCTGCGGCACCGGACAAGGGTTGAACGTTGGCGTAGATTCGGTCTGCCGGGTAATCGGGAGTGGCGAAGCACTCCGCAGCGCGACGGCCGGCAAGCGACTCCACGAGGTCAGCAAATTCCGTTCCCTTGTAGAAACGCCAGTCTGCGTACCTGCGATGGTGTGCCAGCTGTTCGTCCAGGTCGGCCAGTCGCTCCGGCGAAGTTGCCCTCATGACCGGCCGGGGATAGCCCTCCGCGTAGATGCTGGTGAAGGCCGAGCCAAGGGCCTCACGGATTGCTGGAGGGGTGTAGCTTTCAGAGGGAATGAGAACGAGCTTTTCCCGCTGGCGGCGCTCCTCAGCGGAAATCAGCTCAGCCGTTTGCGGATCGATCTCGGAGAGGTTGGAAAAACGGGATAGTTCGGTCATGGACTCTCCTTTCTCCAATCGAACATGTCTGGGTGAAGTCTACGGGGAAGGTCGCGGTCTTTCCAGCACGCCTCAGCGAGGAGGTAGAGGCCGCCGCTGAGCAGAGAGTGCCCACCAAGGAGGATGGGAATCTTAGAAGCGACTGTCTCACGCGTGAACTCGGCCCACAATCGATTTTCGATCAGCTCGGGACAAAGCAGGTCGCTGGCAAACCGCTCGCAAGGTGCAGGAAGCTGTCCTCCTTGTGATAATAGTGGTCGGCTATCAATGATGGCGGCATCGGCACTTTGAGCAAGCCATGTGAAGAAACGATGAATGCCGATAGTATCTAACACTTTTGAAAGTAATTCTCCTTGGTGATCGGTGTAAGATCGCATGCCCCGGCCCTCGATGAGGGCGCTCGTTCGACAGGCAACTTCTGCTTCAAAGTGAGACCAGGTAACGGGATTGACTCGTCCAATTAGGTAGAGGTGCGCAGTTCGGTCGACAAGTCGCTCAAGTAGGCGTGAGACCGACGGGTGAGTCAGTCGCTGTTTCTCTAGGAAAGCGCGTATCTCCTTACCCCCTCGTTCCGTTGCCCTAAGGAGAAGCAGGTCGGTTGGGGTGTCGATGTCAAACTGGGTCGCGGCTTCGCGTGGGAGGGCAAAACAGGGGAACCCCAGGTCAGAGAGGACTAAACCGAGCGGATTGTCAATCGGTGGCAGGTCTGCACCTACCAGATCCCTTGCTTTTGCGACGGCGAAGAAGTCGCACGAGTAGAAGTTGTTAAACAGGGCTCCGCGCTCTGGACGCTGACTGAACGAAACCAGATTTTCCACCTGCTCCTCGGTAAGCAGGCCGCCACTTCCACTGCCAAAATACAAAATTCCGTCCAGCTTCTCGGAAGCGATGACCCGTTTTATCGTGTTGCCGAAATGAAATCGCGTGCCGCGAACTGGTGATACAGGGACAACTCCCAGGCTGCGGAGGTGTTCAGCAAATGTCTTATCGGGGCTGACAAGAATGATCCGTTCCACGCCGACTTGCTGAAGCGTTCTGACGAGATCCTTGGTGGATGCCTCCCGCCCTTGCTCAACTAGTTGTTCCCCTTGGCCCTTACCGAGAGGAGCATGCAGAATCACCGCAGCAATTCTTCCCATCAGGGAGCCTTCCCTTCACGAAGTGCTTCCACAAGGAAGCGCAGGACGTGGATCGTTCCTTCCTTGCTCAACGGGCGGTTGTGGTTTCCACAGCGGGGAGAATAGATGCAGGAGGGACAGCCCTCAGTGCATGGGCAGTCGGAGACAAGATTCAGTGCCTCTGTGGCAAGCCGACTGAAGTTGGCGAACAGTACCCGAGCGAGCCCGGCGCCGCCTTCAATTTCGTCAAAGATGAGGATCGTGGCACAATTGGTCTGGATGTGAAGCGGGGTGGAGAGTCCAGCAATGTCCTCCCGATCACATAAGACAAGCAACGGAACCATCGCGATCAGCGTGTGCTCTGCACCATGCAATCCACCCAGCAGATCCACGTTGTCAAGTCCGGGGACACCTTGTGGAAAAGTGATCCACAAGCCGTCGCTTTCGTAGGTGTGTGGTGGCAGGTCGAGCGGCTCCACGGCGATCGTTCGGTCGAAGTGGATTGTCTTGTATCCGGTGAATCCCTCGGTCACTCGAACGCGTCCTTTTCCCCGGGTAATCGGTGCCTGTTCGCACGTCTCTTCGGGCTTAAGGATCTCGGCCGAGAAAGTGCGAAGGCTCTTTGTGTGATAGTCGACGTCCTCTCGCCGTGCCTGAGCGATCCCCTCTTCGAGGTTGAGATGTTCCACTATGTAGTGTTCACTGCGATGGAGGAAGACCGCGCCGGGGTAGGCATCGCGACAGGCACGAAGGCGATCCATTGTCTCCAACAGCTGCCCTTCGCACATCAGTTTGACCTCTTGGCCGGCGATGTCATCCAGGCTCAAAAGCTCGTGGGGTCGCTGTCTGCCCCGGTAGATGTACCCACGTTGGGTCTTCGTCAACAGGCCGTTGCGGGTGAGCCCGTCTAGGAGGTCCTTTTCCTCTGTGCTCACTTCTTCTGGCCCAACCGGCAGCTCGGAAGAAGCGCAGGTGAGATGCCCTACCTGCAAATGGGGGTTGTCGGTCCTGATGACAATCTGTTCTCGCTTTTTGCCGAGGAAGCGATGTGGGTGGCGTAGCAGGTACTGATCAAGTGGATCCTCATAGGGTATGTACACCACAAGGGATGGTGTAGTTCCCCGGCCGGCGCGGCCGGCCTGCTGCCAGGCAGAAATTAAGCTTCCCGGAAAGCCGGTCAAAATCACCGCATCGAGGCTTCCGATGTCTATTCCCGCTTCGAGCGCGCTGGTTGAGACTACCCCTTCGATCTCTCTGTTTCGCAGGCCTGCCTCAATCTCGCGCCGTTCCTGAGGAAGGTAGCCGGCTCGATAGGGCAGAACCCTCTGGGCTCCGAGTTCAATCGCCGCTCGCGCCACGACTTCGGCTATTGCACGCGAGCCGGTGAAACAGAGCGTTTGGACACCGGAGGAAGTCAGGAAGGAAAGAAGTTGGGCAGCCTGGGTGAAGAGGGAATGATGCGGGTTCGCAAGCGCATCCCAAAACAGGATCCGCTTTTCGCCTCGGGCTGAGGTATCCTCGGTGATGGCGGTGAACGCTCGGCCCGTGAGCTCCCGGGCGAACGCCACCGGATTGGCCACCGAGGCGGAGGAGAGTATCAGCTGCGGAGTAGCCCCGTAGTGTGAGAGAATGCGGAAGAAGCGCCTGAGGAGCAACGCCACGTTCGTTCCAAATACCCCCCGGTAGCGATGGGCCTCGTCGATCACGATGTAGCGCAGGTTCTGAAAGAAGCATCCCCACTGATGGTGCCAGGGGAGGTAATAATGCAAGCCGTAGGGGTTGGTGAGGATGATGCGTGAGGTCTGTTTGATCCGTCCCCGCCGACTGGTTGGAGTGTCTCCATCGTAGGTGCTGGGGGAGAAGCGATGGCCGGTTACCCGCTCGAGATTGAGGAGCTTTTGCAGCTGATCGTTAGCTAATGCCTTCAGTGGATAGATGTAAAGGGCGCTTGCACTATGATCGGCGAGCAATCCCTCGAAGATGGGAAGGTTAAACGCGAGCGTCTTCCCGGATGCAGTAGGAGTGGTGACGATCACGTTTTTTCCCGCTTGCACCGCCTCGATCACGGCACATTGATGCCGATAGAGGCGGAGCCCCTTTTCAGACAGATAGGCCTGTAGGGCCGGATGAAGCGAGGCATTGGCAAACTCGGCACTGGACGGGGGGATCACCACAACATGGGAGATTTGATTGCGGTACCAAGGCGCTTTCTTCAGTCTTGCAAGAAGGTCATCGAGCATCATCGAGATGGCTCAGTAGGTGCCCAAGAAGCAGGGCGAGAGTTTGTACATCTTGGCGGTTATGGTTGACGATCGGAACAAGTGGACCTGGGTTTCCTGTCTCGAGATAGGTTGAATAGAACTCGGGGACCGCTTCGCTTGGCAAGTCCTCTGTGCGCTGAATTCCGAGGTGCCCTTCCAGCATTGACAATCGCATGTTGGGAAGACAGTCGTGGAAGGCACGGCGAGCGTGGTGGAGGAGGTCAATGTGCATTGGTGCGTGGGTAAATTGCAATCCGTAGTAGGCGAAGCGTTCTCGTAGGTAGGTCCAATCGAAAGCCTTCCCGTTGTAGCTGATGAGGAGTGATGTCTCCGCGATCACTTGCGCAATCTGGTCCAACAGGGCAGGCTCCTCGTCGAGAGACCGGGCGAGATACTGAGTGATCCGGATTCCCTCCGCGTTTAGCTGGGCCAAGGCGGCGAGGATGATCGGTGTCCCACCTAACCCCAGGGTTTCAAGATCGAAGAACAGGAGTCTCTCTTGAGGAACTAGGCTAACCAACTGCAAGAAAAGCGGGTGGCGGCTGGGAAGCCAATAGTAGAGGGTCTTATACACCAGATTGGGATCGAGAGGGCGCCCCCAATACGCAAGAAGGGTAGAAGCCGCCTCCTTCCAACGAGGATGATCGAGCAGGGAAGGGATCGTGGTATACCCGTTTTTCTGCAGCTGCTGATCGTGCATGTGGCCGATGCCAAAGACAAGGCGAAGCTCGGAGAGGAAGGCCTGCTCGGCACTTTTCGCAGAGGGAAACGAAAGATTGATTGGCGCGAAGTTCTCGATTGTGAGGGGCTCCCCCAAAGCGCCCTTTCTGACGCTTCCCTGAAAGACATCCCCAATCCGTCTTCCTTGATAGTCCTCAAGAAGGCTCGTGAGGGTTGTAGATGGGGATACAACGCCGAGACGTGCCCGTTCGATGAACCACCCTGCAATCCGATCGATGTCCGACATGATTTCGTCCGGCGGGCGGGGTCAAAGAGGAACTTATCTTTCGCCGACGTAAGGTAGAAGAGCGAGCTTCCTAGCTCGTTTGATCTCCCGGGCTAACTGCCGTTGGTGCTTGGCGCACAAACGCGTGGCCCGCTTTGGAAGGATCTTCCCCAATCGGTTCATGTATTGTTTCAGTTCTTCCGGCTTCTTGTAATCAAGGATGATATTTCGTTCACAGACCCGGCAGATGCGTTGTTGCCTATAGTACCTCACTTAGAAAGGAACCTCCTCGTCCTCTTCTTTATCTTTATGCTCGCCCGGCTGGTCAGCTGATGAAGGAACCGTTCCGGGCTCGCTCTCGGATCGCGGAGGACCGCCCAGAAACTGAACGTTTTGTGCCACGACCTCGACGACCTTCCGTCGTTCTCCTTCAGCGTTTTCGAAGGAGTCGATGCGTAAGCGTCCCTCCACAGCCACCGATCGGCCCTTGCTCAAGTAGTTGGCACAGTTCTCTGCCTGCGTGCCCCAGGTGACGATTGGAACGAAGGTCACCTCTTCCTGGAGTTGGCCAGCGCTGTCCTTGTATTGGCGATTGACCGCAATGGAAAACCGTGTACGTGCCGTTCCACTTGGTGTGTATTTGAGTTCAGGGTCCGCGGTTAGGTTGCCGATCAAGAAGACCTTGTTGAGATTTGCTGGCATCTTTGTCCACCTACTGTGAGCGAACTACGATTTGATAGCGGAGGATCTCCTCATCGATGTTCATCCGCTCTTTCAGAGGCTTGACCGCTTGTGGGGAAAGGCGAAACGCGGCTAGCCCGTAGTGACCCTCTGAGTAATGACTAATTTCATAAGCAAGTTGGCGCTTTCCCCAATCTTCTGTCTCCTCGATCTCTCCTCCATTCTCCGTGATGAGACTGTAGATGCGCTCAACCTTATCTGTACGCTCCTCGTCGGTGAGGTCAGGCCTGATTACGTAGACAATCTCATATGCTCTCACGTTTCTCCCTCGCTGTCAGTGTACAGCCAAGACTTTATCCAGATGGACGTTGGAAGTCAAATCGAGAGGAATCCTGTTTAGTTGCAGACAATCGCCACAATGCAACTCGATGGTTTAGGGTATAACAGTGCGAGAACGCCCTTCCACTCTTGACAGAACCTCATCCGGCAACTATAATGATGGGAAATTTCTACTAGAAGAAAGGGGGTGAAAGGGTGAACAAAGGAGAGTTCGTAGACAAGTTAGCGGCGAAAGCTGGCTTTAGCAAGAAGGACGCACGCAAGGCTCTGGATGGGATGATCGGGTTGATTACAAATGCACTTGCATCGAATGAGGAGGTTCTTCTGACTGGGTTCGGCAAGTTTGAGGCCAGAGTGCGCAAGGAGTCCAAGCGGATCAATCCTCAGACCCAGAGGCAGATTACCGTTCCTAAAAAAGTTGTACCAGCCTTCAAGCCTGGGAAGAACCTGAAAGTCATTGTTGCCAAGAAACTAAAGGCCGTCGCAGTTGGGTCCGCGCTTAAGGTGAGGAGGGGATAAGACGGCCAAGCTAGCTTCCCGTCTGCCGTTTGGATAAGCACCACGCGAAAGTGTAGGCTGCATGCCTCGAAAAGCGGCAGCTCAGTGGTCTTGTACAGGGGAGGAGAAGGTGTAGTGCAGGGCCAAAGCATAATTGAGCTGCCGGTTTTGTTTGACCCCTTGTTCCTCAAACTTAAAAGTGTTACAATTGGATGATAGACGTGAGGTGCTAGTTAGCGAAAAAAAGGTGTGCAACATCATAATCTTAGGTCAGGCATACATTTTGATAGTTTAGGAGTACTTGGTGTGTGTATCCAAGATGTTTTTATGCAAGGTGCGGGCTAAAAACAGCATTCGAAGACGGTTCGCTAAAAGGGTGCGCTGTTAGGCAAAATACAGAAAAGGAGGTCTGTAAAGAAGCGTGGAGGACGCATTCTGATTGTACGCGCGGAGATGCACGATATTTTTGGAAAAGTTCTTAGGAGGAAGGGTATTTCTTACTTGTTGCGTTGGGGCTGCTTCTGGGTGCGGGTTGGAAGTGGCATGGTTAAGGACTTAGTTAGGGCAGGCTCAATCAGAGAATACTTACCCACCGACGTATGCGAAAAAGGAGGTAACAAATGAAGTGGGAAGGATACAATCCGAAAGCCAGTGAGAAGGTGAACAAGTTGTTCGGAAAAGTTATTGGCAAGAGAGGCATCTACTATTTGCTGATGATTGCAGCGTTGGGACTGCTTCTGGGTGCCGGCGCGAAGTGGCACGGGTAAGCTATTAAATTTCTAAAGGAGGTCAGAAATGAAGTGGGGAGGATACAGTTTGCAAGCGAGTGAGAAGGTAAACAAGTTATTTGGAAAGGTTATTGGGAAGAGAGGCATTTACTATTTGCTGATGATTGCAGCGTTGGGACTGCTTCTGGGTGCCGGCGCGAAGTGGCACGGTTAAGCGCAGCAAACTGAGGTGCGATCGATCCCAAGGTAGTTTTTGCCCTTGCCTTGTGTTAAGGTAGGGAGGAGAAACTCGATCTCCTCAAATAAGGGAGAAAAGTGGAACTTCCTGCAAAGGCAAGGGTCTATATTTGGTGTCTGAGCTTACTAGCATTAACCGCAATTGTTTACTACACGCGGAGCCTCGTCTTTGTTTCCCTTGAGCAAATCGTCGCATTTACTCTCTTCATCTTTCTTGGCTTTCTTTCCGAAATCTACGCTACTTGGATCCCGATATACGGCACTGAGATGTCCGCTTCCATTGCTGTCTACTCAGCCGCGCTCTTCATTTTGGGTCCTTCCCATGCTGTGCTTGTGGTGTTGGTTGCCACTCTGACCTCAGAAGTTTTGATGAGATGGGATTATCTAAAAAATGCCCCAGTGCGATTCGCATACGTTTTAACCTTCAATGTGAGCCAGTGGGTCGTAACCGTTTCCGTTGTCGGGACTATTATTGCTTTGGGCTACACAATGCCTCTTCGGCTGGTGGCAACGAACGACTATCTTTGGGCACTAGCGGGCTTTTGGAGCTGCGCAATAGCGAACCTTGCCTTTGTTACTGGAATAGTGGCACTCACCGAGCGAAAGAGCTTTTTTTACGGTTTCACAACTTCGTTCAAAGACTTCGCTCTTCAGTATGTGAGTCTCTTCGTATCTGCACTTCTACTGGTTGTGCTTTTTTCATTATCAATCTGGCACATGTTCTTTGCTATCGTTCCGTTAGCACTGGTCCATATCTCTTTTCGTAGCTATCTAAGAATCAGAACCGAGGCACGGAAGACGTTCGAGAAGATTTCGAGCCTTCTTGATGAGCGGGATCATTACACAGCGGTTCACTCGGACGAGGTCGCTGAGCTTGCCGTGAAAATCGCTCAAGAGATGAAGCTCCCACAAGGGGAGATCGAAAAGATCGACGTTGCCGGAAGAGTGCATGACATAGGGAAAATAGCCATTCCTGATGCTATTCTTCTCAAGCCCGGCCCACTGAGTGAGGAAGAATGGCAGGTGATGAAACGTCATCCGTTGGTCAGCGCGGAGCTAATCAAGGGACTGGAGATCTACGCGCCGATTGCCGATGCCGTCAAGCATGAGCACGAGCGCTGGAATGGAAGCGGTTACCCGGACGGTTTGAAAGGCGAGGAGATCCCACTTGTTTCCCGGATCATCGCTGCTGCGGATATTTACAATGCCCTCATTACCAAACGGCCCTATCGAGAGGCGTTCACGCACGAAGAGGCAATAGAGACCATCCGGCAACTACGAGAAACGGATCTTGATCCAAACGTAGCTGACGCGCTCCTTCGTGTGATCAGTACGGCAGCAGCAAAGCAGAGAGAGGCACCATTGCGAGATAGCTACACGTTAGGTAGGCTCTGATTCTTCCTCATGTTTTTCATCGGTGCGATTCTCATCGGAGTAGTGCTTGGGTACCTGCGGAGAGGGCGAGTGAAGCATCTAGCGTCTCTCAAATTGCGGTTTCTATGGTTAGTGGGAGTGGCGCTATTACTCCAACTTGCAATTTTCCCATTATTTAGTGAACGTCCCCTCCTGCCGTATGCCACCACGGCGCTTCATTTCCTCTCCTACGGCCTCATATTCTTGTTTCTTTTCCTCAATCGCCACGTGTTTCCCTTCGTTCTCATTGGCTTGGGGTCCTTCTTAAACCTACTTGTAATAATCGCAAACGGGGGCTACATGCCGTCTTCGCCGACGGCCCTCGAGCGTGCAGGAGCCCAGGAGGTAGCGGCTCATCTCTTGAAGGACGGCGTGTATGGGAATGTCGAGCTGATGAGTGAAACGACGCGGTTCAATATCTTGGGGGACTTCCTCTACTTTCCCTTTCCTGGGACGCACCCGTTTGCTGCAGTGTTCAGCATCGGGGACCTCATCTTGGCGCTTGGGCTTATCTGGCTGATCGCGCGGGGAATGAGATCGCATGCCTAGCGATTTCTCATTGCTCCTTCTTTCCCACTCGGTCGCGGTGGTTAGGGCCAGTCAAAGCCTGGATTCCGTTGCGGGCAAAATCCTTAAAGCCTGCGTTCGATGTGGCTAGTGGGTGAGTCTAGATCGAGTTATTTCCTGTTTGGAAGGACTAGGAGGTAGTGGGGATTTCGGCCACAGGAGGAGGTTATGAGGGGAGGGAAAAGGGGAGCTCGGTTTCCCTTGCCCTTGCCGAGTCGAACGGCGGCCTTGCAGATGGGAAGGCTACACGGCCAAGGAGGTCAAACAGCGTACCTGTACCTCATCTGCATGGGCTGTA
>Ga0209636_10004988_pt1 | contig 13550 bp, 9 predicted proteins | sample DeeMarSWOR152_54_FD_187464 | JGI IMG/M metagenome (GOLD analysis project Ga0209636, IMG submission 187464) | Marine sediment microbial communities from White Oak River estuary, North Carolina - WOR-1-52-54 (SPAdes) (version 2) | ecosystem: Environmental > Aquatic > Marine > Intertidal zone >...
AAGAATCCAGGATAAGCCTCTAATCGAGTAGAAACTCCTCCTGATATTCCGGAACAGCTACCTCCCATCCCTTTTTGTCTCTGACCAAAGCGGCGAAATGCTGTGACGCGCTTGATTCGCCATGAGTTACAAAGAGGCGTCTGGGTGACTTGTGGAGGCTCGATAGCCATCTGAGAAGCTCATCCCTGTCAGCATGTGCCGAGAAGCCGTTTATCTGTGCCACTCTAGCTCTAACCGGGTAATGTTGCCCCAGTATTCTGACCTTTTTGGCACCATTGACTATCTCTCTTCCTAATGTCCCTACTGCCTGATAGCCGACAAAGAGTATTGTGCTTGCCTTCCTTGAGATATTTGTTACCAGGTGGTGCTTTATTCTGCCGCCGGTACACATCCCTGAGCCGGCGATTATAATAACAGTGCCCTTTATTCGGTTTATCGCCTTAGACTCCCCAGCCGTCCTTACCAGACTTAAGCCACGGAAATCAAAGGGGGATTTTTTCTGGCGCATAAGCTTGAGCATCTCTTTATCGAACAGTTCAGGATGGTGTTTAAAAACCCGCGTGATATTTATTGCCATAGGGCTGTCAATGAAAACCATCAGGTGTGGGATGCGGCCTTCAATGAGGAACTCGTTGAGACAATACAATATCTCCTGAGACCTCTCCAGAGCGAAGCTGGGTATGACTATGTTTCCTCCGGATTTCACGGTTGCGTTTATGACATCGTCTAGCTTATTGGCTGCATCTTCCAGATGTTCAAGCAACCTATCACCATACGTGGATTCCACAAGGACATAGTCCGCTTCTTCAAAAAGGGTGGGGTCGCGGAGTATCGGCTTACCCCAACGGCCAACGTCTCCAGAGAATAGAATTGTCCTGTCCTCACCGTTTTGCCGTATCCTGACCCTTATCATGGATGAGCCCAGCACATGACCTGCATCATAGAAGGTGGCTTCAATGCCCCTACCTATACTGACGGCTTTTCCGTATTCGACAGGCGAGAAAAGTGGAAACGAAGCCTTGGCATCATCGATCGTGTACAGAGGAACTTCCGGATATGGTCCTTTTCTACTTTCTCTTTTGTGTCTCTTGCTCTTAAACTTTGCATCTTCCCGCTGGATTTTTGCTGAATCGAGGAGCATGATTTCTGCGATTTCGGCGGTGGCAGCTACACAGTAAATTGAGCCACGAAAACCTTCGCGGACCAGCTTGGGCAAAAGCCCGCTATGGTCGAGGTGGGCGTGGGTCAGAAGGACGCAATCCAGAGTTTCGGGTGAAATGGGAAACGGTTTCCAGTTCCGTCCCCTTAACTCTCTCTCCTGGTAAAGGCCACAGTCCACCAAAAACCTGAAGTTGTCGGACTCAACCAGATAGCATGAGCCGGTGACGCTCTGAGCCGCGCCCAGGAAAGTTAGCTTGATTTGCATGCTTTGAGATAATAACAGAAAGCAGATGAGTTAGGCAAAATCTTGCCTCGCCCGGAATTAATGCTATAATTAAATCAAACCACCGGCAATTCCCCCTAGGTACATTTATCCTTGACGGAAGTTCCTTATGGTGTTAAATTATGTCGTTTGGATGTTGTGTTGAAACTTCGCATATTCTGAAAGGAGTTGAGATATGATTTCGTTTAGTCCGAGTGAAGAACAGCAGATGATTGTAACCATGGTGAAGCAGTTTGCCAACGATGAGATGAGGAAAGTTTACAGGGAGTGCGACGAAAGCGGTGAAATTCCTGCCCGTGTCATCGATACCGCCTGGCAACTGGGGCTTGTTTCCACAAGCATACCGGAGGAGTACGGAGGACTTGGTGGTGAGCACTCGGCTATAACAGGTGCACTCATCGCTGAGGAACTGGCATGGGGCGACCTGTCTATGGCCATGCATATCCTCTGCCCTGCTCTGGTGGTTTATCCCATTCTTGAGATGGGCACTGAGGAGCAGAGGAAGAAATACCTACCGGCCTTCTGCAATGAGAAGTACAGAACCGCTACCGCAGCTCTCATCGAGCCACGCTTCGATTTCGACCCCTACTCTCTTTCAACCACTGCCCGACCTGACGGCAACGGCTATGTGCTCAACGGGCAAAAGTGCTACGTGCCTCTGGCTGCCGATGCCGAACTTTTGCTGGTCTATGCGGCTGAGAACGGCAGCAGCCAGGGCTTCATCATCGAGAAAGGCACAAAGGGACTGGAGATCGGTGAGCGAGAGAAAAACATGGGAATAAAAGCTCTCGCCACCTATGAGCTTAGCCTGAAGGACTGCCGCATACCGAAGGAGAATCGGCTGGGTAATAGCAAGGGATGTGATTTTGGGCGCATTATGAATTGCTCAGGGGTGGCACTCTCGGCAATGGCTGTGGGAGTAGCCAAAGCTGCCTTTGAGTATTCAAGGGACTATGCCAAGGAGCGTGTTGCCTTCGGCGAGCCTATTGCGGCTCGACAGTCTATCGCCTTCATGCTGGCGGAGATGGCCATAGAAATAGACGCCACAAGGTTGATGGCCTGGGAAGCTGCATGGAAATTAGACCGAAAGGAAGATGCAACCAAAGAGGCGTCAGCATTAAAACTGTATGCTGATGATATTGCTGTAATGGTGACCGACCGCGCCGTGCAGATACTGGGTGGGCATGGTTATATTCGCGACCACCCGGTCGAACTGTGGCTCAGGAACGGCAGAGGCTTTGCCACTTTTGATGGCATGGCTATAGTATAGAAGGAGGTATGAGACAATGATAGACTTTGAACCTACACCAGAACAGAAAGAGGCCATAAAGGCAGCTCATCAATTTGCCGAGGAGCTACTTCGCCCTATAAGTCGTTACTATGACGAGCATGAACATGAGAGCCCACAGGAAGTTATTGACAAACTGTGGGAGAAAAGGCATGAAGGCAGTTTATTCATGGGTTTAGACATGCTTGCGGCGTTAAGGGTGGAAGAGGCATGCTGGGGAGATGTCGGCATCTTTTTGTGCTTTCCAACTCCCGGTCTGGGAGGTGCGGCTATATTCGCCACAGGAACACAGGAACAGCTACAACGTTTTCTGGGCAACTACAACGAGGGTGAACCTAAATGGGGTGCTATGGCAATGACAGAGGCCCATTGCGGCTCGGACACCTCTGCCATCAGCGCCACTGCAGTGCGCGATGGTGACGAATGGGTGCTCAACGGCGAGAAGATATTTGTAACCACCGGCAAAAGAGCTATGGAGAACCCCGGCGGTGTGTTGGTAGTCTGGGCTACTGTGGACAAATCAGCAGGACGTGCCGGCATGAAATCATTCGTGGTGCAGGCTGGAACCCCAGGGGCAAATGTGGAGAAGATGGAGAAAAAACTGGGAATCAGGGCCAGCGATACCGTAACCATCGTTTTAGATAATTGCCGTATACCATACGAAAATATATTAGGCAGTCCTGAAGTTAGGAAGATAGATAAGGCCACAACTGCCGGATTTAAGAAGGCCATGGCAACCTTCGACGCCACCCGACCCATGGTAGCTGCACAAGCCTTGGGTGTGGGACGGGCTTCCCTGGATTTCGTCAAAGAAACACTGGAGAAGGAAGGTATCGAAATACGCTATGGCCTGCCGCGGCATAAGTTAAGCGCTCTGGAACGGGATGTCATAGACATGGAAGCCAATTACAAGGCAGCCAAGCTGCTGACATTACGGGCATTCTCGATGATGGACCAGTCTCTGCCTAATAGCCTTGAAGCTTCAATGGCCAAGGCAAAAGCCGGGCTTGCCGTCACCAAAATTACTCAGAAGGCGGTTGAGATAATGGGGCCGCTGGGCTATTCGAGGAAATATCTCCTCGAGAAGTGGATGCGTGACGCCAAGATAAATGATATCTTCGAAGGCACCGGCCAGATTAACATGCTTGTAGTGGCACGACGAATCCTAGAATATTCCCGGGATCAGCTTAAGTAAACGGCGCTACATGATAAATTCAGGGGCACATCTTCAGGTGGCGACGGGGATGAAAATAGTCTATCACGCTCGTTACACTGAAGTTTACACCTCCGACCCTGCTGCCAGCCCGGGTAGGATGGAGGCGATTCTCAATGAGCTTGAGGGAGATTATGACTTTGTTGAACCTCAAGCGGCTTCAGAGGAAGATTTAAGGCAAGTCCACACCAAATATCACATCGAATCAATCAAGGGAAATAAGCAGCTTTATGAGATTGCTTGCCTGGCAGCAGGTGGTGCCATCAAAGCTGCCCAGATAGCTATGGAAGGTGAAGCCAGTTTTGGCCTGATCAGACCACCTGGACATCATGCCAGCTCCGACCATTGCTGGGGATTCTGCCATTTCAATAATATTGCTGTGGCTTTAGCTAAGCTTCAGAGCGAAAACCTGATTGAAAGCGCTTTAATTCTGGATTTCGACCTGCATTTCGGAGATGGTACCAACAACATTTTTGCTGGAAGCAAGACTGAATACTTCCAGCCAAGCCACCATGACCGGCAAATATTCATTGAAGAGATAACTAATAAGCTCCAGCAGGAAAAGGGCTATTCCATACTTGCGGTTTCAGCTGGCTTTGACCGCCATGTCGAAGACTGGGGTGGGCAGCTCACGACTGATGATTACCGCATAATCGGCAACTTAGTCAAGGAAGCCTCTGAAAGGAACTGTAAAGGTAGAAGGTTTGCCGTTTTAGAAGGTGGCTATAACCACAATGTCTTGGGCAGAAACGTCAAGACTTTCTTGGAAGGACTGACTTAGACAATATTTCTATGGTGGACATTTGGCGCAGAAAGACCGGAACAGCGTTGTACTCAGATAGCGGTCTCCGCGGTCGGGCAATATGACAACAATCGTGCCCGAGTTCAGGTTCTTGGCTATGTGTAGAGCCCCGGCTACTGCGGCCCCGCTGGACATGCCCACAAAGAGGCCTTCTTTGGTCGCAAGCAGCCTGGTCACTTCGAATGCTTCTTCGTCCTCAACGGTGACCTTTTCATTAAACATATCTGGGCGATAGATTTCAGGGACTATGGACTCGTTCATGTTCTTCAGTCCCTGTATCGTGTGCCCCTCTGTTGGCTCCACGGCGACTATCTTTACACTTGGCTTTTTCTCTTTAAGGTATTTCCCGGCTCCCATCAATGTTCCTGTCGTCCCCATGCCGGCAACGAACACATCAATTTCCCCTTTAGTCTGAGAAAAGACCTCAGGACCAGTTGTCTCATAATGAGCCAGGACATTACTTTCGTTGTCGAATTGATTGGGCATATAGCAGCAATTTCCGGGATCTTCGCTGGCAAGCTGTCGCGCCCTCCTTATAGCGCCATCAGTGCCTTCCGCTGCTGGGGTAAGGACAACTTCAGCACCCAGCGCGACCAGAGTACGCTGCCTTTCCTGGCTAACACATTCTGGCATATATAGTTTGACAAGGTATCCCTTTGCCGCTCCTATCATAGCCAAGGAAATTCCCATGTTTCCCGAGGTCGGTTCAACAATCGTCTTATCTTTGGTAAGCTTACCGGATTCCTCGGCTTTACTTATCATGTAGTAGGCAGGCCGGTCTTTTACTGAACCTCCGGGATTACTGCCTTCGAGTTTTCCCAGGATTCTTACCCTCGGATTTCCATTGAGGTTCTTTAGTTCTACCAAAGGAGTATTACCGATAGCTTCAAATATGCTGAATTTCTTGTCCTTCATAGCTACTGTAAGCTCATCTGAGTTTTTGATTTTAGCTCGCATGCCTGTTATTACTCAGCCTCCGATCTTGAGAGGATAGTATATAATAGAAGTAGTCTACGATAACCAGCTTTGCAAATCAAGTTTTTGTTATTGACAATACTTGCAGATTGGGTTTAAATTAAATCCGCTGCTTCTGGCAACCTGGGTAATGAATGGATGCGGTAAAATAATTTAAGGAGACTTCGGCGATGGAAGATTATGAGAAATTGGGTGTCTTTTATCTGGGCCGGCCTTATGACCTGGCAACAAAAAATCCGAAGGAAGGGCTTATCCTTTACGATTCTAAAGACTTGGTGACACATGGGGTCTGTGTTGGCATGACCGGGAGTGGCAAGACTGGCCTATGTATTGGGCTTCTGGAAGAAGCTGCCCTTGATGGTATCCCGGCAATCATTATTGACCCCAAAGGTGACATGCCAAACCTTCTGCTAACATTCCCGGAGCTGCGGATGGAGGATTTTATCCCCTGGATAAATGAGGATGATGCTCGTAAAAAGGAACTTACCGCAGAGGAATATGCCAAGAAACAGGCTGAGATGTGGAAGAATGGGCTGGCAGGCTGGGGACAGACCGGTGAGCGAATCAGCCGCCTGCGCCAGTCTGCAGACTTTGTCATATATACTCCGGGCAGTAGTGCTGGCCTTCCCGTTTCCATCTTAAAGTCATTTGCAGCACCTCCCGCTGCTATTCTCAATGACACCGAACTTCTAGGAGATCGAATTAGCTCCACAGCAACCAGTTTGCTTGGGCTTATGGGCAAGGAAGCTGACCCGATCCGAAGCCGAGAGCACATTTTAATCTCGACAATTCTGGATTTAGCCTGGAAGCAAGGGCGGGATCTAGACCTGGCTTCGCTCATCCAGCAAATACAGACACCTGCTGTAACAAAGATTGGGGTTATGGACATTGAATCTTTCTATCCGTCCAAGGAGCGATTCGACCTGGCTCTTTCGCTCAACAATTTGCTGGCAGCACCAGGCTTCAGTGCCTGGCTGGAAGGAGAGCCTCTGGATATCAGCGGAATATTGTATACACCTGAGGGAAAGCCGAGGGTGTCCATATTCTCTATAGCTCACCTAAGCGATGCTGAGCGCATGTTCTTCGTATCACTGTTGCTTAATCAAATACTGGGATGGACACGCACCCAGTCCGGTACCACCAGCCTCAGGGCAATAATTTATATGGATGAGATTTTTGGCTATTTCCCACCGGTGGCTAACCCTCCTTCAAAAGCGCCTCTTCTCACCCTGCTTAAGCAAGCACGTGCTTTTGGGGTAGGCATTTTGCTGGCAACACAGAACCCGGTGGACCTGGATTACAAGGGCCTGGCTAATACAGGCACTTGGTTCATTGGGCGTTTACAGACAGAACGCGATAAGTTGAGAGTCTTGGAGGGCCTTGAGGGTGTTGCTGCCAGTGCCGGTACCAAGTTTGATAGGCAAGGCATGGAAGAAACATTGGCCGGGCTCGGTAGCCGCATCTTCTTGCTGAACAACGTACATGAGGATGCTCCAGAAATTTTCGAAACACGGTGGGTAATGTCATATCTTAGGGGTCCGATGACGCGCACCCAGATAAAATCGCTAATGGACCAACGTAAGCCTGCTGGAGTAAGTGTGCAGGCTGCACCAACCGCTGCAGCGTCGGTTACTCCGACCTCCGCTCCTTCTTACCAGGCTGTGCCTGCAGCGGTACGCAGTGGCGTTAAAAGGGCTGAACGCCCCCTGCTTTCCCCAGATGTTTCCCAGTACTTTGTCCCTATCCGTGGCAGCCAACCAGGAGGACAAACCTTGACCTATAATCCTATGTTGCTTGGTGTGGCACAGGTTCATTTTGCCGATACAAAGACCGGGGTGGATGTCACCCGAGAACCCGCTTTTGTCACTCAGATAACAGAAGACCCTATTGCGGTGAACTGGAATAACGCAGCAGAAATCAGTTTTAATATATCCGATTTGGATAAATCGCCCAATGAACCAGCCAACTATTCTCAGTTACCTGTAGCAGCTAGCAATGCCAGGAGCTACAATGCCTGGAGTAAAGACCTTGCTGACTGGCTTTACAGGAACCAGAAACTTGAGCTACTAAAAAGCCCAACTCTCAAGCAGTTCTCTACTCCTGGTGAGCCTGAACGTGATTTCCGGGTCAGGTTACAGCAAAACGCTCGTGAGCAGCGAGACGAGGCAATGGAAAAACTTCGGCAAAAGTATGCGTCGAAGATGGCTACACTTGAAGAACGGGTTCGCCGAGCTCAGCAGGCGGTTGAGCGGGAGGCAGAGCAAGCAAAGCAGCAAAAAATGCAGACGGCTATATCATTAGGAACAACTCTACTTAGCGCTTTTGTAGGCAGGAAAGCGGTTAGCTATTCATCGCTGGGGCGTGCTACAACTGCGGCTCGTGGTGCCAGCCGAATAATGAAAGAGTCACAGGATATAAAGCGTGCCCAGGAGACAGTGGCAACTCATCAAGATAGACTGCAGGAGCTTGATACCGCATTTAAGTCTGAGACGGAGGCGCTAGCAACCAAGATTGACCCACTGACTGAAGAACTCGAGCAAGTTAGCGTAAGGCCGGCAAAGAAGGATATTTCCGTGCGCCTGACCACGCTGGTATGGATGCCCCACTGGCAGAGTCAGGACGGTAGATTGTCGCCGGCGTGGGAGTAAATGATCAATAAAGGATATTTACACTGCAAAATTTCATTTTACAATTAAAATCAAAGAGGGCAAAAATAAATCAAGGGAGGTGACGCACTTATGAACAAAGTTCTCGGTATCATTGGGTTTGCCGCATTCGGCCTCGGTCTCATACTAGCTGTTATCTTCGGCATTGTATCGCCCGCAAATCCATGGGTCATCTTGGTCTTGGTGATTTTGGGTATCATCATAGGTGCCCTTAACATCACCGGCAAAGAGATGATGCCTTTGCTGCTGGCTACAATAGCCTTGATAGTTATCGGCGGCGTCTTTGAGCCAATCAAGGTGGTCGGCATAGGCACTATGGTTGATAACATCCTTAAGCTAGTCGCAACTCTGATGGCACCGGCTGCGGTTATCGCTGCCGTAAAGACATTGTGGAATGTCGGCTTCCCCGAAAAGCCTAAGAAATAACTGCTGCTTTTAACCCCAAATACAGAACACAGGCAAGGCTTGCCTAGGGTGGATATTCAGCTGTAGGGATTGCCCGTGCGAAGTGGAATGAGTTCTACCGTGGATAAAAAGGGGGCGGCACAGTCAGGCTACTACTTCAAACTCGCCTTCTAGAAGAATATCCTTGGAAGAGCGTCCCACCATTACTTTGAAAACACCGGGCTCGATAGTAAACTCCATATCTTTATCATAGAAGCCAAGATCTTTTGCTGGCAATTCGAATTCCGCTGTCCTGGTTTCTCCAGGTTCCAAAGCGATTCGCTTGAAACCTTTCAATTCTTTCACCGGTCTGGTAACGCTGGCAACCACATCGTTTATGTAAAGCTGGGCTACTTCTTCACCAACTCTGCTCCCGGTATTCTCAATGTCAACCCTCACAAAGGTTTTGCCGGTTAGCGGAATCTGCTTTGGCTCTACCCGCAGGTTACTGAAGTTGAATGTGGTGTAACTGAGACCATAGCCGAATTCGAAAGCCGGGCTGGTGCTGGCATCGACATAATCCCCCCAGAACTGGGACCTGCTGCCCGATGGCTTGTGCCCGTAATACACCGATATTTGGCCCACCTTTGCCGGGAATGATATGGGAAGTTTGCCTCCAGGGTTATAGTCGCCAAACAGAACATCGGCAACGGCGTTGCCACCCTCCTCCCCAGGAAGCCAGGCTTCGATGATGGCCGGTATCTTTTCTATAACCCACCCCAGGGCGAGCGGTCTACCATCTACGAGAACAAGCGCGACAGGAGTGCCCGTTTCATAAATAGCTCTAAGTAGGTCATCCTGAACACCCGGAAGGCGAAGTTCGGCGCTGTCTCTCATTTCCCCACAAGTACAATCAGGTGTCAGGCCAGATTTCCCTCCCACCACCACGATGGCTACGTCGGCTGCCTGTGTAGCTTTAACCGCTTCAGGGAAACCGTCTTTTGAAGCGCTATTATACTCACAGCCAGTCGCATACAGTATCCTTGAGTCCTTACCAACCTTGGCCTTAATCCCTTCCAGTATGGTGACTACAGGTACAGTAACGTGATCCGCTCGCTCATCTGGAGTCGGCAATTGAGCGCCTACCGCCTCTGCCGCCATTATTGTTATCTCAATATGGGCAGGGTAAGTATAGTCACCCAGTAGATTCCTCTGGACGTCTGCATTCGGACCTATTATGGCTATGGTCTTAATATTCTTACTCAGTGGCAGAATGTTGTCTTCGTTCTTTAACAGGACTATTGATTTCCGGGCAGTCTCGAGGGCAAGTTTACGATGCTCCGGCAGATCAAAAACCTTTGCTGCCTCTTCTGCCTTAACATAAGGATTCTCAAACAGACCCATCATGAACTTAAGTCTCAATATCCTGAAAACAGCCCGGTCAATCAATTTCTTTGAGACCAGGCCTTTTTCAACTTGCTCTTTCAAAGGCTGGGCATAGCAGTCATGAGTTGGAAGTTCTACATCAATGCCAGCTGTAAGAGCCAGCCTGGCCGCATTTGCCTTATCAGGAGCCACCCGGTGATAGCTCTGCAAATTGTCAACGGCATAGTAGTCGGAAATAACAATGCCATCAAATCCCCATTCGTCACGCAGGATATCCGTAAGCAGCTCCGTAGAAGCGCCGCATGGGATACCATCCATTTCGTGGTAAGCATTCATCACAGATAAGGCGCCGCCCTCTTTGATAGCCTTTTCAAATGGATACAGATAAACCTCCCTGAGCATCCTAGGCGGTATATCAGCAGGCGCCCAGTTAAGCCCACCCTCTGGTTTGCCATAACCGACAAAGTGCTTCAACGTGGCTACAACGCCTTGCTTTATGTCTTCGCTTTGCAGCCCTTTTACATATGTCGTTCCCATGTTGGCAACGAGGTAAGGGTCTTCACCATAGTTCTCTTCGACTCTTCCCCACCTTGGGTCCCTGACCACGTCTAAAACAGGTGAAAGCCCCTGGCGCACGCCCACAGCCATCATCTGTGCTCTTGTTACTCGGGTCATCTTATCCACCAGTTCTGGCTCCCAGGTACTAGCCATACCGATGATCTGAGGGAAGATTGTGGCATTTTTGGCCATAAAGCCGTTCAGACACTCCTCGTGGACCAGTGCAGGTATACCAAGCCTGGTATTTTCCGCCAAGAACTTCTGAATATCATTTAGTAACTCTGCCATGTCTTTAGGAGGAAGGCCAGTAGATACCCCTGGTCTGCATATCTGGCCGATCCCATTTTTGATGAGCGATTCTGCCTTTTTCGGGGAGAATTTCCCGGCTTCAAGCACTTCGTAGCTCCAGATACCACCGAGCTGTGACATCTTCTCATCAAGCGTCATCTTGGAAATCAGGCCTTTAGCTCTAGCATCTATTGACTGTGAGGTATCACAATAAATTTCCATTGCTCTTTCCTTAAATCTTTTAATATCACATTGTATCGGTATCGGGCTTACTTTTACAAGGAATGATATCAACTCTTTCTCCACAAATCCCGTGTGGGTGATTCATTAATGCATTTTGGCATAGGGTCATAAATATGTAGTATGATATTAAGACAATAAGTTAGGCAAGGCAGAAAGTGTGGTCACATTGAAGAGTGCAATCACTTTGCCCTTTACTATCTCGATTGGAGCAGTAATAACCTTAGCCTGTTTACTAGGTTGCTCAAGTCCACAGTCGACAAATTTTCAGCAGCATAATGTAGCGACAAAACCGGGGCAAGTTGAGGAAGCGGTTATTATCCCGGTCGACCACCCCCAGCTCCCAGCCCGTGGGTTTTTTATGGGTGTTCTTCCTGTGCCAGGGGAGGGACAATCTTTTGCCCATGCTTACAGCCAGGCATCTGATTATGCTGAATTTGCCCCAGTATGGGGCAGACCGACACCATTCTACAACCTAGCTAATGAATTGAGTGGAGATTGGGGGGAAACATTTGTCGAGCAATATACTCGGGGCAACGGTATGTTCCCGATTGTCCATTTGTCCTTCATCGGCGAGAGTGTGACTCTCAAAGCTCCGCCCGGCATGACTAGGGCTACGCTGGAAAGTCAGCAGTGGCGGGAGAGCTACAAGCAGGCAACCATTGGCGTGGTCAAAGCTGCTAGACCGCTTTATCTGTCCGTAGGCAATGAGGTTAACCGCTGGTATGAGCGATATGGAGCCAAACCTGGTGATCCCAATGGTTTTCAGCACTATGTCAGTCTCTATGAAGATATATATGACACTGCAAAGCAGTTATCTCCCGAAACGAAAGTATTTTGCACTTTTTCCCGTGAAATAGTCTCTGAAAACCGGGAGGCAGACCTTGAAGTTCTTCGTATGTTCAATACCGAGAAGATAGACGTTCTAGTTTTTACCAGCTACCCCTATGCTGTTCAAGGAATAAAGCAACCCTCTGATATCCCGAATGACTACTATACTAGAGCTTTGAATTATATGCCTGGGAAACTATTTGGCTTCAGCGAACTGGCTTGGGCTGCCCTCGACGCTTTCGGTGGTGAGCAGGGACAGGCTGATTTTATTATTCAAGCGTCAACACGTCTCACTGTAGAACAGGGAATTAGACTGCACCTTTTTGGCTGGCCCTGGCTGCATGCCCTTGATGACAATGATTCTGTCGGACTTATAAAAAAAGATGGCACCGAGAGGTTAGCCTACGGAGTGTGGCAAGAGTTGTCGTCACGCGGCAAATGATATCTTAGATTCCAAGCAGAAACTTCTGGAGGTGACACATGAGTATGATGACAGGAAATGAATATCGGGAAAGCTTAAGGAGGCTTAAGCCCGAGGTCTACTATCTGGGCGAGAAGATTGAGAGCGTGGCTGACCATCCTACCTTCATACCCCACGTGAATGCCGCAGCGCTCACTTACGAGATGGCACTGGCACCGGAATTCGAAGAGCTATTATCGGCTACCTCACATCTCACAGGTGAAAAAATCAACCGCTACACGCACATACATCACAGCCATGATGACCTAGTAAAAAAGGTCAAGATGATGCGCGCTCTTGGCCAGCAGACGGGCAGCTGCTTCCAGAGATGCGTTGGCCACGATGGGCTCAATTCGGTCTATTCTGTTACCTATGAAATAGACCAGAAAATGGGCACTGACTATCACAAGCGTTTAGTCGACTTGCTAAGGGAAGTGCAATCCAAAGACCTCATGATTTCAGGGACTATGACCGACGTAAAAGGTGACCGCCGTCTGTCACCAAGCCAGCAGAAAGACCCTGACCTCTATGTGCATGTGGTGGAAAAGAAGAAGGATGGCATCGTGGTCAGCGGCGCCAAAGCCCACATCACTGGCGCAGTAAATTCACATGGACACCTGGTGATGCCTACGGCTGCCATGAAGGCAGAGGATGCCGACTACGCAGTCTGTTTCTATGTGCCCGTAGATGCCCCCGGGGTAATCCACATCTTCGGTAGGCAGACCAACGATGCGCGAAAGTGCAACTGCTTCCTCGACCAGGGCAACGTGGACTACGGCATTGTTGGTGGCGAGGCGTTGATTATCTTTGACAAGGCCTTCGTTCCCTGGGAGCATGTCTTTATGTGTGGGGAGTACGAGTTCGCCTATGAGCTGGTGGAAAGATTTGCTACCGCCCACCGTCAGAACTACGGTGGCTGCAAAGTTGGTCTGGCTGATACTCTCATCGGCGCTAGCTATGCGCTGGCACAGGTTCAGGGAACCGACCGGTCTTCGCACATCAGAGACAAGCTGGT
>Ga0209636_10004989_pt1 | contig 13549 bp, 23 predicted proteins | sample DeeMarSWOR152_54_FD_187464 | JGI IMG/M metagenome (GOLD analysis project Ga0209636, IMG submission 187464) | Marine sediment microbial communities from White Oak River estuary, North Carolina - WOR-1-52-54 (SPAdes) (version 2) | ecosystem: Environmental > Aquatic > Marine > Intertidal zone >...
CAGCTGAATGTGCAAAATCTGCAAAAGTAAGGGAACCTTTAATAAGTTTTGATACAATATCTGGCGAATATAACCATGATACCAGACCTGTTACTGGTGTATTACCTATAAATGTTCCTAAAAACGGATGCCCCCAATTCTGTAATAAACGTGCCCACAGTTGGATATTTGCCATTAATGCTGATGTTAAAATTACTGGTATGACACTTGTGTAAATAAAATTTAAAGGCCATCTAATACCATGTCCCCTTATCCTTCCAAAAGAGAGTGGAATTTCAACCTTCATTGCTTGTACATAAACGACAATTACAAAGACAAGTATGGTTGAGATGACAGCAGCTATCATTAAAAGTGCTGTAATAGCATCCCCTCCAGATAATGCTTGAAACAAAGCAGGTATTGCTCCTGTTGCTATATCTGGATTTGTGGGTGAAGGCAAAGGTGATAAACTTCTTATAACAATTGACTCAGATACTCCACCAACAATGAACAATGATATACCAGAACCAAACCCCCATTTTGATACAACCTCATCCAAAAACAAAATAATCATCCCTCCGATAAATAACTGGAAAACTATGAGCAGCTGAAGCTGGAAAAAAAGTGCTGGTGCTGTATTTTGAAGAGTAGGATCTGGGCCTAAACCACCCATAAAAACATAAATTATTGCTTCAAAAATAATGAAAAATATTGACAGTAATTTTTGTAATCCCTGAAATCGTTGTTTACCCTCATGAGTTGTCAAATCAAATTTTACTAGACCACTTCCGTTTAATAACTGTAAAACAATAGATGCAGTAACAATTGGTCCAATTCCTAAGCTAATAATAGAACCAAACTTAGCTGCTAAAATAATTGAAAAATATTCAAACTGTTGTAAAGCATTTTGACCTAGCGCAAATAATGGGATTAATCCAAGAACAAAGTACAAAACTAAACAAATAATAGTCCATTTAAGCTTTTCTTTAAATGAAAGCTTTTTCTGTGTTGGTCCAGAAACTTCTGGCAAATTACCTATAATGGAATCCCATAATGACATTTTATTGACCTTCCTTTAGTTTATCAGGATTTACCTGATCCTTTAGAATAATGTTACCACCACCTCTTTTTACTTTATCGATAGCATTTTGTGAAGCGTATCCAGCTATGAATTTATATTTTTTAGTAATTTTCCCATTTCCTAGTAATTTATTATATCCTAATTTTGAAATATCTATTATATACATATCATTTTCTTGTTCAACTTTCTTATCAGTCACTAATCTATTCAAATGTTCTTCAAAATAAGAAAGATTTACAGCTTTAATATTTTCTCTTGACTTACTTTTAAAACCAAACTTTCCAAAATATTTTTTATTCTTCCAAATTGATGGCTTCTTCGCATCTGCTCTCTTCCCTGTTCCAGCCATACCTTTTCCACCTTTATTGCCGGCTCCTCTATGTTTCTTCTTTGAGCCCCAACCATGGGTGTGAGAGCCGCGTTGCCTACTATTTTTCTTCCTTTTATGAACAGCCATTTTAGATCATTCTTTTAAGCAAATCATTAATTTTTTCTTTTCTATAACCTAATGCGCCACCAGTGCTAAATGGTTTCTTAATACCCCTTCTTTCAAAACCCTTTTTTGGGGGGTGTAACTTAAAGAAAGTTTTGACTTTCTTGCCATTAACAGCCATAAATTTTTTGTATTTAATAATTCCTTTTGTATCGGTTTCCCTTCCCTTATACATTTCTCCCTTTTTCTCTATCAATAACTTAAACGTTTGATCATCAACCTCTCCCCAAGTGACATAATCTTTAACTTTATTGACCATACCTAAATAAGACTGTGTTTTAGGAACGACTATACAGTAATTCTGTCTATATAATCTTAACATACCTAATGTTTTCTTAATATCTCTACGTATATTGATTCCTCCTCTAATACGCACAACTGCAATTTTTCGAATATTTTCACTTTTTTCCTTGTTGTTTCCCTGATTCATTTTCTTCTTCTTTTATTTGTCCCTCAACAATTCCAAGCGTATCATAATAATCATTTTTTATTTTTGTCTTTGTTAATGATGTTAAGGCATCCACACAAGCATAGATTAAATTAATTTTTGTCCTGCCAAAACTCTTAGACCATATATCTTTTATTCCAGCTAAATTTAAAATCTTTTGACATTCTTTTTCAATACATAAACCAGTTCCTTTTGGTGAAGGCATAAGCTTTAATTTAACAGAACCACACTTTCCTGAAATTTCAAAAGGGATTGTATGTGCTTTACCACAACTACATTCCCAACTACCACAGCCCCTTCGTATTTTCATAATATTTAACTTTGCATTTCTAATTGCTTTTTCACGTGCAGGAACAGTCTCTTTACTTTTACCATACCCAATTCCAATAATACCGTTGTGATTTCCAACAACAGCAACTGTTGCAAATCTTGGCTTATTTCCTTCTCGTGTTTTTTTCTGTGTTTGTTTGAAAATCCTTCTTTGCCCACCACCAAACTTTCCTTTTGATTGTCCTACTAGTAATAAATCAGTTTCAAGATCAGGAACAAGCATATCCACTATCTCTGGTTCCATTATCTTCATACCGTTATCTAAAATCTCATCTACATTCTTAATTTCTCCACTCTTTACCTTTCTTCCTAACTCTGTTTTTGGTTGCCATGATTCTACATTTAAGATTTTTTTCTGAGTTTCCTTTTTTACTTCTTCACGTTCTTCTTCTTCTGGATTCACAATCTTCTCTTCAGTTTCTACAACTTCTTCATCTTTTACCATATACATTCAACCCTTAAAATTTAAAAGGATCTTTTGTTTAGCATCTTCAAATAACGTACTTATCTTTTCAGGTTCAACATTCTGTTTTAAATAGTGTGAAAATTGTCTTTGATACTTTTCATTACTTGATTTTTTTAACATCTCAGAAAATTGTGCAATTTTAATTCCTTTAACTATATCATAATTAGGAAGCATCTCTTCTGAACAAGGCACTGTTATACCACTGTCAATAACACCTTTAACAGCAGCATAAATTCTTGAACCCTTTACTGAACTTTGTAACCCAATATCAAAAACCGCGTCATTAATTCCTTTTTGTTTGGCTTTTAGACCAGCCAATAATCCAGTTAGATATGCACTTGGAGCATTACCTTTATTTATCTTCCAACCATAATCCCTTTCTAAAACTTTTGATGAAACAGATAGAATTATCTTATCGCCTTGTTGATCATATTCTACGAATTGAATTATTATATTTTTTAGAGATTTTCTTATTACTAAGCGCAATTTGTGTGATAAAAGTAGCCTTAATCTCTTCTTATAATTTGTTTTCCCTTCCCTTTTCCTTCTGAATGGAACTACATGAATTTTTTTTGTTGCCATTTTATTTCCTTGTTATTAGATTATGTTCCTCTATATATAGTTTAATATGCCTTACACTTCTGAAAAAACCACCCTTTGTTTTTGCATATAATAATCTATATGTCTTTTTTGAGACGATTCTATTATCACGTAATTTTTTAAGTAAATTTCTTTGAGCCCGAATTTTATTCATCCAAACATCTTTTTTAGATAATCTTGCTGTTTTTTTGCCTTTTCTTGAACCATGACCTTTTTGTCTTTCTTTTCTTTTTTGTTGTTTGATTTTTCTTGCTTTGTATTTTGAAATTCCCCTTTTTGGTTTGCATGATATAGTACCATCTTTAATTAATCCTCTAATATCTGCTTTTGTAATTGCCTCTTTGATTTCATCTAATCTTTCTGGATCAAAAGTTATTCTCTTTTGAGAACATTTCAAGATTTCTGCACTAAGTCTTTTTTGAATGTTGAGTTTCATTTTTCATTAGTTTTTTTTTGTTAAAACTTTATCCAACTCTCTTTTTTTCTCTTCTTCTTCTTTTTTTACCTTTTCTACAAGATCTTCTGGAGTTTTTTCTTCCTTCTTCTCTTTTTCTTCCTTTTCTTTTATTTTCTCTTTTGCTTTTTCCTCCCTTTTCTTAAGTTTTTTCTGTTTTTCCTGTTTTAATTTCTCTTTTTCATCTTTTTGTTTCTGTAACCTTTCTTCATTTTCCTTTAGGAATTTGTCTGGATCCTTAATATTGTGTATCTTTATTGAAAGTTTCTGGGCCTGTCTTACAATCTCTATTTTTTTCTTTAAACCTACGCCTCCTCTAATGATAATGGTATCTTCTTTACCTATATTTAGCAATTCCTTCGCTGAAGAGACTAACCTTGTTTTGATTCCAGATATATCATAGTCTTTAACATCTTTAGGTGATTTATATCCAGGACTAACTGACTTTCTGTGGCCACGTAATTTTAATCTCATCTTCGAATGAAGGCCACGTGGGTTTCTCCATTTCTTTTTTAGTCTTTTATGTTTATGAGCATCTTGTCTGATAAAGACTGGTTTTCTTCGCTTAAGCCTTTTTCTAAGTTCCAATAATTTTTTAGTATCAGTCATTTTTATTTGATTTGCTTACCATCTTTATTTATAATCCAAATTCCATCTTGAAAAATTCTTAAATCTCTTCCTTTAATTTTTGTGAGTTGTTCAATATCAGCAGCTGTTTGACCTGCAAGTTCTTTAGAACTGCTTTCAACTGTAACTATATCCCCTTCAACTTTAACACCTACATTTTCTTTTAATGTGAGTTTTCTTGGGAATCGTTCACCTAAAAAATTCTTTACAATAAACTCATTTCCCTGAACACTAACGTTCATTGGAAAATGCCCTGAACATATTTTTAGTTGATATATATGACCTTCTGTAACACCTTTAAACATATTTTTAATATGTGCTCTAAATGTATTCATTAGTTTCTTTTCTCTTTTTGTGGCATTCTTAGCCATAAGTTTAATTAAGTTCTTCTCCACTAATATGCTAATCTGTGGATTTACAAAATTCTTTACAACTTCACCTTTTTGGCCTTTCGTGGTTAAAATACTATCTTTTACTGAAACTTGAATATTTTCTGGAATTTCAATGACTAATTCTAATTTTTCAACCTTCATTTTTAATAACAGTAAGCAATAAGTTTTCCACCAATCCTTTTTTTCTTTGCCTCTATATGACTCATTATACCTTTTGATGTTGAAATAATGATGATACCAAAGTCCTTCGCCAGCAAATATCTTTTCTCAAATTTTTCAAAACCAGTTTTAGCAACTGCAAATCTAGGTTTGATGACTCCTGTCTTATTAATACTACCAAGAAGATTAATTTTTATGTAATTGCCTCGTTGATCATTGATTTCTCTAAAATCACCAACATAGTTATTCTCTTTCATAATAGTAAATACTTTTTTAATGATTTTTGAAATTGGTTTTATTATACACTCCTTCTTACCGGTTTTTTCAGCATTTAGTATCAATGATAATGCATTTGCTAATGGATCGTTTAGTGACATTTTTATTCTTATCTTAACTGTATTTCTTAAATCCAATCTTGTGTGCTATATCCTTATAACATTGTCTGCAAAGATGTAATCCATATTTACTAATATGGCCACCAGTCCTTCCACATCTAACACATTTTCTAATGTTAACCCCACATGACCTTTTTTTGGGAGCATTAAATTTCAAAAATTTTTTTAACTTAAAAGGTTTTGATTTTAGTTGCTTGAAAACCTTTTTAAAGTTGCTAGTAGTCATTTTTCTTCACCAATTTCAGTGGAAAAAGTTTTTTTCATAAAATCAATTGCTTCTTGCTTTGTAATGTTATGCTTTCTATGAATCTTTCTTTTACAAATCCTTCTTCTTTTAATCCTAAACCCTGGTCTTTCCAGTGTTACACATACCTCTAATCCCATAATTCCAATTTCATGGTCATACGAAACTCCAGGGATATCAATATATTCTTGAATTCCAAAAGCTATATTGCCATGATCATCAAACTGAGTAGTCTTTAGTTTATTATCCTTTGCTATCAGTAATCTCTTTAGTAACTGTATCGCATTCTCTTTTCTAAGTGTAATTTTACAGCCAATCGGCAAACCAGGTCTTATACCCCATTCAGGAATTCTTTTATTAGTTGATGTTTTTACAGGATTAATACCAGTAATATTTTTTAACAATTTTACACCCTTCTCCAATTTAGCTTGATCTTTACCAGCACCAACATTTAAAGTTACTTTTTCAATCCTGATTTCTCTCATTGGATTCATTTTTCCTCAAGTTTAATAATTGGTTTTTCTTTACCAACGACAAAAACATACTGTTTTCTTGTTTCAATAATTTCTCCAGACTCTTTTTTGCATGTAATCTCTCTTTGGCTTATGTTTTCGACTTTACCTGAGTCTCCAACTTTTTTCCCTTTAGTGATAAAGACAAGAGCATTACGTTCTAATTTGAAATGTTCAACTATTTTTTGTGATGGAACTTCAATAACAACTGTGTCACCTATTCTATATTGACTTTTTTTATCTACAAGTATATTTCTTCCATCAAACAAATTTAGTTGAATCTTATCCTTAACCAATGTTTTGCCAACAATTTTACAAGGTTTTATCTTTGCCTCCTTTTCATCAATCTTAATAAGTGTTAGTTTTCCATTTTTACGAATTAAAACCCTATAATTTGTTTTTAATTCAGAAATTGATATAACATCCATTAATCCGACAATAAATCTTTGATTTTTTCTTCTAACCCCATCAATAAGAATTGTTTTGTTAATAAGAATCTTCTTAGATTCACGTGTAGTATGTGCGTAATGTAGCAAATCTTTTAAAATTACATTCATTGACAATCCTTCATCATACGAATGTGTTCCAGGTATTGGCCGACTTATAAACTTAATACCTTTTCTTTTAACATTCCATGATTTTGGCACTGCCAACCTTTTTAAATGTCTTTTTATCATTTTCCACTCTTCTTTCTGTCTAGGATTTGTTGTCTTTTCTTATCATCAATTGTTAGTTCACTAATCAGTAAATTTGATGGATTCAGCGGAAAAAGTGTTTTTGTCCCATCTTTCTTAATGACTTCAATTCCTGTAATATACGCACATAATCTTTCAATATCAATTCTTTCAACCTTTCCAGTTTTTCCTTTGAACTGACCCCTCATAATCTTTACTTTATCTCCTCTCTTAAGTCCAATAGATCTTTTATTGTATTTAGACCTCAACTCTTTTGAAAGATGGGCATTAATGAATTTTCTTTTGGTGTGAATAGGAGCATTATATCTATACTTTCTTTGCTTTCTTGTTTGCTTACTTGATTTCCATAACATTGAAAATTTTTTTTTCATTCTAAAGACCTTATACAATAATACTAGCTAATTTAGCAATTCCAGGCCATCTAGCACAGACTTCTTTTGGCACAGGGCCTTTAATGGTTGTTCCTTTTGGATTACCTTTCTCATCCTTTACAACAACAGCGGCATTATCAGCAAACTGTATTCGCATACCATCTGGTCTTCTATATTCTTTTTTCTGTCGCACAACTACTGCAAACACAACTTGTTTTCTCATGTCTGGGCGTCCTCTTTTTACAGAAGCAACTACAAGATCACCAACACCTGCAGCAGGGATTCTTCCTTTCACAGTTTTTTGTTTTTTTACAGCGAATATTTTAATTACTTTTGCACCAGAATTATCGCAGGTCTCAAGTATTGCTCCTACAGGAATTGCTCTTGTTATTTTTGCTTTTACTGGTTGCATTCTTTACACCTTTTCTTGATTTGATTTTTCTTTAGCTATTTTCTCATCTTTTTTATCAGCCCTTGGAATATCCTTTTTTAATCTAGGAACTTCTTTTTTCTTTACTTTTGATTCTTCCAATGCCTCTTCCTTTTGTTCAAATAAAATATCATAACCAAGCTTTTTTACTATAACAAATTTCTTGGTTTTACTAAGTGGTCTACATTCCTGAATTCTAACTTTATCACCTTTCTTAGCATTAATGCATTGTGGATTATGAACATGCAATCTGGTTCTTCTTTTCTCATACCTTTCATATTTTTTTATGTAAAATCTTCTAACTTTCTCAAAAGTGGCAGTTCTATGTATATCTGTTTTGATTATAGTCCCTTCCAATGTTAACCCCCTAAACCGAGTAGTTCCATGAACTGGACATTTCCTATCATTACAAATGTTGCTTTTATTAACTGATTTTACCATTTTAACACTATGTAGTTTATTCTCTAAGAGTGACCTTATCTTCACTAACTTAATTTTTTAAAATCCAATCTTATTTAACTTCAATGGTCTCTGACGCAAAACCAATTTCAATCAAGATGTCTCTGACTTTTCGCTTATGATCTCCTTGCAACTCTATTTTACCTTCTTTTGCAGTACCACCACATGCGAGTTTTGTTTTCAATTTCTTTGTTACATCTTTGATGTCAATCTCTTTTTCATCAATTCCTGTAATGACTGTATATATCTTTCCAAATTTCTTTTTATCACTTTTAATTACTATTTTTTGGCTTTCTTTTGCTATGGTTTCACATATACAAAGAGCCTTTGGAAGTCCACATTTAGGACAGACTTCAGTCATCCTTTTTATTCTCCTCCGTAATATTCTCTTTTTTATTCTCCCTCTCTTTTAATACTGTTTTAATTTTTGCAATAGTCTTCTTTGTTTCTTTTACTAAACCTGGGCTTTTTGGTATAGTTCCTATTGCAATTTGAGCATTATGTTTCATCAATTCTTTTTCAAGTTCGACTAACTTATTTTTCAAATCCAGGGTGTTTATGGTTTTAAGTTCTTTTTTATTGATTAGTGCCATTTTCTTCTTTCTTCTTTGAATTTTCTGATGGCTTCTCTTTTCCTTTATCTTCTTTTGGTTCAGATATTTCTTCTGATACCTCAATCTTTTGATCTGAAAGTTTAACATCATCTGGCAATTTGATTGTAGGTGGCATAATCTTTACCTGAACACCAACAATACCACTTTTCAATCTTGCAATAGCGTATGCTTTCCGCACACCATCAAGTGCCACTTCACCACATTTTTTAAGATAGCCTTGATAAAATCTCCAACGTTTTGCTCTACTACTCGGAATTTTTCCTGATATGATAATCTCAATACCGAGTGCACCAGAACCCATGACATCACTCATTGTCTTATGGCCAATACCTTTGAACTTTGTAGTTCCGAATCTTTCAAGCGAATTTGCTATCCTTTCTGCTACAATCTGGGCATCAAGGTTAACATCTTCAACCTCATTAATTTCAATTTGAGGGTTTTCCAAATCAAATTTTTTCTTTAGTGTCTTTGTTAAATTCTTGATACTTTGACCCTTTCTACCAACAATTAGTCCTGGTCGTGAAGCATAAATAATGATTTTTTCACCCAAAGGAGTTCTTTGTAATTTTGTGAATGAATGACCTACTTTCCTTAAGTTTTGTCCAATAAATTCCAATATCTGAAACTCTTTCATTTTTTGTGCAACAAATTTTCTTTCTATCATTTTATATTCTTTTTTACATCTTTACCTTTTTTTTCCTCTTTCTTTCGCGGAGGTTTTTCTTCTTTCTTTTGTAAAACCTTTTCTTCAACAATTACTTCAATATTAGTTCTTTTCATCTTCCTTCTTCTTTGCCTTCCAAAATGCCATGGTCTACTTGCGACACTTGTATTAATATGATGAATAATCAGGTTTGCTGTACTTAATCCCTTAAACTGAGCATTTGCCTCGACCATTTGTAATATCTTAAGGATTTCTCTAGCAGCTTTTACTGGATATCTACCAGGACCAATTCTTTTTTTATGACCAACATCTTTATGAAATCTTTTAAATGGAATTGCCCTTTTTTTATCAATCACATTTTGTAATAATTCCTTTGCTTTTGCTATATACTTATGTCTTATTACACCACAAATCTCAACACTTTGTTTTGCTGAAATAGGCAAGCTTCTACCAACAGCTTTTGCCATATTCTCTTTATTGTAGTATTGTGTACTATATTTATAAGGCATTTTATCTCACGGATATACTTGAACTTGATCTAGTAGCACCTACTCCAGGAGCAGAATGCTCAACCTTTTTTCTTGTTAAACTAAATTCACCTAAGTAATGCCCTATCATCCCTTCTTGAATATTTACCGAAGTAAATTGCTTTCCATTATGTACCAAAATAGTCATTCCAACCATATTTGGTAAGATAATCATATCTCTACAATGAGTTTTAACTGGTTTCTTGTATATACCTTCCTTACTTTTCTTAATCTTATCCAATAATCTTTTTTGATAATCAGTAAAACCTCTTTTAAGTGTTCTTCTCTGGCGTGCAGGAAGAAGTTCAACTAATTCTTTAGTTGATAGTTTATTTAGTTCTGCCAATGATTTTCCACGATAACTAAATATTCTTTTTACCATTTTTACCTCTTACCTGTTTTTTTTGGCGCAATCTTTCCCACTTTTCTTCCAGGGGGAGCATTTCTTGCTGCTTGGGTAGGCCTTCCTTTTGAATGAGAGCTTGAACCACCAAATGGGTGGTCAACTGAGTTCATAGATACTCCTGAAACTCTTGGATAAAGTTTATTTTTTGCTTTCATTGCTTTATACTTATTACCAGCTTTGTAGAATGGTTTTTCTTTCCTTCCACTACCAGCAATAATACCAATACTCGCTCTACAATTTCCTTTAAACTCTTTTTCTTTCTTTGATGGAAGTAACACTACTATTTTATCATGAAATTTTGAAACAAGCTTAGCAAAGCATCCACTTGATCGTACAAATTTTCCGCCATCACCTGGTTGCGCTTCAATATTAAAAATTGCAGTGCCTTCGGGCATGTCTTTTAGTTTCATAACATTCCCTGGTCTTATAATACCTTTACCATAACTTACCTTTTCCCCTACCCTTATACCTTCTGGAGCAATAGTAATAATCTCTTCACCATTATCGTATTTAATATGAGCTAAAGGAGCTGTATGGCCTGGGCAATTAATAATATCTATTACCTCTCCAGAAAGCACATTATCACTTAGTAAACTATATTCTACTCTACCTTTATACCTAAAACTAGGTGCTCTGAATTTATGTGTTCCTTTTCCTCTTCTTTGTTGGATTAAATTTTTACCCATTGTTTCAAACCTCTAGTTTCTGGGACACTGAAAATGCTACCTTTTTTCTTGTGTACCAAAAATCTTGGATTTTTGAGCATTACATCAACCCCAGTTGTGTTGCAATATCTATTGCTGGAGTTTCCATACTAAATTTCACATAAGCTCTTTTCTGGCCAGTATGTGAAATAAAAGTATTTACCTGTGTCACCTTTACTTTAAACATTTCTTCAATTGCCTTTTTAATCTCCCGTTTTGTTGCCTTTCTATTCACAGCAAAAATTAATTTATTTTCTGATTCCATTAATCTAATTGATTTTTCAGATGAAACAGGATGTTTAATGATTTTGTATGGATCCATTTTAATCATTGAAATAGCTTATTTTTATTTAGAATATCGATTGAATCTTCTGTAAATAAAGTAACTCTCCCCGGGATAGTTCCAGGTGCCAGAGCTTCACAATTAAGATCTCTAACTTTTATTACATCTATTCCACTTATATTATTAGCAGCATTTATGAGCGAGCATTTTTTGGAAACAACAATCAAAAAACTTTTTTTTGTCCTATATTTTCTACCCCTTATTTTTCCTTTCCCTGCCCTAATCTTTTTTTTGCCTGCTCTTTCTAGCTCATCTTTAAACCCTAAACTCAGTAATGCTTCCTTTACATCTTTTGTTTTTTTCAGTTCCTCAAATTTGTTCTCAATAATAAAAGGATAACTATCTGGAATATAATGGCCTCTTTTCTTAACTAGATTTGCTATGATAACTGCACTCAATGCAGATCTTATTGCCTTTTTCCTTTCTTTTTTGTTAATTTTTTTAAACCAATCCTTCTCTGACTTTGGAGGATGAGCCCTTCTTCCTCCAACAGTACCAGGTGCAAATGCGCCCTCCCAATTGAAGCGAGTGCCTCTTCTTGACATAATTTTTCTTGGAACTCTTGAAATCCCATAACCATATGATCCTCTGTAATTTCTTCTTCTTCTTGAAAGACTAGCAGAAACTTTTTTGCCAGCTTCTGAATCTGCACCATATGGCTGTCGTTTATGACTTTGGATAGCCTCAACAGCTCTTTTGATTAAGTCTGTTCTAAGAGCTTCATCAAACTGTTGTGGCAAAACTTTTTTGCCAATTTCTTTGTTTTGTAAACTTAATATTCTAATTTCCATCTTAATTTCCTTGTTTTGATGCTACACTTATATATGAAATAGTTGGAACTTCCTGTTTATTTTTACTTGGTCTAATTGGAAAATTAAACCTTATAAGTCTTTTAACAGGCCCAATGGTTGAACCTTTGACAAGAATATATGGATTTTTCACCAAACCATATCTAACAAAACCACCAGCTGGATTAATCTCCTCATTTTTATCACTAATTTTGAGAATTAATTTATTATACTCTGTTCTAAGATGATAACCCATTCTTCCAGCATGTGCAATTCTCCACATAACATGTCCCTGTCCACACCAAGGTCCTAAAGAACCAGGTCCACGTCTTGACTTTTCAGATTTGTGCGATTTCAGACCAATACCAAAACGCTTAATAGGACCCTGAAAACCTTTTCCAGTTGTTACACCATGAATATCTATCTCTTGCCCTTCACTTATAATTTCATGAACATGAATATCTTTTCCCAATTTTTCTTGTCCATATTTTAGTTTTGCATCTTTTGTTCCACCAATTGCGATTTCAAATAATTCTGGCTTTTTCTTTCCAATACTAGTTAGTTTTGGTTGTGTTTGAACTACTAGTCTGATATCATCATAATCTTTAATATCCTCAATTTTTTTCTTTACTTTTTTTGGAATTTTTATCTTTCTGGCTAATTCTTTATCAAGTTTATTAGCAAGAATCTCATCACAAAGCCTTAAACCATATGTTGTTTTTTTGTAGAATTTGATAGAAATAGTTTTTAATGGAGGGCACTCAATTACTGTTACAGGACAGCTAATCTCCATACCTTTTGTGGTTGAATGAGCTCTGTTGTTAGTATAGAAAACATGAGTCATCCCAACTTTATATCCTGCAAACCCTAGCAACTTTGCCTCCTGAATATTAGCCCAAGACCTAACTCTAGCTGATTCTTTTTTTGCCCTTTTCCTAGGCGAGTACTGCAAACTTCCTCTTCTTGGACTTTTAGTTTTTGGCATTTTTTACTTTATTTTGATAAATAAAGCTAAATATTAGCTTTAATACACCTAAAAACGCCTTTTATTGAAGTTTTTTAAAGAAACAGTTCTATTTAACTATGACTGTACTGAAAAAACTTCTTTTCAGGCTTTATTGGTTTATATTATAGTGTTTAAATATTAATCTGATTTATTTAAACACTCTATGTCTATTTCCAATAGGAATAAACCTCTATTTATAAAGCTTACTAAATTTTCTGAATATTATTGTACTTGTTTTTAAATTTCTTTGGATTAAAAATTTTAACTACTTTTTTGTAAAAAATTTTCTTTAAAAATAAAAAAGTTTATATATTTGCTTAATATCTTACCAACTATTATTGCGATTGGGGGATTATAAATGG
>Ga0209636_10004990_pt1 | contig 13547 bp, 14 predicted proteins | sample DeeMarSWOR152_54_FD_187464 | JGI IMG/M metagenome (GOLD analysis project Ga0209636, IMG submission 187464) | Marine sediment microbial communities from White Oak River estuary, North Carolina - WOR-1-52-54 (SPAdes) (version 2) | ecosystem: Environmental > Aquatic > Marine > Intertidal zone >...
CAAATGGCGGATCCCAGTCAAGGACTCTATCCCATGTTCTAAACCATTCAAGTTCTCTTGCTTCTTGCCCCCAAAACTCTTCTATATCATCCAATGACTTTCTATATATGTCCATGTACCTTTTAATTGGCCAATATTTCAGTTCAACTGGAAGAGATTCTGCCTGCATTTTCTCAAGCCCCAGACAAGTCTTGCGAGTTAAACCAGATTTTGGTTATATATGCTTTTTGGGGGAATTTGAATACGTGTATCATGTGGCTGCAACAATAGCGCCATAGCCATACTAGACTGCTTCCAAACAGCTATCTCTCTCGCGCTGATAGTATGATACGCGGAAGCAAGAAGGGGGTCATAATGGAAAGCAGTCATATCAAAAGAGTAGCGCACATTACCATTGGCGTATCGGACCGAAAAAAAGTCTTTGGCTTTGTTTGAAGATGTTCTCGGTCTTCAGAAGATGGGCGAATGGCCCACTTTGCGATTTTCGGCATGCTGGAGTATCATTTGGCTTGGAGCCTAAGGCGAAAACGGAGATTTGTCTACTTGTTGATGACGTCGACAAGGCCTAAGAGAAAATATAAGAGAGTTTTTACACTAGAGACAAAGATCAGAAAAGAAGAGATTCACGAGGGATGTCCAATTTGGGCCTCTATAGGAGAAAACAGTGAAATGGGATGGTTTTGTTGAAGCTTCTACTTGATGAAATGTACGCAGGCTTGAAGGAGTATTTTGAGATTCTCGGGTGGGAGGCGCTTACCGTCCAAGGTGAAGGGTTGCAAGGGACAAAAGATAAGGGCATCGTGGAACATGCAAAGGATAACAACTTGTTGTTAGTGACCCAAGATCAGAAACCAGCGGATCTGGCTGAACTTTTAGGAGTAAAATATGTGCTGATCTCGAACGCTATGATTGCCAAAATAGCTGATGCCAAAATAAAGGAAAAATATCCCAACATACAACTGAAATGACTCAAACATCAAAATAGCCCTGTTCAAACCATCCTCTCGAATTTCAGCAGGTCTGTTAATTACAGAAAGTCTATAGTGTTACTTTTCGTGCATGCAATACTATTCTGATTTCAGATCTTCGACATCCAGAGAAAAAGCAGCAGCCTTCTTTTCCTCTGTTGTTCTCATCCTGATTTGGATGTTATGCTTTACCCTTTTCTTCTTTTCCGAAATACGCCGTCCATTTAAGTTTGCGAGCATCTCTGCCGAATTCCAGAGAGCTTTTTCTGCATTTACTCGAGCAAAACCACAAAACCGATCCATCGTTTTTGACGCACATCATTCCAGTCCCCAATGCAAATTCATTGCCGCAGAATGAACATTTTCTTGGTTTGGGCAAAGGCAATACCCCAAATGCTTTGGATTCCAGACTATCTTCTCGTAATCTTCTTTGCTTCCCTTTCAGTTTCCCTTAGCATTAGGATGTCTTGAACTCGCACTGGTCCTTTCACGTTGCGGGTTATGATACGCCCCTTATCCTTTCCTTCTAGGATGCGTACCCTGACCTGCGTAATCTCGCCAGTTACGCTTGTACGTCCAATGATTTGGATGACCTCTGCTGGAGTAAGCTCAGCTGTAACTGTTTTTTCTTCTTCTTCGTTACTCATCAATTGGTTCCTCTTTTTATCTTTTCAACTCTGGCAATTATCTCTTTGATTAGTCCTTCAGCCTCGCCCTCACTGACTATGCTTGCTGCGGCTGCAGGGACATCAATGCCTATAGCATCGCCTAATTTCTCCTTACTTGGCACAAATATGTACGGGATCTTCCTTTCTTCACATAGTAGCGGCAAATGAGCCACAACTTCTGGTGGGTCAACATCTTCAGCTATGATCACAAGTTTTGCTTGCGCTCTCTCAATAGCCTTCGTCGTCTCATTTGTACCCTTCCTGACTACGCCTGTTTTTGCAGCTATTTGCAGGGCTTCATGGGCCGCATTTGCGACTTCTTTCGGAACCTCGAATTTTGCGTAAAATGGTTTGGACATAAGCCTTCACCCTTCAAATGCAGAGTCTTATCAACATTCCTTATTTATGAAGGTTTCGACTTTTGAAGATGTAAGTTGTGATTGTCTTCATTGAGTTGTTGGGTGGTTTTGCCTCTCTGAAGGCTCTAGACCCCCCTTATATATAGGTTGAACCTCTAGTCTATCCAGTTGTGCTTAGCTGTTTTGGTTGTTGTGGTGTTTGCCGTTTGGCACCCCCTATGCTTAGGATTGTTGGTTCTGAGGGACTTAAGGTGGATGTCAGAAGTGTGATGAGTAGTTGAAATTGTAGGTTTCGTTGAGACTGTTGAGGGCAGAGAAACGGGACTCAAGGCACGTCTATTTGAATGCTAAATGTGTTTGGTTGTAGGGTGGTTTGTGTTTTTTGTTGTTTTGTGTAGGCTGCTGTTATGAGGTTTCAGTTTAGGCTTTTTTGGTGTTCTGAAAGAGAGTTCTGTTGGTTATTTGGAATGGAAAAAAGGAGAGTCTGCGGGAGAATAGGGAACTAAGAGTTCTGTTTTCTTGACTTCGGACTTGCATAGTAGAAGTATGCTTTTGGAACACTTTCGATTATGCTTTTTAAACGGTTCTCTCATATACCTTATGAATCAGTGGGGCAACTTGCCAAAGAGAGATAATGAAAACTTGAATGTGGTTCATATCGACCACGCTATTTCTCCTCGAGCTCATACCCCAATGTATCTTATGCATAAATATTGGGCAAGAAAACCCCATAATGTTGTAGGAGAATACATCGAACATTATTCAAAGAAAGGCGAAATTGTCCTCGACCCCTTTGTGGGAAGCGGGGTCACAGCAATTGAAGCCTTGAAAAGAGGACGGAAAGCAATAGCCATTGACATTGACCCAATAGCTACTTTTATCACTCGTATGACGCTCAAACCTATCAACTTGAAAAAGTTTCGAGAAGCCTTCAAGCAAATCGAGAAACGTGTTCGCAAGGATGTAGAGAAACTTTATACGACTACTTGCCCAAATTGTGGTCAACCGTGCTTAGAAGCATATATTGTCTGGTCCGAAGTCGTGGAATGCAATGTATGTCACGAGAGAGTTACGGTAGCAAGAGCTGCCAAAAAAGGAAAATCTCTCGTATGTTCGTCTGGTCATGAGCTGAATCAAAACAATGTTGTGGATGAAAAACCAATAGAAATAGGTTGTGAATGCGAGGCTTGTTTGAGGAAATTCAAGAAAAGGGTGCGGTTCATTCGCAAAAGACTTGGTGAAAATGACACCGAAGATATAGAAAGGCTAAGCCAAATCTCCCAACAACCGATTCCTTATTGGTATCCTAAGAATGTAAAACTCTTTTATGAGGACGGAAGACCATTCAAAAAGAAGGAAACAAACAATTCCGTTGAAGACTTGTTTGATAGAAGAAGCCTAATCGCACATTCTATTGTGTATCACGAAATACAAAGAATAGAGGATGACCATATTCGGGACATGATGAAACTTGTCTTTAGCAGTAATCTTCATAATGTTTCAAAACTAAATGTTGTGCATCATCTTAGGCTCAGAATGGGCGTTCACCCATCAAGAGGATGGGTAATGCATAGCTATTGGATTCCTCATGTTCGCATTGAGCTACCATTCTGGTTCTATTTCAAAGAAAGATTTCAACATGTCCTTAGAGGAAAGAAAGAATCTAATAGGTTGATAGCCTATTACAAAGAAGCTAAATCTTTTGAAGACCTCAAAAAAGATGCCAATATACTGATTTGCACACAGTCCGCCTTGCTTCTTAACGAAAGCCCAGCAAGGATTCCCCATGATAGCGTTCAATACGTCTTTACAGACCCGCCCTATGGTGGTTCAATTCAATATATGGAATTGAGCATGATATATGCGTCATGGTTGAAAGGAGAAAAAAATGACCCAAGATTTGATTTGAAGTTCGACAGAGAAATAACCATAAACGAAAATCAGCAAAAAGGTTTTGACTACTATCACAAGATGCTCAAAGCGTCTTTTGAGCGGGTATTTGATGCTTTGGCGTCTGGAAAGTGGCTTACTGTCACTTTTCACAACACGAATATCAAAATCTATAACTCGATAATCAAAGCGGCTGTTCTTGCTGGTTTTGACCTAGAAAAGATTATTTATCAGTCGCCAGCCGTGGTTTCTGCAAAGGCTCTTCTTCAACCCTATGGAAGTGCTGTGGGCGATTATTACATTCGTTTCAGAAAGCCAGAGAAAAAGGAGACACTTCTTTCGGAATCGGAAATAGATAAAGAAAGATATGAACGAATTGTCGTGAATACCGTCAGGCACATAATTGCAGAACGTAGAGAACCAGTAGCATATTCAACCATCATTAACAGCTACCCTACGATTTTCGAGGAGTTAAAGAAGAATGGCTACAAGTTTAGTGCTCCTGAAGGAATAGAGGAGGTTCTCAGAAGGCATCTTGAGAAGGAATTCGTTCTTGTTGACGTGAAGGACGACAAGGGAAAAGTTATCGGAAAGAAGTGGTGGTTGAAAGAAGGACTGTTTCTCGACCGTGCATCGCTAAGTGAAAGAGTCGAAGGAACAATAATTGATGTTTTGAATAGACGAATAGTGGTGTCTTTTGATGACATACTTGAAGAAATTTTTACCAAATTCCAGAACGCACTTACTCCCGATACTCAAAGCATTAAAGCAATTCTTGAAGAGTATGCAGAAAAGACGAATGGAAAATGGCAATTGAAGAAAGAGATGAGAATAAGACAGACGCAGCATAACAAGATCATCGAGATGCTTGTTGATTTGGGAAAGAAAATAGGTTTTGAAGTCTATGCGGATTTACCAGAATTCAGGGGAATGAAACTCGACTTACCACTTTCAAAAGAGAGGATAGACCGCATAAGAGAAATCGATGCTTTGTGGTTGAAGAATGGCGAAGTCATCTATGAATTTGAAGTGGAGAACACGACTGGAATTTCAGACGCAATTATTAGGGGTTCAAATATTCCTTCGACAAGTGTTAAACGGTTCATAGTGATTCCAGAAGAAAGGAAGAACCTGCTCTTAATGAAAATTGCAGAACCCATACTAAAAGAAAGCATAGAACAATACAGATGGAATTTCATCTTTTACGACACCTTGATAGCGTTCTATGAAAAGAACAGACAGAAAAAAACCATAGAATCGAAAGAAATTGATGAACTTGCTAACATATCAACTCGCACAAGACAAGAACAGCAAACATTAAGCCAATTCACAAAGCAATAATAGACTCGGCGGATTAACCAAATTGATTAATCGTTGCAGAAAACCCATCAATCCCAAATACCAGCAATGCTACGAGTGTTATAAGAGATATCAACAGAGTTAACAGTTAGGCACACTTAAACCAGAAGATTGAAGCAGAATATAGAGAGCAGAACTCTGAAATCAGTTTACTTGAGGAGAATAATCCTTCCTTTCAAGCCTTTTTTTGTTCCCGAGAAGAGCAAGATGCAATTGCCATTTTTCCCAAATGCAAGAGCAGTTTTGAGAGCGCTACTAAGGCTATCTCTTCCCAACCACTTTGCTTTACAGCCCTTTATACTTCTTTTCTCAAACGAATTAGCTGCAATGGCTACTATGTCTGGATTCTGGCTCAGTCCCTCATCAATGGGATTTGAAAGGTTGGCATATTTGTTGTATGAACTGAGTCTCTTTACCTCAATCTTTTTGTTGTTAATTGTCAAGTCTGGACGCTTTCCTAGTTTCACGTCAAACCCATAAGATTTTGCTACTCTTGCAAGGAAGCATTCAGAAGAAACATTCGAGAGATATTGTCTCAATCCTTCAGTTTTTGCGATAGCCCGCCAAGGTTTCTTGTCAATCCAATTATCAAATATACGCATATAGCTTCTGATTTGATGTCCAAATTCCTCAATTTTTGGTCGTGTGTCAACTCCAGCTAAATTGAGTTCATAAAGGTTGACCATTGTAGAAAAAATGTGAATGTTTTCTCCTTCATCACGTCCCGTTACCAATAGGCTAAACAGGGAACAAGTTTCAAGAGCCATCTGTAAAGTTTCTTCACTAACCTGGGTCCTCTTCACCAGCCAATTCCATGAATCCAGAGCATTTTGAACATTTCGAGCACCAAGAAGCCAAGGTGCATATAAGATATGACCTAAGCCGACAAAATTCCCTTTAATCTTTAGACCTATTTGACCAAAATCAATCTGCAACCTTCCTTCTTTGAAGTTGATGCTGATGAGTTCTCCGACATTGAATTCGGCTATCTTGTTCCCGTAGTCATCAGTTAGAAACGAGGGTTGCTTCTGGTTCAATGCTTTCAAGATATTCTGATGAATCTGTTCCTCGACATACTCTTGTCTGTCAGATTTCTCAAAGAAATTCAGTTTGAAGTCTTGAGGGTGTAATGAATGTGCGTTCAGATAGAGCAGGAATATCTTTTGTATAAGGATGCTTTCGTCAAGGTCATTTTCAGCAAACGATTTGCCAAGTTTGGATTCATAAATTTTCATGAATTCACGAATAAGAAACGCTAATCGACAGCTATCCACAGTAAAATAGAACGGTTTTCCAAAACGGCAAGAATAAGCTTCGTCAGCTTCCTCAAAAGCTTCTTCTGTCTCACTTCCATTTATGAGGATGGCATACTCATACCCTATAAAGCGTTTCTCTACGTGCCATGACACTATTTCAGGAAATTGTTTCAGAAGCTCTTTTCGCTTCAAAGTTTCTGCTATGAATAGCGTGAAGGAACATGCAGTCTCTAATTCCTCTTTAGCATTTTTCGTATGATTTTCGTGGATTACACTCAGTTGAGAGCAGTAGCTTTGCCACTCTTCTTTCTCTAAGAGAAGTGCTCTAACGGTAGGCGGCTTTTTTTCTTCCAATAGAGGTGAATCTTTGTTTATGTAGCCCATAGACGATAATGCTCTTCCAACAATAAACCACAAATCGTTTGGAATGCGAATGCTTCTTGCCATAGCTAATTCCTTTCTGCGCTTTAATCTATAGAACTATCTTCCATCCAACCTTTTAAGTGCCGCTTGTGCTACTCAGACTTGGAGAAGGTTAGAAAACCGATATTCAGTAGCCGATTTCGGGAGACATCGTCCATTTGGAGCGAGGTTCAAATCTCGCTTCCAACGCTAGAGCATAAGTCTTAATTACAAGGTGTAGTCTTTTCCATTGAAGTTTAAAAGAAGGCGAGATGCATGAAAGAATTAACCATCACCAGTCCTGCTTTTGAAAGTAACAAGTCAATTCCTTCCAAGTACACCTGTGACGGCGATGACGTGAATCCCACACTAAACATCAAGGGAACACCTGAAGAAACAAAAAGTCTGGTTCTCATAGTTGACGATCCAGACGCTCCCATGGGAACCTGGGACCACTGGATAGTCTGGAACATACCACCCACAAACAAGATAGAAGAAAACTCTGTCCCCGGAACCGAAGGACTAAACGATTTCAGAAAACATTCCTATGGAGGACCCTGCCCACCATCCGGAACGCACAGATACTTCTTCAAAGTCTACGCACTAAACACAAAACTGGACTTAAACGCGAATTCGAGAAAAAAAGACATCGAGAAAGCGATGAAGGACCACATACTTGCAAGAGGCGAGCTTGTAGGACGCTACAGCCGAAGATGAATGCGCCACGAAGGAAAAAGAGGAAGCTTACAGAAGAAATCGCATGCTTGAAAGACTTGTTTGCGAAGGTTTCGCCGAAAAAACGGATTAAAAGCTTCTGTCACAAATATGCTTGTAGAAAGGTTTAAATAAAATGGTTCGTTCAACCCTTTGCTTTTGAGGGGAATCCTGAATTTTGCAGAGACTAGGCCGAGTTCTCCACGTGAGTCAAAGTCGGAACGTAATTGCAACGATTGAGAGCCTTCCAAAAATAGGCGAGACAGTTGTGGACGAAAACTTCAAACCTTTGGGAACGATTCTTGACATATTTGGCCCGGTCTCCTCGCCTTACGCATCGATAAAACCCAAGGTCCAAGAAACCGCCAAGTTGGAGGATAAGATGTTGTACGTGCTTCCCTCAAAGAGCAGAAAGGGGAAAATGTGAATGGACGACGAGAAAATGGGTGAAAAGAAAAAAGATGATGATCCTGATCCTTTGTTAATCTCTCTGGAACCTGAAAAGGTTCAGCGATGCCCGGAATGCGGCAGCGCAAGACTTATGCGTGATTACGAATGTGCCGAAGTGGTTTGCATGGACTGCGGCTTTGTCATAACCGCAAAAATGGCTGACAGAGGGCCAGAATGGAGAGCCTTCACGAATGAGCAAAGGGCGAAACGAACAAGGGTTGGTGCTCCATTAACTTATACAATTCACGATAAAGGCTTATCAACTATGATTGATTGGCATGACCGCGATGTTTATGGAAAGAGCCTGTCGCCTGGCCAGAAGGCGCAAGTTTACCGTCTCAGGAAGTGGCAGCGCCGTATAAGAGTTTCAGATGCTACGGAACGCAACCTAGCCTTCGCGTTATCTGAAATCACAAAAATCGCCAATAACCTAAACCTTCCTAAGAACATCCTCGAAACAGCCTCGGTCATTTATCGAAAAGCCGTCAGAGAACGGTTGATACGAGGGAGATCGATTCAAGGTGTGACCGCAGCAGCAGTCTATTTGGCTTGCAGGCAATGTAAGCTGGCCAGAACTCTGGAAGAAATCGCCCAAGCATCTAGTGTGAACAAAAAAGAGGTGGGTCGCAGCTATCGTTTCCTAATCAAAGAGCTTGACTATTTCGTTCCACCCTTAAAGCCAAGCCAGTACATAACAAAATTCTCGAATCAGCTAACAATGCAGGGGAAAGTCGAGGAAATAGCTCATAAAATTCTGATCACTGCAAAAGAGCTGAAACTGACTTCGGGTCGTGGTCCCACAGGCATAGCTGCCGCAGCGAGTTATATTGCTTCTGTGTTGACTGGAGAAAGAAAAACACAAAGAGAAATAGCTGAAATAGCTCAAGTAACTGAAGTCACTATCCGAAACCGCTACAAAGAACTTGTAGAGCGTCTGATGTTCCAAATAAGCCTCTGACTTCCCCGATTTTTCTTGTTTTTCGATTTTTCACCTTTGACAAGCTATTCTAAAGGAGATCGTCATCATCGGAACTAGAGTCTTCTTCATCCAGCTCGTTCTCCTCGCTCAACCGTTGCGATGTGATCTCTCCAAGTTCTTGAAGAAATTCTTCAGGAATTCTATCCTTTAAATCTTTAACCTCGTCTCTCAATTTGTTGACCTCTTCTTCTAGCTCCTTTGCTTTATCGGTCAATTCCACAATGTCTCTAAGTTTCCTCATCTCCTCTAGGAGCGTCTCCTTCTCTTCTTCTAAAGCCTTGATCTTATTCTCAAGTTTGGTTTTCATTTCCACAACTTGCATAACTTTTCACCTGAAGCAATCTCTGTTATACTTACAATTAATAATTTGCCCTTAAACCGAAAACGCTGCAAAACACATTTTAGACTCTACGGTGATAATACAGAAGGGGCTATGATTTGGTTGAATGTCCTAAATGTGGAACAGAAGTAATCTCGCCAGTCAAAACATGGTCCATTCCTTCTCGCAAAGCGGCGAAAAAAGGGGAAGAACGAGGGCTCGTTATGGGAATATTCGAATGTCCAGACTGCAAAGCTAGGTTTAGAGCCGCAGTAACGGCCGAAACTAAAACTGAAGAGATAGTAAGTGTTAAAAACATGGTTGAGAGAATTAAAGGTATAAAGGGGGAGCTTATGCAGACTTTGAAGGAGCTTCGTGGAAAAATAAAAACTTTGGAGACAGAACGTGGAAATCTGATGATTGAAATTGAGAAATTGAAGAAAATGGCAGAATCAAAGGTTAGCGCCCTTGAAGGCGAAGTAACAATGCTCCGAGAGGAAGTGGAGTCCTTAAGGGATCTTCTGGGCTACGCGGAAGAACCAGAAAAATAGAGACCGATTAACCTACGATGTGTATTTCAGGTTTATATTAGTCTTTCAAGTGTTTCTTGTAGTACTCTTGAGCCTTAGCCACTGCTTTTTTCGGGTTTTTCAGAATTGGATACTTCGTCTCTGATGAGATTTTCTCACATTTGCCAAAATATTCTGTGACCTTTTTTGCGTCTCCTTCGTAAATCGCTAAGCCTCCTGCTATCTCATACCACATCCTTGCCTTCAGAAGATCCTTTTCCTTCTCAAGTCTATTTGCTTCTCTGATAGCGGTGTTTATCGGAACTTTAATTTTTCTAGGGTCAAGAAACATGGCGTTGGATAACATTCCGTAGGTTTCTTGGTCATCTCCGCAAATCTGTTCAAGTTCAGTCGGCGATTTTTCTGTCTTGAAATGCATATCTTGATCTTTCTTTTTTCTTCTAAATCTATCAAGCAAACCCAAACTGAAGCCTCTCTAAATCTTAATGCAACTCAAATAAAGCAATAGTTAATTTTAAAGGTTTGTTTTGTTTATCAGTACTTATGCCGTACAAATTCACGTTTGACCTGTCAAAGATTTCGCGTTTCTTCTTCAAAGAAATTGCTAAGACTAGTTATCAAAAAGGTATGCATAAAAAGGTCAGTAAAACGGTTCATGAAGTCATAAGAAGATTCAAGATTCAAGAGGCGACGGGCCTTAACTTGTCGGACGCTGTACTTCTTCTTGAAGACTTTATAGATATACAGGCTAGAAATCTTTTGGAGAGGGATAGCTTTGTGCAAACAAGAAAAAGAGCGCTCTTTCTACCTCATTGCTCTAGGAAATACATGGATAATCGTTGCAAGGCTGCGTTTGATCCGAACATTCCGTCTTATAAATGTGCGCACTGTTCTCCCGACTGTTTAATTAATAGGGCAGCATCTTTTGCTGAGAAGAAGGGTTATGACGTTTACATTTTGCCTGGTGGTTCCTGTATTCCGAAAATTCTGGAGTCAAAACGTTATGAAGGCGTTGTAGGAGTTTCTTGCGGCGAAGAAATAAAGCTGGGTGGAGAAATGCTGAAGAGTATGGGCGTAACTGGTCAAGCTGTCCCTTTGGTCAAAAATGGCTGCGCAAATACTTTTTTTAGCCTTGGAAACTTACTTGATCTTCTTTAGACTATTATGAACGGAATCACTTGTTTCTTCAGTTTTGTTTCAGAAAAAAGGGGGAATGGTCGATAATGATAGCATGATCTATTTTTTCTTTTTATGGGTAGTCTTTTTCTTTGTTGTCTTCTTGGACTTGCCAGCCATCGATTACACCCCGATAACCGGAGATTTAAGTAATAAGGATTTTTTAATATATGTAACTTTCGTATTCGATACAAGCCTGACTGGAGTAAAGAATCGTTCGAAGGGTCAAAAAGTATTAAAAGATTACTTCACGAGTTCTCTTTTCTTCCAGCGTAGATTCTTGCTTCGGCATTTCCTGCATTTCATAGCGCCTGGAGCGTTTCTTGCACCACAATCTCGGCAGATTTTCATGTACAATCTGTGCTTCTGAGCGATTGACTTCTTAATCGGGTCCATTACAGGCATATGCTTTACCTTCTGCAGCGGCTGAAACTCATGTAATCTACTTCCAAATATACTTTATGTTGTTAACCCTGAGACTTGAGCTTTATCTCTGAAAACTTTTCAATAGCCGTACCGCTTCGTTATTGTGTAATTGGTAATCTACTTCAAGAAAGCATTTCTTCATACATCGACAAGTCTTGATAACAATCTCGCTACATCGCTTGGCTTTTCAGCAATCTTCACGCCTGCACTTCTCAAAGCTTCAATTTTACTTTTAGCTGTTCCCGCTTTGCCCATTATGATTGCTCCGGCGTGTCCCATGCGTTTTCCAGCTGGAGCGGAACGTCCAGCTATAAAAGCGACGACTGGTTTTGGGTATCTCTGTTTTGCGATGTATTCTGCTGTTAATTCTTCTAGGTTGCCTCCTATTTCTCCTATCAAAACTACAGCCTTTGTTTTTGTGTCTTTCTTGAACATTTTCAATGCATCTATGAAGTTGAGACCTGTTATTGGGTCTCCTCCTAGCCCGAGGCACGTAGATTGTCCTAGGTTGCTTTTTGTCAGACTTGCCGCTATTTCATATGTGAGTGTTCCGCTTCTGGATATCATGCCTGTTTCGCCTGGGTTAAAGATATGGACAGGCATTATTCCGAGTTTGCACTCTCCAGGGGTTATTATTCCTGGGGTGTTTGGTCCTATTATTGTTGCGTTGGCTTGTTTAGTGTATGTCATTACCATGACTGCGTCTTTTATTGGGATGTGTTCTGTTATTACTATGATGATTTTTATTCCGTTTTCAAGAGCTTCCAAGGCTGCTTCTGCGGCAAATGGGGCTGGCACAAAAATTATTGAAGCGTCCGCTGGGTGTTTTTCTAGGGCAGCCTCTACAGTGTCATAGACTGGTATGTCCTGAATCCGGGCTCCGCCTTTTCCAGGGGTTACGCCAGCGACGATCTTTGTTCCGTATTCCAGCATTAGTTTGGTGTGAAAGCGTCCTTGAGTTCCAGTTATTCCTTGGACGATTGCATGTGTGTTTTTGTCAATTATTATTCCCATTTATCCCTCTCCTACTTGCTGAGACATTTCCACGACTTCTTGCGCTGCTTCCTCCATACTCTCCAGCACATGCATTCCAGCCTCTGTCAGTATTCTTTTTCCTTCTTCCTCGTTCGTTCCTACAAGCCTAATAACCACAGGCTTCGCTACTCCAACTTCTTCCCTTGCTTTTAATATTCCCCGTGCAACTTCGTCGCATCGGGTTATTCCGCCTAAAATGTTTATGAAAAGTGCCTTAACATTCGGGTCTGATAGTACAATGCCTAGGGCTGTAGCTATTTTCTCGGATGTTGCACCACCACCAACGTCTAGGAAGTTTGCCGGTTTTCCACCGTAATACTGGATGGTGTCTAATGTTGCCATCACTAAGCCTGCGCCGTTGCCTATGACGCCTATGTCTCCGTCCAGTTTAACGTAGGCTAAGTCATTCTTTATGGCTGATAGCTCTTGTGGGGTGAGTTCGCTTTCGCCTTCTAGGAGTCTTTTCTTGTATTGTTGGTGGCGGAATAGAGCGTTGTCATCTATTATTATGCGTACGTCTGCTGCAACGAATTTCCCGTCGAAAGTCTCTGCTATGGGGTTCATTTCAATTAATTCTGCATCGTAGTCCATGCCAGCACGATATAGACTTTCAAAAATCTTTCCAAGTGAAAGTAGCTGGGTGCCGGAGTATCCTATTTTTCTTGCCATCTGATGGGCATGAAACGAATGGAAACCATGTTGTGGATTTACTAAGAACTTCACGACTTTCTCTGGGGCCTCCTTCGCAATCTCTTCTATTTCTATTCCGCCAACGGCTGAAGCAATCGCAACATGGCTTCGGTTAGCTCTGTCAATTGTTACTCCAAGGTAAAGTTCTTTCTTTGTTCGTATTTTTTCCTCGATCCACACGCTTCTGACAGGTATACCTTTTATTCGCATGTTTAGCAATCTTTCTGCTGCTTTCTCCGCGTCTTGAACTGAATCTGCAAAGAGTATGCCTCCAGCTTTTCCTCTTCCCGCGACAAGCACTTGCGCTTTTATTGCGAAGGGCGCTT
>Ga0209636_10004991_pt1 | contig 13546 bp, 12 predicted proteins | sample DeeMarSWOR152_54_FD_187464 | JGI IMG/M metagenome (GOLD analysis project Ga0209636, IMG submission 187464) | Marine sediment microbial communities from White Oak River estuary, North Carolina - WOR-1-52-54 (SPAdes) (version 2) | ecosystem: Environmental > Aquatic > Marine > Intertidal zone >...
CGGTATATCCACTTCCTCCCAATCTCCTCCAGATCCTTGAACTAGAACAGGGATGTCCACTGCTAAGAGCATAGGCAAATCGTTTGGACTATCGCCGATACCCACGGTCTTTAAATGTCCTAACTTTTTCTGAAACAGCTTAATAAGGATTTTTGTCGCCTTGCCCTTATCGTTGGGTCCCATAATACTGTAATATCGGCCACCGAAGACACAGTTAAGGCCAGCTTCGTTTATTGCGCCTAACGTCCTACAAATCTCATCAGGGGTTCCTTCAAGTTTAAGGGTCTCAGCATATCCCCTCTCCTTCGCCCGTCTGGCAGCTTCAAGGTCCAAACCTGTGTCAGCTGCTACCTCCTGGTCAGTCATATCACCGAAGCCCCTAAAATTAACTTTGGCATCAGACCTTATCTTCTCAAGAACATGCCTTATTTCACTATACGCAATACCCAATTCGATTATCTGATAGCCATCTTCAGTTTTGTTATAGTCGAACTTGAATGGAAAGTAGCCTTCAGGAATGAATATGGCGCCTCCATTTTCCACTATGAAAGGATGGAAAAAACCCAATTCAAGTCTATAAACTTCTTGCTCTGCTCTTGTCTTAGATGAGCAAAAAATGACTGGTATCTCCTTCTGTAGTAAGTGCTTTACGGAAGTTGAAGCCTTATCATAGGAGTAAGTGACCCGGTCAAGCAGCGTACCATCTAAGTCAGTGAAAATAACGATCTCTGACTGATGTTGTTTCTCCATGATACCCTTTGATCTTCAGCAGACACTCGAAAATATAGCGCCGCCTCCATTAGGAGCTATTGAATTCACGGCAACCCGGTCTGTGGCCTGCAAACACCCGAGCAGGTCCAGATGAGGTCAGAGTCACAGTTTGTGATTAAAGCAAAGCCGCACAAGCAAATTTCTCGAGATACCCCAAAAATGCCTCGGCAAAGGCAGTTTCTTGATATACAATTGCCGTAGACATATCGCAGGCCAATGGTTAAAGTTTTACTATTTGGCTGCCCCAACAGCCACAGCCGACTTCATCGCCTCTTCCTATTTATCCTCAAGCGCCGAGGACGATTCCAGATGCTTACCCATAGCTTTTGTGAATTTTTGTATATCTATATTCTTTGGTGGTGGGCTGATTCGCGGTACCGGCGGTTCCTCGCCGGGTTCGATAGACTTTTGCTGCAAGAGTTCAGTTAGTACTTTTTCTTTAGTTTCTTTTTCGCACAGTGGGGAATGGTAAATAGTCGCAAGTCCCGGTAACAACATATCCTGTAAATGCTCAGAGCCCCTTTCTTCGTGTATGTGAGGGCTTCGTGTCTCTATTTGAAATACTTCAACTCCGTGCTTGGTTGCACTCTTGCAAGCCATCGGCAAAACCCCACCAAAACCCTCAAAAATAGATATTAATTCTTGTGGTTCCACAGCAAATCTTGAAGCATACGAAAGTAATTCGGCTAATTTCAAACTCATGGCATGCTCCCCAGCATTGCTCGTCTTTATTATGTCTGTTTCAAACCCAGTCCTCACCGATATCAGAGAATTCATACATCTATTCGTTACTTCAGAAACGCGCCCCCATTTTCTAAAATAGATTCCTTCAGATATCTTAGGCTTGTACCGCCACACAATTCTGACCATAGCGTAAGGAGAGCGAGCCATATAAAAGCCGGATGCATAGCACTTCACATACTCCCACACCGCTCCTGGCGAAAAATTATCAGCATCAATAAAACCTATGTAGTCTTTTTTCAACACCATAGCTATAAAAATGGCTGCAATCATGCCCTCAGCTTTACCATCTCTAACCAATCCATCTTTGTCAAGTATGTCGTCATAACCGGACCCTCCCAGCGCCCGAGCAAGGACAGGGTCCTTCTGATGAATCAAATACGCCTGACGCCGCGTGAAGTGGCAATATTGATTTAGCGTATCTTTCTCCATCCTGAATCTATCGATTCTCTTTCTCTGGCTATTTGATATAACCAATATCGGGCATTCGTGAGGGATGCCGCTTATAACTCCTTCCAGAAGTTTCAACTTCTCATCTTTGGTGGGAATGACTATGAGCATTTTTTCTTCGAAATTTTTGATGGCGTCCTCTTCAACTTTCTGCACTGCAATGTCTTCATAGGGTGCCATCTCTTTAGCCCTGCCAGAATCGAGCTCCAGAACTTTCTGCACCTCGTTAATCCTTACTGCTCCGAAACGTTCAGTATATCTGGGACGTTCTATTCGCATAGCATTCTCTCAGCGTAAGTTTAATGCCCATTGGGCATAATTGTTAATGCCGTAATAGCATGTCTCGGAAACCTGTAGCTACCTCTCATCCACCGACAATTTCAGTGTAACTATCTCAAAGGGGGAAACATCCATTTCTAGCATCCCACCTTCGATAGCCAATTTTGTTTCTTCTTCCTCCAGCAAATTCACGCAGCTGGCAGATTTAATCTGAGGCGGCATCCGCAAAGTTGCATGGCACTTCTCGCCTCTCGTCTCAAAGAATCTCACGATAACTGCATCATAATTTTCAGCTTTCTTTATGGCAGAAATAATGAGATTATCCGGCTCAAGTATAAAGCTGTCAAACTCACAAGTCAAAGCTGTGCTATCCGTTTGTAGCGCAAAAAGACGGTGGTTAAAATGGTGACCGTGCCGATGAATCCGTGCTTTCTTCCAATCACCAGAGTGGGGATAAACCGCATATGTGTAGGTATGCTCCCCCAATTCCATTGCTTTTGGCGTTGGTATCAATGGTCCGCTTTCGCCATCCGTTGACAAGACGGAGACACTTCTCAGCAGCGTGCAATATATATTCCCTGCCTTAATCTCGTTTATGGGCACTCCCCGGCTGAAAAAAGCGAGACCATGGCTTCCCTCCTGGCAGTTGAACCAATTAAGCGATGGGAACCTAAAACTCTCCTCCAGTGTCTTAGTTAAAGGCAAGTCAATTACGCCGAACTGTGTTTGTCTGGTATAGTTGGGCACTACCATACAGGTATCAAATCTAACTCGAATCCTTATATGCGATTGTGCCGAACGGATTGTGGTGCGAAAACCGATTCTAGGTATGTCATTATAAACCATGATCTGCTTGCAGATATCCAGCGTCTTGTTTCTCTGAAGTATTGAGCCGAATTTCTTAGTCAGATAGTACGGCCATTGCAAGCAATAAAAGGAATCTCGGAATGTAATTACTGTCCTTACAGGCCCCTTTTCTATTTTAAGTTCTTCGGGCATGAAGGTACTAAAATGTATGCCTTTACCGCTTTCAGAGCCAATCGGTTCATCAAATTGACTTTTGTGAAAATAAAGGTCACCAATTTCCTGGTCTATAACTAATTCGTTACCTTCGAGTATCTTTCTACCGTCTTTGCTGAACACACTCAATATTCCGGTTTTGCTGTCTACAGAGAGTTTGAAAAATTTGTTTATAACTTCGTTCCCGTGAACTTCTATGCCGGAATCAAAGCTGCTGCCCCTTCTTACTAGCTGGTAAAGGCGGTAGCTCATCGGTGGAACGGTAGCTACAAAGCCAAGCCTGGCTTTACTTCCTCCGCCATCATCCTTACGCTCGAATTCGAGTACCTCAGACGGAATCTCTTCCCCATTTGAGGCTATGCCAATATCTTCATTCCATTCAGGCAACAATTCCACCCCTACCTCTACCCAATCAGTAATTTCCCAGTTGTTTGGATTAAAAACCGAAACACTATTTCCACGCCGACTGCCTTTCGATAGGTATTGCACGCAATCCTCCGTCAGCCTGTCTGACTTTACCTTTATGTCGGAAATATTTTCCCACGCCTCATCATAAATCTCATCGATGCCGCAACATGAAATGACGTCGTGGTCAACCAAAAAAAGCATCTCCCTCCACATTTGTGAAAGAACATCAACCGGATATGGCCTTCCATAAATCCAGGCTAATGTCGCTATCTTTTCAGCCGTGATTAATGCGTTCTCACAATCCTTAAAAGCCAGCTTAAGCCCCATGCGGCTTGAGACAACGTCAGGAAAAACATTCTCCAATTCCGGACTGTAAAGCTCACCACGATATTCTGATAGCTCCACCACTTCCCTTTCCAGGTTATTAAAGAATTCACTGGGTACTGAGATTATCATGTTTGAATCATCATGTTCAGTATTCCACTGTTTAACCTTATCTGGTGTTTCAATCTGCGGAGGAACACCACCACTTCCACAGGGCATGAGTACGCTGGATGTTGTCGCAAAGTCTGACAATGTTTGATAACTTTCTTCCCATTTATCAATCTCCAGCCCGGCACGATAGCCCAAAGGCATCCAATGGCTGAGAATTTTTGAGCCATCGATACCTACCCAAACAAACTCGCTCACGCGATAGCCGATGCTTTTCGGCAGACCTCTCCGAAAAGCTAGCCATCTATATCCCGATTTCCTATACAACTGAGGCATTTGAGCATTAAGCCCGAAACCGTCAGCAGCCCAAGCGACCGGTACATCTATGCCAAATTTCTGTTTACAATAATTCTTACCCAGGAGTATTTCTCTAACCAGAACTTCTCCAATCGGCATCATTGGGTCCGGCATTACATACTGACCATCGGCTATTTCAATCTTGTTCGTAATAATGGCTTCTTTGATAGCCGAAAAAAGGCTGGGATTCCTCTCTTCTATCATTTCCAGAAGATAGGTTTGCTCTACCAGAAACCTGAAGTCTGAATCCTTTATCATTTCAACGGCATCCTTCAAAATAAGTTCGTTGATATGATAATAGTCCTCCTTATTAAAAGCCCAAACTACATCGTAATGTGAATGAGGCACCAGATATATAGTCTTTTTCTCTCTCTCCATAGCTTTAGATTTTAACAAATCTGAACTTATGCTGTCGATAAAAGAAATGAGAAGGGGTAAAATGGTACAGGCAAAACATAACCGACAATTACAGCAGGAACACGATGTACTATTTCGCTTATGCCTCCAATCTGAATCGGAATCAGATGGCGCAGCGCGCTCCGGACAGCAAGCCCAGGTTCATCGCCACCTTGCCTAATTTCAAAATAACATTCACCACACGGCCAGGGCGGCAAGATGGAGTTGCCAGCATAGCGCCACACAGGGGAGAGAAGGTTATAGGCGCTGTCTATGACATATCCGAAAGGGACTTAAAGCGGCTGGATGGGTATGAGGACTATCCGACTGTTTACGACCGGCGAAAAGTAAATGTTTGGACAGAAACCAACGAATCAATAGAATCAATCACCTATATCAAGATAAACCAATCACAAGAAGCAACGCCTTCATCGGAGTACCTGGCTATCATCAAGCAGGGATACATAGACTGGCAAATAGTGTGAACTTATTCTTTTACCCCGGTATTCCTTTCTACATCCATAAGCACATAACAAAGGTCAGCAAAGGCTACCAGAAACAAGCCACCTAAAATCGAAACTATTACACCCACAACCGCTATGCCCACCATTCCGAGACCGGTACCCCAGGGTATGAACTCACTGAATCCTCCCGCGCCCTGAGCCCCTATTACAGCTAGGGCAATTGAAAAAAGGGTACCACCAACCATCACCACCCAACCAATAATCTTATAAATGGTGGCAACCATCCTTAGAGCCCCATATTTCCGAGACGGCGCAGCTTCTCTCGCCATCGGGCTGGCACTCGGCGCTGGCTGCGATTCCCAAACCTGCTTTTTACTAGCGGCCGGCAATTTTGTTCCACAAGCGGTACAAAACTGCAAACCAGCACACTCCGTGCCACAATTGGGGCATTTAACCATCTGTTGCATATACTTTCAAAAACCCCTCTGCCACCCTATGCTCCAATAGGAAACGAAGCGTTAAAGGCGAGAACCATGATAACGACATAGATCATATAGCCTATGCCGGCAAACAACAGAAACAGCACCAATATTCGCCAAAACAAGCCCCAAGCCAGCCCCCAGGTAGGCTTAACTTCGACCTTCTGGCTAAGGGCAACAGAATTTACAACCCTGGCAGGCATTTGCTGAGCCGGGGCTTCCGCCACCTGCCGAGCCGGAGCTGGTAGCACTTGCTGAGCCGGAGCTGGTGGCACTTGCTTAGCCGGGGCTGGTGGTGCCTCCTTAGGCGGGGTTGGCGGTGCCTCCTTAGTCGGGGCTGTCAGCACCTCCTGAGCCACAGCAACCAATTTTGCCCCACAAACCCCACAAAACTGCTGCTCGGCTATGTTTTGCGAACCACAGTTAGGACACTTAATCTTCGGTTGATGTGGTGCCTCAACACCCAACGGTGTCCCGCATTGCCCGCAAGCCTCTTGCCCTACCGGGTTTTCCGTACCACAGAAAGAGCATCTGACCGTCTCCTGCATATCACTCACCTCCTTGCCTATTTAATCGCATTATATAACTTGTATTTGCTACGCACAAGACTTTTTAAGCCTCATAAATAAAAACGCTTAAAGTTTAGGCCAAAATATAGGCTTGTGCTATAATCGCATTAATGAAGATCTCAGAGCTAGGCGAATTTGGCTTAATCGAGCTTTTGGCAGATATTGTCGATAAAACCAAGAAGCCCCAAGATATCTCTTGGCAACGTTTACTCATCGGCATCGGGGACGATGCCGCTGCCTGGCAAGGAGACAGCTCCATCCAACTGGTCACCACAGACAGCCTGGTTCAAGATACCCACTTCGACCTCAATACGACCACCTGGGAGGAGCTGGGTTGGAAAGCCGTCGCTGTGAATCTGAGTGACATCGCCGCTATGGGCGGCATTCCCATGTTTGCCCTGATTTCACTGGCTTTGCCCGGCAAACTCGAAACAGACTACATCTCAAGCCTGTACCAAGGTATGGCTCAAATAGCCAACAAGTTCGGTGTCGCCATAGTCGGCGGTAACATCGCTTCCGCCAGCAAAACGATTATCACCGTTACTGTTTTAGGTAGCCTGAAATCAAAGTCAGCACTAACTCGCTCGGCAGCTGTACCAGGTGACCGGGTGGCTATTACAGGATATCCAGGACTATCAGCCGCCGGCCTCAGGATGCTCAAGCAAAAGCTCAGCTTCGATTCCGAAACCAGCAAACTCCTCCGCCAAGCCCACCTCCAACCCACACCAAGGATAGACGAAGGACAGATTCTCCTGCGCCACAAAGTTAGGGCTGCCATAGATATAAGCGATGGTCTGATTGCCGACCTGGCCCATATATGCAAGGCAAGCAAAGTCAGCGCCAGGATAAACAAGGACCTAGTGCCAATCCACCCTATACTTCAGTACAACTTCAAATCCGATTGCCAGCAATTAGCCCTGAGCGGCGGCGAGGACTATGAGCTGCTCTTCACTGCAAGCAGCCAGATTATCAACCAGGTAAAACAAGCCATCTCTTGCCCGGTAACAGTAATCGGCGAAATAACCGAGGGAACACCGGGGCAGGTGACGCTAAGTGATGCCAGTGGTAAAAATATTCCCTGGCAACAAGGTGGCTGGGAACATTTCAAATCTAAAACGTGAATACAAAAATGACAACCGTGCAGCTTATCTCTCACGGCCCAGAGCAGACTCAACACCTGGGAACTTGTCTCGGCAAACTGGCTAATACTGGTGATTTGTTTCTCCTAACCGGCAACCTGGGAAGCGGCAAGACATGCCTGACACAAGGAATTGCCTGGGGACTGGACGTAAAAGAATATGCCTTCAGCCCTTCATTCGTCATAGTCAGAGAATATCACGGCAGGCTACCCTTGTACCACATAGACTTCTACCGACTCAACCGCATCGAGGAAATCGTAGACCTAGGGCTAGACGAATATCTTTATGGCAAAGGTGTTTGCGTAGTCGAATGGGCAGAGAAAGGCTTGGCGGTATTGCCCAAAGAACATCTTCTGATTAATCTCAGCTATATATCCGATACAGAGCGAACCATCAGCCTCGAGCCCAAAGGTCATCGTTATACCCAAGTATTAAAATCTCTTAATTCGGATTTGAAAACATGGAGCTAGCCATAGATACTTCAACCGATTCCTGCAGCATAGGCTTATCCCACCAGGGAGAGACGATAGCTGAGCTAACCTGGCACTCGGGGCAGAATCACACTGTGGAACTTGTGCCCAATATAGCTCGCTTGCTTAACCAGAACAAAACCAGCCCTCAATCTCTTACCGCAGTTTTCGTAGCCAAAGGCCCGGGGAGCTTCAACGGGCTTAGAGTTGGCATAGGCACAGCTAAAGGATTAGTACTCGCCTTAAATATCCCGCTGGTTGGGATAAGCACCTTAGAGATCGAGGCTTATCCCTTTGCCTTCACCAAACTTCCTATTTGCCCGATTCACAATGCCGGCCGTGGCGAGATTGCTGCCGCCCTTTACCAGCAAACTGATGACTGGCGCTGCCTGAAAGAGGAACACATCACTACCGTCGATGCGCTATGCCAAAAAATCAAGCGAAAAACGCTATTCTGCGGTGAAATACCGCCATCGGTAGTCGAGCAACTGCAGCAGAAGCTGGGCACACGTGCTATAATACCTGACGCTGCGACAAGATTGCGGCATGCCAGCTTTCTGATAGCACTCGGCTGGCAGCGTCTAAACAGGGGCAACGTTGACAACCCGGCAACACTCCAACCGCTTTATTTACGCCTACCGCCGATCACCCAGCGCAAAGTGAAATAACCTTATGACAAGGAGTCTAAAATGGAAAGAAGTCTAGTGCTGATTAAACCCGATGCCATGCAAAGAGGACTAGCCGGAATAATCATCTCCCGCCTTGAAAGAAGAGGGCTCAAGATTGTAGCTATGAAGATGCTGCAAATGGACAAAACCTTAGCCCAGCGACATTATGCCGTTCACCAAGACAAAGCCTTCTTCAAGGACCTGGTTGACTTTATCACCTCAAGCCCCATCATCGCCGCCGTTTTTGAAGGAGAAAAAGCCATAGAAGCCGTGCGCCAGACGATGGGCGCCACTGACCCTGTCAAATCCTCTCCCGGCAGCATCAGGGGTGACTTCGGACTGGACATCCAGCAGAACCTCGTCCACGGCTCTGACTCAGCAGAAAACGCCGAAAAGGAGATAAGCCTTTTCTTCTCACCACAGGAGATTGTAGATTAGCCTAGGCATCAACTGGCTCCACCACCTGTCATTCTGAGCGAAGCGAAGAGTCCCAACAGTCTTTCTTCGCAGAGATTATTCAATCGCGTCGCTCTCTCAGAATGATAATTAGCGCCGGGGATTACTGTATCCTGACCACAGGTGTGGCTTTATGCCACAAATCGTCCAACTGATAATAGTCTCGCTGTGATGGAGAGAAAATGTGGACTACTACTTCTCCCAGGTCGAGGAGAATCCATCCTGAATCGGCAGCCCCCTCAATGTGCGAAGGGACGACACCGTCACGCTTCAGCTTTTCACGGATTTCCTGCCAGATAGCTTCAATCTGGCGGGTACTTTCCCCACTGCAAATAACAAAATAGTCGGCGAAGGAGCAAACCTGCCTGGTATCCAGCATGACAATATTTTCAGCCTGCTTATCCGAAGCAGCCTCCACTGCCCGCCGCGCTACTTCTGTAGATTCCAGAACTCACTCCCCCAATTTAAAATTGACAAGCCCACGTGAACATTATACCACACCATCAGATATAGACCCGGCCCCAGCTTGTGACACATCCGAAGATAGAACCCACTTCTCAATCCGGCTGTTGCCAGAATGATATTTGAAAAGGTTAGGCTGAGGATGAAGCGTTAAGGCTTAAACCCAAAACATGTTGAAATAATAAGGGGGCGATTATGCGGAATCGCCCCCTATTTACTTCATTAAGTTGTGCCGGTTAGGCAGGTCGGCGGAAGCTTACCATCAACACCACCACCGTGGCCAGAATCAAGACTACCATAGCTATCAAAGCAATCAAACCACCGTTCTGATGTGAGCCAGTGCTGCTGCCAGCACCAAGCACAGTGAAACTGCCAATCTCCCCTTGGATATCTACATTGTAAGTACCCGGTTGGGCTTTAACTACGGTGAACTTGACTGGCTGTGTACCCTGGGGACCAACGCTGACCATACGGCTCTGCTCCAACTGCCCGTTTATCTTGAGGGCGACATTAAGGTTGCCGGCTTCGTCGCCGGTGTTGACCACGTTGGTGGTAATGGTCACTGGCTGATTGGCATATGTCTGTTGCGGATTGACGCTCACATATTGTACTGACATTTGAGGTGGATTAAGCGAGCCTGATCCTGTTGATGTTGTTGGCGATACTCCTGATCTTGGTGGTCTTGGTGGTGCCAAGAAATCGACAGTGGTGCATACCTTATATTGTGCTGACACCTGTGCACCGTGAGGTGCTGCGGCGCATACCGTAGCCTCGGAGGGTGCGCCCGGGGTGAGCGTGGCTGTAGCCATACCATTGGTGGTCGTCTTAGTCGCAGTAGTACTCCCAATAGAGCCTGCACTTGTAGTGAAGATAATCTGGGTACCATCAGGGATATGACCTTGAGCTGAAGTGTTTTGACCAGCTGAGTTTTTAGTCATATCAGCGGTGATGGTCGAGGTGTCTCCGCCAGCGCCAATAACCGAGGGATTGGCGCTAATGCCAATAACCAGCCACGGGTTATAGTCAACATTGGCTGAGGCCTTATCCCCACTGCCCGGGCTGGCGCTGGGCCCGTCATTAGCCCCCCACCAGTTGTTGGTGGCGTCAATAGCGCAAGCTGTGCAGTTCAGTGCCCCGAACTCCTGGTTGTCCACAATGATGCTGTAATGCATTGCCACAGAACCGACGCAACCAGCTCCCCAGTTTGCAACACTGTCAGGGTCTTCAATCCACAGACCGTTCATATTTCCCTGAAGAATGGCGCTTGTGATGATGATATTGGTGTCACACTTGACGACAATACCAGCACCGCCTTCATCACCATACGCTCCTCCCACTACATTTGGTCCTTGGAACCCATTCCCCTGCGCAGTGACGCCATCTATTGTTCCCACACAATTCCTAAGCTCGATGCCGAATCCATAATATGGACCCGCTTGTGTATCACAGTTAACGGTGACCAAACCGCCAGTGTTGTTGTTAAAGGTTCCTCCGCTGATGCTGAGGTTACTGATGGAACCCTGGCAGCTGAACCCTATGTGTTTGTTCCCATCGGCATTCGTGTTATTCAAGCTGACATTGGTCGCACTGCAAGCGGGATTAAAGTAGATTCCCATGTCCCCGTTTGCGTCAGCTTTGCAGTTATTGAAAGTAGCAGCGTTGCCGATATTACCCTCAAATACAAACCCGTGGCCGTAGTTACCGGTAACAACCACATCATCAAACACAGCGATCATACCAGTGGCGGTATTGCGTATGCCCCAATCACCACCCTTGACAGTAAATCCGGCCATAATCACCTCCGTAGCTTCGTTCCGGATTACGGTGCAATGCTTGTCGCAGCAGCCAGGGGGGCCGTTCACACAACTGTAGGTGTGTTCTGCGTCCAGGATAGTTGAACCACTACCTGCCCCCACCAGAATGAGGTCTTGAGTTATAAGGATACAATTTGCACCGTCCCAGGACCCAGCGACCTTGTACGTACCCGCCGCCACATAAACCGTGCCACCCGCATCCACCGCATTGATGCCAGCCTGTATTGTTTTTTTAGCCGTCGCCCAACTGCTACCATCTCCAGCGTCATCAGGGCGGCTTACATCAACATAAACAGGTGTTATCGCCCGCACCGGACTAGCCAGCACTAGCGCCGCCCCAAGCGCTGCCACCAACACCAAGACCATCCACACCGAGAAGAACTTCCAGACCTTCAATTTGTGCATTTTTGTCCTCCTTTTCTTCACTGGCTTTCGACAAAATCCACTTATGCCTTTTTCTGAACAAAAAACGACCCATTTCGGGGTCGGTTTCACTATTGGCTCGGTACCAGTCAAGTGACCACGGTACAACTGGCACTTCATCACCCCCCAACTTTTATACTTCCTGAGCTATTTTCGAGTTAATTACCCCCTTGGCAATCTATCTTGAGCCCTAACTGAGCCAAGAATGCTATTCACAAAATCAAGCCTTAAACTATTTTTTCGTATGCTACGCTCGTATACTAATACTCTCTTAAACATCATACCATGTCTCGAGCGATTGTCAATAGCTTCATGAGGGTTCTTTGCTGTTTTTTTGCAAAATTCGGCCGATTTCGGTAATATTTAAGTTTAAAGCTAAGCGGAGAGGGTTAAATTGACACCGACCAGCCCCAGAGACAACAGATTCTAGATAGGAGAGGAAATGCCACATACTTCACCAGTTGACCAAGATTACGACCTGTGGGTGTTGCTGAACCAGGTACAAAGCTTGATGATGAACGCCCGGGATACCGAACTAATGGAACACGGCACCACAGCTATGCAGGCTGCAGTGCTGTTTATTATAAACTCCATCGGGGAGGAGGCAATCCCGGCTGAGATATCAAGGTGGCTCTTACGCAAGCCCGCCACAGTATCCGGCCTCCTGGACAGAATGGAAAAGGCAGGGCTGATAGAGAGAGTCAAGGACTTGCCCAGAAAAAATCTGGTCAGAATCAGACTTACCGAAAAGGGAAGGCAAGCCTATAAGCAGTCACTGAAGAGAGAGACTATACATAAGACAATGTCCTGCCTGTCCGAAGAGGAGCGCAAGCAACTGGCGTCAATCCTGGTGAAACTGCGCAAAAGAGTCACCGAAGTGCTCAGGCATAGAGAAGAAATACCTTTCCCCTAGCTCACTACAGCACCTGGCTCAAAGTCCAGAAGATAGCTTTGAGGCCGTGCGCCATAGCAACTTTGCAGACCATTGTCGTCTCAACTTATCAGGCCAGGATAGCGCTTCAGTCACTTTCTCATTATAATTGGACTAAGCAAAATCAAAGGGCCTAATATCGTGGAAAAGCTGCTCTTCGGTCCAGCCGGTGTACCTTTAAGCACCACAACAAGAACTACAGCAGCCGGCATCGAGCGCGTTGCCGAACTGGGCTTGGGCTGTATGGAACTGGAATTCGTCCAGGGAGTCAGGATGAGCCGCGAGATCGCCTTAATAGTTGCTGAAATCGCGAGCCGGAAGAACATAGCACTTACCGCTCACGGCCCCTATTTCATAAACCTCAACGCACGTGAGCCAGAAAAAATAAGAGCCAGCCGGGAAAGAATATCCCAGACAGCCCGCATCGCTGCCCTCTGCGGCGCCACAAGCATCGTCTTCCACGCCGCCTTCTATCTCGGTGACCCACCGAGCCAGGTCTATGAACAGGTCAGAAAGCAACTTCAGCAGATAATCAGCCAGTTAAGAGCCGAAGGTAACCAGGTCTGGATAAGGCCTGAAGTAACCGGGAAAACCAGCCAGTTCGGCACCCTGGAAGAAGTTATTGAGCTTAGCGCCGAAATAGAAGGAGTAGCCCCATGCATAGACTTCGCCCACTGGCATGCCCGCACCAGCAAGTTCAATTCCTATGATGAATTCACTTTCGCCCTCAAACAAGTGGAGGCTAAACTGGGGAGACAGGCATTGGATAATATGCATATTCATGTCTCAGGCATAGCCTATGGCAAAAGTGGAGAAG
>Ga0209636_10004992_pt1 | contig 13544 bp, 9 predicted proteins | sample DeeMarSWOR152_54_FD_187464 | JGI IMG/M metagenome (GOLD analysis project Ga0209636, IMG submission 187464) | Marine sediment microbial communities from White Oak River estuary, North Carolina - WOR-1-52-54 (SPAdes) (version 2) | ecosystem: Environmental > Aquatic > Marine > Intertidal zone >...
CTTCTATGACAGTCTGCCCCAGGATGCCTTTTATATCCAAGCCGGCCGGCTCTACGAGAGCCTGGTTACCATTGCCTCCCCTCGACAGGAGGAACCAGACCTGACTGACCCGGACCTGCTCAATCGAGTCGAAATCACCTATGAGCATCGGCCGGTCAACGGCGATTACTATAGCGACCCGGCCTGCAATCGAATCCTGCAGGTTTACCAGCAGCAACTATCGGATACGGCCCTGCTGTTTCCCTGCGCCGCCATCCGCTGTCTCCGTGATTTGAGCGCGTTGTCCGGTGGACGCCTGCTGCTTCTGTCCGCCGACAAGGGCTATAGCCGGGCAGAAGATCTCTTGGGCCGGGGAGAACCAGGCTTCAACCTACACGGCAGTTTCTCGATGATGGTCAACTACCATGCCCTGGGCCAGTATGTGCGCCATCAGGGCGGAGAAGTGCTATCCACCGCCCGACGCCACAACAGCCTGAACGTGTGTGCCTTTATCCTGGGCCAACCCCCCAGCGGCACCGTCGAGACCCGTCAGACCTACGGCGCGGCGGTTGAACAGTATGGCCCCGATGACTTTTATATCCTCAAAAAGGGGATCGAGAAGGTCTACGACGCCCTGACCCTTCCCCAGATTCTGGCCTACTTGCGCTTAAGTGGCTGGGATGCCAACATCTTTCTGGGTTGTTTTCCCACCCTGCTCGAGCGGGTGGACTCCGTCTCCGAAGCGGAGCGGCAGGAGCTGTACTGGGCCATCCAGCAGGTGTGGGACACCTACTATCCCATCGGCGAGAAGCATGACCTGGCCTTCTCCTTAGGGATGCTGCTCTATGGTATGACATACTACTCCAAAGCCCTGGACTACTTCCAGCACTCGCTGCGGCTCTACGGCCCGGATGCCAGCACCGCCTACAACATGGGCATGTGCCACTATTGCCTGCGGCAACTGGAGGCGGCGCTGACGTGTGTCGATCAAGCGCTGGAATTGGACGCGGCCTTTGAACCGGCCAGAGGCATGCGGATTAAGATCCAGGCGGAAATGAACCGCCGGACGCAACAGCTATGTGCTTCTTTACATTCAGCTCGGCCAGGGGTTGGTTGACGAATTTGATAGCCTTGCGCAGCTTTCAGCGGGTGGGGACCAGGACGCCACAGTCGTCATCTGATCCCCTGATATGCTTTGGAATAACAATATAAGCTTCGACATTGAAAGGAATAGACCAATGGGCGATAAGAAAATAAGACTGAGCGTCGAAAGCGACGCTGAGCTGGAAGAGACAAAAGCAAAGGTCAGCCGTCGAAAACCAAGAGTGGAGAAACTCAAGGCTCAAGGTGTGGAAAACGCCTTAGGGTCTACGCGAACTGTCTCATCCCTGGAAGGAGAGGCTGTCATTCTAAGCGATGAAAGGCTTTCGGACCTTACCAATCCGATGCGGGCGACGGTTGATCCATCGGCTGCCCTCCAGCGGGCGGTAGCTGCTCCCCCACCTGCCATAACCCCCACTGACATCCTCTCCCTGCAGCGGACAGTAGGCAATCAGGGGGTGCAACTAATGCTGGCCGAGCGCAGGCGGATGGGCATATCCCCCGGTCCCATCATACAGACCAAGCTCACCGTCAATCCTCCCGGGGATTACTACGAGAAACAAGCTGATAGAGTAGCTGAACAGGTTGTAGCGCGGATCAGTGCTTCCCAAAGCCCGAAGGTCCAGCGCCAGGACATACCCGAGGAGGAGGAAATCCAAAGAAAGCCAATCAATGCCATCCAGCGTCAGGCTGAAGAAGAAGAGGAAGAAGAGGTTATGACGAAACCAGCCTCTCAGGTTCAGCGGCAAGCTGAGGAAGAGGAGGAGGAGGTTCAGGCAAAGGCGGTCGGGAGCCAGCATTTATCGGTATCAGAGGACTTGGAAAAGCAGATTAACAAGGCGCGCCTTGCCGGACAGCCCCTCTCGGAAGAGGTTCGCCAGCCCATGGAGCGGGCTTTTGACACCGACTTCAGTGGCGTCCGTGTCCACATAGGTTGCGAGGCCGACGCGCTGAATCATTCCCTCCAGGCGAAGGCCTTCACTACCGGGCAGGATATCTTCTTCAAGAGCGGGGAATACGATCCCGCCGGTTCGTCAGGGCAACAGCTCATCGCCCACGAGCTGACGCACACCGTGCAACAGGGGGCCTCACCCCAAAAAAAGAGGATCCAGGTTAGCCGAACTGATCAGAATCGGGAGGAAGGTCATTACGTCCTCAGCGTGGTCACCGATCTAAGGCATAATCTTAAGCAGGTGGGAAACAGTGTCCTACAAAGAATAGGCTGGTCGAAGTTGCTGCCGTGGAATTGGTTTAAGAAAGGAAAGAAAGAAGGGCCCGACCCAAGAAGGCCCCTCCCAGAAGAGAAGCTCCCGGCGATTAGGAAGCGTTGGAATCAAGAAAAACCGCCGTACTCAGCCATAGCGGCGAGGGTACATACGGGGGGGACAGGGGGAGAAACATTCGGCGGAAAGGGACGCCATGCTAGCCTATATCTTAGAGGGGGCACCGACCCTGATTGGGACGATAAATGGATCGACCTTGGGGTTAAAGAAGGGAAAATCTATGTAAATGTAGTACCGATGACAAACTGGCCCCCCCCAAATGAGAGCACCACATGGCAGATAACCAAGCAGGGGGCAGCAGACGCTCTCGCCAAGTCGCACTTCCAAAAGTGGTTGATAGAAAAAGGAGAAGAAGTAAGGCAAAGGGTGCAAAAAGAGGGCAAGAAGACCCCCGAAAGTTTCAAAGAAAAGAAATACGCCTATTGGTTCCCAACTTTGAATAAGCACTGGGAGAACTGTTCGAGCTTCGCGGAAAAAATCCTAAAGGCAGCGGGAATAGAAAGAAGCGCAGGTTTCATCTTTAAGATACCCGCATGGTTGGCGAAAAGAAAACTGCGCGTCAAAGGAACAGAAAAAATAGAAGTACCAAACGCGGTGATGAAGGAAAGAGTCACAAGGATTTTTACTCAGCAACCGGATTTGACACCAAAGGAAATCACGCAGAGGTTACAGGGTGAGGAAACAGGGTGGATCGTCCAAGAAAAAAAGGTTGAAAAGATCTTAGATGAATGGCGTAAAGAAGCTACAATGGTGACCCCAGACCGAGGGGATTTTGATAAATGCGTAAAATATTTAGTATACAAGTACCCGAACATGACTGCAGACGAAATGCTCAACAGATTGAAAAAGGATAATTTTTGGATAGTAGAGAAAAAACAGATAGAAAAAACGATGGAGAGACATGTAGGCCAAAGAAGTGCGCTTATTAGAAGATTTCTTTTAGCTTGGCCAGATAAGGACCTGTTGGAAATCGCTACTATGGCAACAAAAGCAAACTGGAAAAGTCAAAAAGTTACTATAGAAATGGTGAAAGAGGTATGGGAAAACCTTCAAGATGAACCGGCGAAAACCCCCGACCCGGAAAAGTTAGAGCTTGCGGTGAAACAACTTGCAGATAGACATGAGAAATGGGATGCGGGGAAGATCGCTTACGTATTAGCGAAAGGAAAGAGGTGGACCGTGACGACGGCGCAAGTGGAGGGGGTTTTGAAAGAGCTTGTTCCGGCCAAAGAGACAGAGGCTACAAAGACTACAGAATCCACAGAATCTGGTGAACCTACAGAATTAGGTGAACCCATGGTAGATTTAGATAACCCGCCACAAGTACCGTTCTAACAAACAAGGATGACTGAATCGAAAGAGATCAGCATGGCAGTTCACCCAAGGCACAGCTTGGTCAGATCCGAAGAAGGATTACTACAGCGCACGAAGACGATAGCGGCCCCTCAAGAAGTGACCGTCCTGTCACAGCTATCCATCCCTGGAGTGCTTCAAAGTGCTGAAACTCCTGCTTTGGGTCGGCTCAATCCGTATGTTGATACTTCCAGATTCTCATTGAAGAGAGCTCTCTATTTACCAACCGAGGACTTGGGGGCATCAGGTGAATAGATCTGCAAACTGCACTGAACATCATTCTGACCGAATCAGGGCGTATCGCGATTCCTTTCTCCCCCGGGGTCACCTAATATGTACACTTCCTTCTATGAGGGTAAATGAAAATAAGCCACAGATTAACTCTCTGGCAGTAATAAGCAGCGACAGTTCATGTTTGATGTCGACTGCAAAAAATCAAAGGAATAAAGGAATAGAAGATGGGCGATAAGAAAATAAGACTGAGCGTCGAAAGGGACGCTGAGCGGGAAGAGACCAGGGCAAAGACCAATCGTCGAACACGAAGAGTTGAGAAACTGAAAGCTCAAGACGTGGGAAAAGCCGTAGGTTCCCCTCGAACTGCCTCATCCCTGGAAGGAGAGGCTGTCATTCTAAGCGATAAAAGGCTTTCAGATCCAGCCAATCGGGGGCAGGTGGCAGACGCGATGGTTGCGCTCCAGAAACAGCAGGGTAATGCTTACGTTCAGAGGGTTGTAAAGCGTCTTCAGGCTGCTGCCGAGAATGAAGCACGAGAAGAATACCTGGAAAAGACGGTACAGGACCTTCAGCAACAGAAAGGTTCAGGCCATCCCTTAGAAGGTGAGACTCGTAAGGAGATGGAACAATCTCTGGGATATGACTTCGACCAGGTGCGACTCCATACTGATGGGCCAGCCCACAAGGCGGCGGAGGAGCTCAACGCCAAGGCATTCACCATGGGCACAGACATCTTTTTCAGCCAGAAACAGGGTGGGAATTTATCCTCATCCGAGGGCAAAGGGCTTCTGGCGCACGAGCTGACCCATGTGGTGCAGCAGAGCGAGGGGAACCTAACCCTTCCCGGGGACAAGGTGAAGATGGGCCAGCCCGGGGACATGTATGAGACCGAAGCAGACAAGGTGGCTGAGAACGCGGCGATGATGGCCTCTGTCCAGCGACAGCCTGAAGAGGAGGAAGAGCTCCTCCAAGGAAAATTGGAGAGCAACGCTCTGCAACGACAGGTTGAGGAGGAGGAAGAAGAAATCCAGGCGGAGGCGGAGGACCTGCGGCTCCAGCGACAGGAGGAAGAAGAGGAGGAGGAACCGATCCAGACGAAGAGGGACGACGTACTTGCACAGCGTCAGGTTGAAGAAGAGGGGGGAAGCACGGGAGCAGCGCCAAATCCTAAAACGGAAGTTATAGCGCAATTGAAGAATGCTGTAGAAAAGTTAAGAACCGGTCTGGAACGAGAACAGATCAAGGATCTATTGCACCATGCGGCAAGGTGTCAAGTACTCGGCGCAGATGCGGCGGCGAAAGAGGCATTGGACGAAGCAGCAGACATAGCTGTAGCAATGCTGAAGAGAAAGACCGCCGGGTTTGATGTACAGTTCGCCAAAAGGGAAATGGTAACGGAGCTGCTAAATGCAGCCGCAGATGTACTAAAACTGGGTGGAGACGAGAAAGCGGTTGAATCGGCGATGAAGAAAGCATTGGATTGGGCTGAGGCCCAGTTAGCTCTCGCTGTTGAGAAGTTCAAAACAACTCCCACGGAAGCAACTGCAAGACAGGTGCTTGTAAAGGCCGCCGACGTGATGTTGCTTGGCGGGGATGCGACTGAGGCGATGGATTTGTTTATGGCGTGGAAAGAGGAGTCAGGCAAGGTGGCCGAGTCAGCCACAGCAGGATAGCTAATTCACATACAGGGGAAGAAACCGAACACATACGCCATTGATGTGAGCGGCTCCTTGAGAAGGAGAATGTTGTGCAGCAAACTATGAGAGTATCGGAAATCTCGAACGAAACGAAAAGGAAACATATCATACGTTATCCGGTAAGAACGGAAGGTGACATACAGGTATCTTCCCAGGAGCTAGGTTACCTTGGGGAGGGTAGCCTGGAACGTACAGTGCTGAATCATGCGGCTTTATTGACAGATCCCCGATTATCGCATCCCACCAGCGTAAGGCAAAAGCTTAGCATAGCCAATCGACTTCAGCAGAGTTTTGGCAACCTATATGTACAGCGGGTTGTGGAGTGTGTCAACGGAGGAACGGTGCTTTCTCACGTAATCCAATTGACACCTGAGGATGATATTCTGACCGTATTGGAGACACGCTACACCCCGGAACGCAGGGGGGAGTTGAGGCATGTTTTCAGATGTGTCCCCTTCTCCCAAGCAGCCAGTCTGTATCGGAGGCTGAACACTCGACACCCCAGACGCGGGGACGAATTATCCGAGCGGTTTCACAGACTGGCTACACCCGTGAGAAACGAAATGCTACGCATTTTGAGGGAGCACATGGAGGCCTGGGAGGAGGAACAGGCCTACGAGGCTTCGCGTAGGGCAGCGGAGGGTGCCCCTGCCCCTGCCGCACCGCCCCCAGAACGCCCCGTCGGTGAAGAGGCCGAGGCAGAAGCTGAGCGCCCGGTAAGCGATATACTCTCCGGACGGATTGATGAACTCCGCACCCGACTCGATGAGTTCGCAGACATGAGTCCTGCGCGGCAGCTTCCAGCTAGACACTCCATTGCAGCACTCCTTCGATCCCTACTTGGCCTGGCACCAGGAAGGGAAAGCGAAGTTGACGAGTATATTGAAGCTCAACTCAACGCTGAGCAGAGGCGTAATCTAAGCGACATAGTCGCGGTGGATCGTAGAGGCTTACGCTGGTTCAGTCCAGCGGAGATCGGTCCTGCAGAGAGCCGCATTCGGGTTGGTGACGGAGAGCTGGAGTTGGGGGCTGACATTCCCTATATTGACCAGAGCGGCAATCTCCAACGCGGGGGCACATTGACGAATGGGCAGATAGCCTTTATGACGAGCGAGGGAGACACCGAACGCTGGGCAAGGATAAACTCTATTACACCCGAAGGTATGAGCCTAACCTGGTTCACATATGATACGCGAACCGGCCAAGTTACCGGCCGACGGACTGACAGCCTCACGGCGGAGCAAATGGGAGCGGAACTCAGCCTTCAGCGACTCCATCACCTGAGAGTTTGGCAACCGATTGCAGTGGGAGTAGCCGTCATCAGCGCCTTAGTTCTGACGGCAGGGTTTGGAGTCGGGAGTCTGGCGACTGCGGCGGGGGTGGAAGCGGGATCATTGGGAGTGAGTGCCACCGTAGCAAGCGGTGCTATAAGTGGAGCACTGACGAACCTCATGAAAGAAAGTACGGCAGCGATGCTTCAAAGTGAGGACCCTGCTCACTTTTGGCGTGATGCTAACATGATGCGTATTGTCCGCGAAACGATAATCGGCGCAGTAACCGGAGGAGTTGGAGCTAGACTGGGCGTGCGTCCGGAGGGCGCGCCTCCTTTGACGGTTCCTCAGGGCGTCCTGCAGCATGTCGTAGTATCTCTTGGCAGGGCTACCGAGAATGTGTTGGCAGACGTCGTCAGCAGGTCACTTGATGTTAGAACTGTGGAAGAACTTAGAAGCCAGTACCGTGGAGCAAGGGAGGCAGGAAGAGAGGGTGAGTGCCGACGAATTGAGAGAAGGATACGTAATAGAATCGATAGTGTCAGTGAGCAGGATTTCTGGAGAAGTACAATTCGGACTGTGGTTGTCAATCTATTAGGCTGAAGATTGTCGAGGTGTAATGTCAACTTCAAAACTCTCCTCTGCGTCGGGAGAAAATCTTGGGTTTCTCGTTCGGAACTGAGTATTCATAGTTACCAAAAAACCAAAAAATGAAAAAGCCAAAAGAAAATCCGTGCATTCATTGTCCAAGCTGCTCCTGTTCTTGGAACTTGCTTGCAAATGGAGGATGTAATGCACCACGCTGAGAAAATACCTGAGATTTCAAACGAAACGAAGAGGAAGCATACCATCCGTAAACTGGTAAGAACGGAAGGTGACATACAGGTATCTTCCCAGGAGCTACGCTACATTGCAGAGGGTAGCCTGGAACCTACAGTGCTGAATCATGCGGCTTTGTTGGCAGACCCCCGATTATCACTTACAGCCAATGCCGGGCAAAAGGTTAGCATGATGAATCAGCTACAGCAACAATATGGGAATATGTATGTCCAAATGATTGTAAGCCAGATTGAGGCCAAAAAGCGCGAGGAGCTTAGCGATAAGAAACCTGGTTCCGGCATTGTGCAGAGGATTTCCGCAGAGAAGGGGGCTGGGCAGCCTCTTGACCATCATGTCCGCTCCGAGAGGGGGGCATTTTGGGGCCATGATCTGGGCGGTATAGGAATGAATCTTGACTTCAGTGCTGATAGGCTGAGGGAGAAGCCTGGTGCTCGGGTATCAACCACTGACTACGATATCTTTAACCGTTCCAGGGAACCATCGACCGATTTGGTTTCAAAAAGCTATCTGTTGACCCATGAACACATCCCAATGTGGCAACAGTTGCTGAGACGAATGTATGAGGTGACCAACAAGGCCGTGCAACAACAGGCTAAAGAAGCTGAAGAGAAAGCTGCAAAGCCCTCTTATGATATGGGTAGCCCGGTCAACAATGCGACGGAGACTTTTTATGACATTGATGAAACCAACTTAGCCGAAGTTCACAAGCATTTTAAGTTCACTCATAATAAAGAGAAATACGCTGGAGAGACGAGATGGAATGTGGGCTATGGAAGCTGGAGCGCAACCAAAAAGGGCAGCAAGTGGTTCATTGATCCCATACCTTGGGTCATTAAGAGCATTACAGTCGAGCTGCCCAAGTGGAAACAGTTCTCTTCAGCAAACGAGGCTGACAAAAAAGAATGGGCTCGCTTTATCAAATGCACCAGAATCCATGAGCAAGGCCATGTGGATCGGGTGCGCAAGTTTATGAATAAGGATATGCCTCAGAAATGGAAATCGGTAAGTGCCTCCAAATTTAAGGTATTGCAAGGTAAACTGAAGAAAGTTCTTAAGCGGGTTTTGGCTAAACTAAAGCAAATTTCGGACAAATATGATGCAGATACAGGCCACGGGACAACCCAAAATGCAGTTCTAAAACCACCATCTGCGAAACCTTAATGCTCTGCGGACGGGTTATCATTAGGATCAGACCTTGAGTTGTGACATTAGGTGTGAAAGAAAGGGTCATTTGAATTGAAGAATACCATAAGTACAAGGTTGGAACTGAAAGAACCAAAACAAAGCCCTTGCATTAACTGTCCGGGGCACTGCTGCTTCCGGAACCTGATCAATGTGTGCGGCTACGATGCCTGGGTGATCGCTCAGGAATTGAGCATCAAGCCCACAGACTTCCTTGCCTTTGCCCAACTGCAGGAAGAGGAGACACCATACAATTTCCAACTGGATGGATCAGGGAAGTCATATTACTTAGTGCTCAATATGAACGAGCAACCAGATGGCTCACGCCGCTGTATGTTTGGGCTGAATCTGCCCGGGCATCAGCTCCGTTGCGGTATCTATGGCTGGCGACCCATCGCCTGCCGGGCCTATCCCTTTGTTCTTGAGGGGGGAGAGGTGGCTATCAAGCCGTGGGCCCTCTGTCCTGAGGGGGCGTGGAACCTGGACGATCTTAACCTTCTACCTTTGAGGGAGCAGTTGGGCCGGTTTCAGATGGAATTCTGTATCTATGGTTTAGTCGTGGCCGGTTGGAATAAACGGGTGGCCCAGCGGCCGCCGCCTGAAAAACTCGACTTTCGCCCTTTTGTTAATTTCGTAATGGATGTCTACGACAACCTTGAAAGCATGCGGGAGAAGGTGTCCTCAGATGCTTGGCCGGGGATCTGGAGCAGGTGGCGAGAGTCCATGGCCAGGGGGGTAAACCCGCTGGGCTCCGAGGAAATGGGTTCGGATTTACCCCTCGGGTGGGAGCAGTGGCTGCGGGACATACACGAGGTGGTGGAGAAAGCAGAATGTGCCCCAAAACTGGGTTTAAAGGAGAATCATAATAGGAACATAAATAAAGACTTATCTGGCGGAGATATTGTGAAAATTCCAAGTTCCAAGCAACAAATTCCAAACAATATTAAATGACCAAGATTTCAAATTCGAAAGAATACGATTTAGAAGAGAGGACATTTCGATTCGCAGAGCAATGCAAAAATTTTGTTAAGAAATTACCAAGATCTATTGCAAATATTGAGTATGGTAAACAACTTATACGATCATCTGGTTCACAAGCCGCGAATTACATTGAAGCAAATGAATCTGTGAGCAAAAAGGATTTTGCTCACAGAATAAAGATTTGTCGTAAGGAAGCAAAGGAAAGCCGGTTATGGTTGCGATTATGCGATATAGGTGACAATCAAGAATTGGAAAAAGAACGGGGTAAGCTTATCAAGGAAGCAGTTGAGTTAACCAAAATCTTTAGCTCAATTGTCCACAAGAGTGAATAAGTTTGGAATTTAGATATTAGAATTTGTTTGCAATTTGTAAATTGGAATTTTTAAAAGAGGCAACCAATGATCAATGATCTGGATGAAAGCCTGAAACAACTTTTAATCGTTAAGGGGAAGCTGAATACAGGGGAGATCGACATCCGGTTTGAGTCTCCGGACAGAGAGTGGGTGGGGAAGCTCTCCAAGCCTACTATCAACCTCTTTCTCTATGATCTCCATGAGAACACGGAGTTTCGCCAGCACGATTGGATTGTGAACCGGAAAGGAGCCACGGCCTCCAAGGGGAAGCCACCGCTCTGGGTAGATCTCTCCTATCTGGTCACGGTCTGGGCCAATGCCATCGAGGATGAGCACAGGCTCTTGTGGCATGTGCTGTCAACCCTCACCCGCTTTCCCATTCTACCCAAGGAGGTGATGCAAGGAGCATTAACAGAAATGGATCACAAGATCCAAACCAAGACGGCCCAAACGGACGGGGCCTACAGGAGTTTAGCTGAGCTCTGGGGCTCCCTGGAGACTCAGCTCAAACCATCGGTCAACTATATGGTCACCCTGCCGCTTGATCGTGAGGCGGAGCTGGAGGCGCCGATAGTGGTGACCAAGCGGTTGAAAGTTGACCAGTTAAGGAAGACAAAGCTCCCCGATGAGCTATTCCAAGTTGGGGGGCGGGTCTATCGCCGAGGGGAACCAGAGAAAGGTGTTGGAGCGGCCCAGGTGATGATCAAGGAATACGGTCTGGTGGTCATCGCCGATGAATCGGGCTACTTCAAATTCCCAGCAATTCCCCCTGGCGAGTTCACCCTGTCAGTTGTCACCAAGGACGGAAAAGAGACCACCAAGAAGGCAAAGCCCCCCGAGGAGACCGTAAACATTCCCATCTGAGCCTCGGGAATTGGCCTTTGAATTCCGTCCAAAAAGAAAGGAGGAAGGAAAAATGCCTCAGTATCTTTCACCTGGGGTCTATGTGGAGGAAGTGGAGAGGGGGGCAAAGCCGATTGAAGGCGTAGGTACAGCAGTTGCAGCTTTCATCGGATTTGCGGAGAAGGGCCCCATTAACCAACCGCTGTTTATAGCCAACTGGAGCCAGTTTCAGAATACCTTTGGGGACTTCCTCCCCGGAGGGTATCTGGCCCATGCGGTATATGGCTATTTCAACAATGGCGGGGGCAGTTGTTATGTGATCCGTCTTCCCTCCGGTGAGGAAAAGGTCGAAGAGGGGGCTCCTACGCTTCTATTGAAGGCCCGCACAGAAGGTGCCCCTCCTACTCTGCGCTTACTCGCTAAGGGTGAAGCAGAGGGGATAAGGGTGGAGGTCAGCGATGCTCCGGAGGGAACCTTCAATATGAAGGTGCGCCGAGGAGCCGAGGAGGAGACCTTTGAGAACCTGAGCCTGAGCAAGGCCAAAGGGGTACGGAATGTGGCTGATGTAGTGAATAAGGAGTCAAGGCTGGTGCAGGTTGAAGTTCTGGAGGTCCCAGGCTCCTTGGGAGAGCGGATACCTATAGCTGGTCAATATGAGTTTCCGGTAGCACCTGTTGCCACCCAGCTTGTCCTGCGTAAGGCCGAACCAGGTCTCTTTGTGGGGGATGTAGCAACCAGGAAGGGAATGGGAAACTTTCAGGTCTTGGATGATGTGACCATGGTCTTAATGCCGGACATAATGGCGGCCTATAAGGCGGGAGTGTTGGACAAGAAGGGTCTCAAGGCCATCCAGCAGTCTATGCTGGATCACTGTGAGAACATGAAGGACAGGGTGGCCATTCTTGATGCACCGCCTGGGATGTCCCCCCAGGAGGTAAAGACCTGGCGCCAGGAGGAGGCCGGCTTTGACTCCAAGTTCGGGGCGATGTATTATCCCTGGATTGAGGTTGCCGACCCCTCAGGGAACGGCAATATGGTGCATATCCCACCCTCTGGACACATTGCCGGGATTTATGCCCGTAGTGACACCACAAGGGGAGTGCACAAGGCTCCGGCAAACGAGGTCATCCGAGGAGCAGTAGGGGTGGAGTACCGGACTACCAAGAGCGAACAGGATTCCCTGAATCCTATAGGGGTAAACTGTATCCGCGCCTTTCCTGGGAGGGGAATCAGGGTCTGGGGGGCGCGCACCGTCTCCAGCGATGCGGCCTGGCGCTATGTCCCGGTGCGACGGTTGTTCAACTTCGTGGAGAAGTCCATAGAGTTGGGCACCCAGTGGGTCGTCTTTGAGCCCAACGATATGGACCTCTGGGAGCGGGTCAAGCGGGATATCACTGCATTTTTGACCAGGGTCTGGAGGGATGGGGCCCTCTTTGGAGCAACGCCATCTGATGCCTTCTATGTCAAGTGCGACGAGGAGTTGAATACCCCTGAGGTGCGGGATGCAGGTCAGATGATCTGCGAGATTGGCCTGGCTCCGGTTAAGCCTGCGGAGTTCGTTATCTTCAGGATCAGCCAGTATACCGGCGGCTCCGAAGTCTCCGAGTGAGTGCTGAGTTCACAGTATAGGGATCACTAATTTGGATGCAGATCGTCTAAGAGCTTAAATTTTCTGCAGTTATCTGTGAAAATCTGCGTCCTAGAGTAAGGAAGGGAGGGATAACAAATGGCAGATAAGGATCCCATTGCCTCGTTTAGTTTCTATGTAGAGGTGCAGGGAAAATTGGTGGGCAGGTTCCAGGAGGTGAGCGGTCTGGGATCGGAGAGCGAGATCATCGATTATAAGGCCTCTGATAAGGGAGGGGCCGAGCTGATCCACAAGGTCCCTGGACGATTGAAATGGACAGACGTCGCCCTCAAGCGGGGAATCACGGACGATATGGACCTCTGGGACTGGCGACGGGAGATCGAGGAGGGAAAGGTGGAGGGTGCCCGCCGGAACGGCTCCATTGTGATGTATGGCCAGGACAACTCGGAGATCGCCCGCTGGAACTTTGTAAACGGCTGGCCCTCCAAGGTCTCTGGTCCTTCTCTCAGTGCCAAGACGAACGAGATCGGTATTGAGGAGCTGACCATAGTCCACGAGGGGCTCAAACGGACAAAATAACCTGATGGGCTCAGAGTTTTTAAAAATTCTGGGCCCTCAGGATAGTTTGAAGGGGGACCCGCCCTCCAATCATGAAAGCTCAGCAATCCAAACGAGGGCCCTTTTGCGTGTTCCGCACGGGCAGGCAGGATTGTGAAGTGCAAGAGGGTCGGTGAGACCCTGTGGAGAAGTTAGCAACCGAAGGGAGCTAAGTTAGAGGTAAGTTATGGAGGAGATGCAGGATCAGTTTGAGTTTATCCTCCCCAGGGGATACAAAGACA
>Ga0209636_10004993_pt1 | contig 13543 bp, 17 predicted proteins | sample DeeMarSWOR152_54_FD_187464 | JGI IMG/M metagenome (GOLD analysis project Ga0209636, IMG submission 187464) | Marine sediment microbial communities from White Oak River estuary, North Carolina - WOR-1-52-54 (SPAdes) (version 2) | ecosystem: Environmental > Aquatic > Marine > Intertidal zone >...
ATCCAAATGTCTTGACTTTTCAAGTACTATTGGTATACTTGCTACGGAGTCAAAATGAAACAACTGTTTTTAATTACTGTGTTTACTGCTTTATTAGTCGTACAGTGTGCAACCGAAGAGGAAGAAATATATTTTACACATCTCTATGGTTATGCACGAGAAGAAACCGATAGTACAACAGGTATTAGTGGTCTGATACTCAAAATACGAGACCTCAATCCTAATGACCTAGATTATTGGCGTACACGTGAAGTCACAACACAGACCCAAGACGCTCTAGTTGGATTTTTCGAAATTGATAGTGTCGTGTATGGTACATCACAACAGCAGGGAACCGGTTATGTTGCAATATTCCTGGACAGTCTACAGAACCCACAGTGGCCATCTCAGCTCTGGTATCCTACGATATTTGGACCAGCAGATACAATTATACTGTACGTATTGGAATGAAGCTATCATCGAGATTTCGTTACGGACTGCGACTCTTAGTGGAACTCGCAAAGAATTACCAGAAAGGTCCTGTGCTTCTCAGAAATATCGCTGAGTGTGAAAAGATATCAAAAAAATATTTGGAACAGATTGTAATCGCACTTAAAAATGCCGGCGTCGTGAGGGCAACGAGAGGTTCAAAAGGTGGCTACTATCTGATACGAAATCCCGAAAAAATTACGGTTGCGGAAATTTATCGCATCTTAGAAGGGTCTTTTACACCAATCGACTGTTTGGATAATCCACAAATCTGCTCTCTAAAAAATTCTTGTCAGACAAGGAAACTCTGGTCTAAACTGAGCACAGCAATCGAAAAAGTCTTTGATAATTTAACGCTTGCTGACCTTCTAGAGTACTAACGAGCAGATGAATCCTCAAAATTAACCTACCACTATTGTGCGTATTGACTTTATCTGTAATTATATCTATAATAGAAATATGAAACAAATCTCTCTCTTAACCATCATCCTCCTGCTCGCACTATCATGTTCTGAAGCACCGATAATACAAGAAGAACCAACAGGACGCATAGTTCTCGCTGAATTTTTTACAAATGCTCGTTGAACATACTGCCCTTGGGCTGAAGATGCGCTGGATAGCGTAGCTACTGAATACGGCGATAGCGTAGCCGTGATCGCCTACCATTATGGTAGCAATGATACATTAAGTCCTGAGTACGTCTCTGACCGTGAATCTTTCTATGGAGTAACTTCTCATCCAGCAACTGTATTTGATGGAACGAGCGGAATAATCTGGGCAGAACATCCTGAAGAAAATTATTCATTATTCGAAAGCTACATCATCAAAGAAAGAAATATTGCACCGAAATTAAGATTACACATGGAAAAAAATTTGGTCTCTTCTATATTGAATCTGAAACTACATATTGTTTCTATTGATTCAATAGAAAACGGTAATTATCGATTATTCTTTGTGTTATATGAAGACAGCGTCTATTTTATACAATCGGGTGCTTCTGATTCAATATTCTATTTTGTGGTTAGAGAAATGAATCTAAATGGACAAGGTGTTTCTGTTGATTTATTTTACCCAGATTCAATTGTTAAAGAAGATGATTTTTATATTCAAGATCATTGGAATACAGAAAAACTGGGCATCGTTGCTTTTGTTCAAGACATCGAGACAAAACAGGTACTCCAGGCGATCGTTGATAAAAGAATAACCACTGATTAGGGAGTCCAATGCTAAAGAAATTGAGCTGCATTGCAATCATTGTCTTGCCCCTCTTTGCACAATACAGTTTTGATTTTACCTGTACGAATGATACCTTTCAAATCGTGAATCCTTGGGAGGTTGCGAAGTTCTTTTTCCGTCTCGAAAATACCGGCACAGAGTTAGATATCTATGAGTTATATTGTGATATAATTGATGATGTTCCATCAAGTTGGTATGTGACATGGTGCATCGGTGGTAGTTGAAGTCCTCCAGGCGTATTGAGATACGACACCCTCGCGGCTGGCGAGGTAAATGCAAGTATTGATATGGATGTAAATACCTCTGACACCGAAGGCACGCTGATAGCCAATCTCCGGGTTGCCTCGCTGGGTAATCCTGGTCTCCGTGATTCAATCAATCTCTACACCAATGTAGGACTCGGTATTGAAGAAGGATATGAAAATCTACACACTCAAACAGAATCGCCAGTGTTCCATGTCTACCCCAATCCATTCATTAAAAATTTAGATATCAACTATGAAATACGATTGCAGACCGAGAACGTTACCATACAAATCTACGATTGTAGTGGTAAATTAATAAAACAGTTTATCCAACCAATTTCTGTTAAACATGTGACGTGGGATGCGACTGATGATCGAGGGAGAACTGTTCCTCTTGGTATGTATCTGCTGATATTGAAAAGTGAAAACCAATCGGTAATGACAAAGGTAACTTTGATTAAATAAGATACACAAAGTAAAACTCCACTAGATTTACAACGATACTACTCGCTGAAATATCACTGTAATCTGTCTGTTATCCCCGTAAGGTGTTAAACTTATGGGGTAATCTTGAGAGCGTTGGATACTTTTTCAGAGCTCTCTACATAGGTAATTGACAATTGTAGATTTCCTCATATAATTTAAAGAAAGTAAAAAGTAATAGAAATTTCCGAGTGCAGGTAAGGAGGAATAAATGGAAAAGCCTGTCATTGGTTCTATAATGTTGCTATTCAAATCGCTCAATTGGAACGAAAAACGCAAGGTGTTTAACCGACTCCATGAGACGATGGAGAAAAAACCCGAATCTGAAAAACGGCGTTTTGGTAAAAAAAATATCGGCAGTATCCTCACTGCGTACAGGCAGGGAGATGTATCATTCGAAGATGCAGTGAGTCTCTTAGGTGCTCTTAAGAAGAGACGAAAAAGAAAAAAATAGATAGACGAGTAGCTTGCTCAATTGTTCTAAAGCAATCTTGACATACCCAATCATTTAATTATACTTTTTTGTGAAACAAAAATTGAAAAAAAACAGGCAGCGATGCTCCAGCAATAAGAAAATTCTACGACAAATACCATCGATCGATAAAATACTCAATGAACCAGAAATTAAAGAGTTCTCAAATATAATAGACCCACAATACCTCACTGCGCTCATTCGTAATAACATTAATGAATATCGAAAACGCCTTATCGCTGGTGAGCAATTTGACGTTATAAATCTCAAACAGAATATTGTGCAGGCATTGCATGATATACTCAATCCTTATTTTTGTTACGCCATTAATGCGACCGGTATTGTTTTGCATACTGGCTTAGGGAGGGCGCCTGTTAACATACGCATGGCTTCTGGATTGAAAGCACTCTCTCTTGGTTATATCAGACTTCAGATTGACGATGAAGGAAGAAGAACTGATAGGCACCTCAGGATCAATCGCCTTCTCCACATTTTAACAGGAACTGAGGCTGGCATGATTGTCAATAATAACGCTGCTGCTACGCTGTTAATACTGAACACGCTCGCCAAAAATAGAGAAGTAATTATTTCGAGGGGACAACTCATCGAAATCGGTGGCAGTTTTCGAATACCGGAAATGCTGGCACAGAGTGGTGCACTCATGAAGGAAGTCGGCACAACAAATCGCACGCATCTGAGAGACTATGAACATGCGATTAATGACAACACCGCAGCACTATTACGAGTCCATCAGTCAAATTACCGCATCACTGGTTTTACGAAACAGGTTTCGCTTGGTGAACTGGTGATGTTAGGGAAAAAATATGCTATACCAGTCATCCACGACCTTGGAAGTGGTGCTCTTATAGACTTCTCGAAATTTGGTTTACCAAAAGAACCAGTTGCACAAGAAAGCATCAAAACAGGAGCAGACATTGTCTGTTTTAGTGGTGATAAACTCATTGGCGGTCCTCAGTGCGGTATTATAATTGGCAAAAGGAAATACATTGAAAAGCTCAAAAAGAATCCTTTAGCAAGGGTATTACGGAGTGATAAATTTACCAGTGCATTATTAGAAACAACACTACAATTGTTTCTGTTAAACAGGAGCGAAGTGATAAAGAATCATAGCGTGCTTAGCATGTTGCTCAGACCACTACCAAGCATCAAACGACAGGCTATGAGATGTGCAAATTATATAAAAAAGCATTTGGGTCCGCATGTAGATGTATCCGTCGATCCTTCAGTTTCTGAAATCGGTGGAGGGTCGCTCAGCACAGAAGAACTTCCAACGTATGTCGTGTCAATAAAACCAAATAACATGCGGGTCGATGATCTCGCCAGGGCCCTTCGGCAGTACAGAACGCCTGTCTTTGGTCGTGTAAAAGGAGGGAATTTTTTCCTCGATTTCCGTACTGTCCTCAAAGGTGAGGAAAAAATCATTATAGAAGCACTCACAACAATCCTAAAGAGCAGATAAATCTACACCCATTGAAACACACCTATTTATATAGAGTAAACAGAGAACCCAGAAAAAGTATTTCCTCGCGCTCTTGATTATGGATTATAACGAAAATTCGGCACTTATCATCATCGTAATCATACTGAAATTCCGCCACACAGCTTGGTGGATAATCACAGATTTCTGTTTTTTCAGAAATCCTACACAGAGACCTTGACAAAATAAGAATTATATATATAATTATATGTAAATGGTTGTAAACAGAAATGTGGCTATAATAAAACGCTTAGGAGGTTTCATGAAAAAATACCTCATTGTGATGGTAACCCTTGTAAGTATCGTACTTGCTGATAATCTTTTGACAAATGGCGATTTTGAACAAGAGCTCGATGTTGGTTGGCAACAAACCACACTCGGCATTCCTTTTATAATTGACCGAGCAACGTACTATGACGGTGATCAAAATTATGAAGCTCTCGTCTTAAAATCATCGAGCAATGGTTTTGCCTCTCTACACCAACTAGTTGCCCTTCCAAGTACTGATATAAATTTTAGCTGTAATGCAAAACTGCATGCATATGACAACACCACTGGTGATTGGGCTGGCGCTGCAGTCATCGTTTCCTATATGAATGCATCAAACACTATATTGGGTGAGACGCGAATATGCTACTTCAGTGATGCTGACTGTCCCTGGACTGATTCTCCTACTCTTCATTTAATCATTGCTGCTGATGATAACTGGAATAACTACTCTTTCAACATCACCGACGAATTAACAAACCTCTCTGGAGTTAATCCACTCGAGGTAAGCAAACTCCAAATTGCCCTATTTGACACGTCAAAATGGTGCAGTGGTTGAGGTTCAATTACTTCGGCGTGGGTTTACGCCGATGACATTGTTCTTGACTTTACTGGCATCCACGAAGATACGAAAGAAAAAATAACATTCTCAAGCATAAGTGTAGCACCTAATCCATGCACTAAAGCAACCTATTTCATGTTCCAAGTACCCGGTGTCATGAAATATCAGATTACTCTCTTTGACGTACTTGGCCGTCATGTAAGAACCTTGAAGGGACTATCATATGGAAATCCGGAATCTGTGAAGTGGGATAGGAAAGACGACAACGGCATATCTGTCGATGCTGGCATCTATCTGTACCGATTTGAAAGCGATGTTTTTAATACAACAGGTAAGGTGGTTGTAAGGTAACAGTACCAAAAGCATAATTTACTACCAGTGAGAGGGGGTGGATTTCAACACCTCCTCTCATTTTATTGACAATACTGGATTTTTTTATATAATGAGTAACATATAGTTAAAACATTAAAGCAAAGACCAAAGGAGCAATAGTGAAAAAACTACTTTTAATACCTATTCTTATACTTTACCTCAGTGCTCAGGAAATAGATTTCAATGTTGCCCCTGATTTCAATCTAATAGATATCGATGGTAATACAGTGTATCTCGACTCTTTGCTCGAAACAGGCCCTGTTTTTATCAGTTTCTGGGCGTTGTGGTGTACCATGTGTATTAAGGAATTGGACGCAATAAAACCGTATTATGACGAACTCGATTCAATCGGTGTCAATTTCCTTGCGATTAGCGAAGACAAAATGCGGTCTGTTCCTCAGGTTAAACCATTTGCGCGAAGTAAAAAATGGCAGTATACTGTACTGCTCGACCCCGAAAATATGATGCGTGACCTGTATAATGTACGAACAATGCCAACCAGTTTTATTATTGAGCAAAATAAAAACATCATCTTTATTCATCAAGGCTATAAACCTGGTGATGAAGAGATAATCGTTAATAAATTATACGAGTTGGTTATGAAAGAATTTGGACATGAATCTGAAGAATAGTCCACTCCTGTTAATAATTCCTCTCTTTTTTATCGCGGCAGCAGATATAAGAATCAGTGGTTCAAACCATGCTGAGTACTGGGTATTTGTTGATAAAGAGTTAGATACCTCAAACTATAAAGAACATCTCGAAGATAAATTAAAACTTTCAGTAAATTATGGTGATATAACGCTGAAAGGTGTTCTTTTTCTCTGGAGTCCATCATTATCAGTACAGGAAAAACTTAATTATCTTGATTATGCAGCAATTTATAGCAAAGATGCAGTAAATATCCTTTATGGCACTTATTATACAACATTTGGTCGGGGGCTTGCTTTGAATGCATTCCTTGATGAAGATTTTCGTATTGATAATTCACTCTACGGTGTGAAAGTTGACTTCAAATATCTCGGAAGTCAATTAACACTTCTATCAGGTGAGCCGAGATGCATATTTTTTGAAGAAAACAAATATAAAATAAAGAATGAGGAGCACACCTCTGATCAAATTAGAGGTATAAATTTCAACACTAAATTGATACCCAAAACAACTTTGGGTAGCCGATATGTAAGAATAAATCAAACCACTGACTTGACCCCAAAGGCTTTTACTGAATTATTCGGAGGTGACATTGATTTCACAATTGGACCATTTGACGCATATTTTGAATATGCCCGACAATGGGGAAGTGATGATGTAATTGGTGGAAGAGTGCGAGGCGATGGAATACTCTTTACTACGAGTTTCGCAACTCCAGGATTGGGTATTTCATGTCAATTTATGGATTATAATGATATTGGATTTGGTAACCCTGGTTACCGTTATAATGAACCTCCGACACCCATAAAATCAGGTATCTCAGTGAATCGCGGGCTTGATGAAGTTGGCTATGGAGTATCGTTCATCGTCTCGCCACTTGACTTCTTAACACTCGAACTCGACCACAATAAAATATCAACGCACGACGAAACAGTGAATAAATTTAAAGAAATTGCCACTATCAGCGACAACATGGACGGTGTGCTCGAGCACGTAGCCAAAATGACCATATACACAACTTATGATTTAGAAATCAATGGCGGTGTGGAACGGGTCTTAAAACAGGGAATTGAACTGCCAATTGAAAAGAAGATTGAGACCAAACCAAACATTGAGTTAACATACAATTTTGGCTCATTCTTTATTGAAACAGGGTATGAACATAATTTTATTTCGAGCGATACAAGTGATTATTACGACCATGCAGCATTTTTTTCAATAGGAAAACCTGAACTGTTTGTGTTTACTTTACGCTATGAACGCCGTAACCGTATACCAGAATGGCTGGTCGAAAAGTATGGCGATGAAACAGCTTGGCCGCTGGCTGAGTTAAGTCTCGATTTAACACACCGTCATAATTTAAGAATTAGGGTTGGTGCGGAAAAGGGTGGGTTAATCTGTTCGGGCGGCGTATGTCGTTTCGAAGAACCACTTAGGGGTGTTAAGGCAGTACTCACCAGCATATTCTGAAGAATGATTACGGTGATAACATATATAGATTACAGAGATACAGGTAAGGAGTCAAAATGAAAAAAATTGAAAACCTTGTAGGAATAGCCGTAGTTTTGGTTCTTTTATACTTCTTTATTTTTAGGGTTCTTGATAGAATTCCAATCCTCCGGTTAGTGCTTTATCTTGCCAGCATAGGCACTGCTATCTATTTCTTGTACAGATTTGCCAGAAGAATTGCTATTGTAAGGATGTTGTTGATTTTTGTCATAACAGCTGTTTTTATCGCTGGAATTATCTACGGCGGTATGCTCGGCGACTTTGTCGAAACCGAAACTGTCGGTTCAATTATATGTCTTTCCTGTATGGGTATTGAATGAGTTTGAAACGCATTGTTCAGATTATTGCCACAATTATTCAAAACTCATACATTCCTGCGTTGTTTAGCGGTGGAATTTACCAGGGTATATTAAAGCGGTATTGCACGCCAATCCTCAATTGCTGGGGGTGTCCTCTCGCAGTAACCTCATGTCCAATGGGTGCGCTTCAACACTTCATCGGTCTCAAACTTATCCCCTTTTATATTGCAGGATTCTTCGGTGCAATCGGGATTATCATCGGAAGAATGTCATGCGGTTGGTTATGTCCATTCGGTTTTTTACAGGATTTACTATACAAAGCAAAATCCGTAAAAATGATTCTGCCACAGTGGTGTTCCTATATCAAATATGGTGTGCTCATCGGAGTTGCCGGTATTATTGCTTATGTAACTACTGAACCATGGTTCTGTAAACTCTGCCCTGATGGCGCATTGATCGCAGGAATTCCCTTAGTGCTTGCTGATTCAAGTGGTGATCTAAAAGCATTAATAGGCTGGCATTTCTATATGAAGATCGCTATATTAATCGTAGTATTACTGCTTTCTTTATCAATCAAACGATTTTTCTGTCGCACGTTTTGCCCGATTGGTGCAATTTATTCTGTATTCAACAATTTTAGTCTCCTCCAGATGAAAATCGATAAGGAAAAATGTATTGAATGTGAATCGTGCCAGATGGTGTGCCCTATGCACGTTCCGATATGGCGTTCACCAAAAAATATCGATTGTATACGATGTCTCGATTGTGTAAAAATCTGTCCAACAAAAGCAATCAATCATGGCCCGCGCTAAAGAAGCACTTATCTCGGCATTTCTCGTTGGTGGTGGACAAATATATTCAGGTCGATTCTGGACCGGAATATCGTTAGCCATAATCTTTTATGGTTCGATCGTTCTGATGATTATCCTCTGGACAGGAATCAACGCTGCATTCTGGGGGCTCCTTACAGCATGGATCTTGGTCTGGCTGTTCAATATTTACGATGCGTATAAAGGAATCAGCTATGAAAAATCCCCTTGTGAAAAGGCATGTCCTGCTGGCATTGTCCCCTGGGCTTATATAAATTTTATTGCTACAGATAGTGACCAAAAATATCCTTTTATTCCTTTTTTCAACACGCTCGGAAGAATTTGTCTTGCCCCCTGTGAATGTCACTGCACAAGGAAGGGCATTGATGCGCCTGTTGCAATACGATATGTGAGAGCTAGCGTAAGAACTGAGATACCAGACGATAAGCATAAACCGAAGAAGGAAAAAATTGCAGTTGTAGGATCGGGCCCGTGTGGATTGAGTGCCGCATATTACCTGAGCCATAGGGGATATAAGGTCGTTGTTTATGAAAAGGAAGAAAAACCGGGGGGAGTTCTTGGTATTCTGATACCAGAATTTCGACATCCACAAGAAGTACTCGATAATGAAATCGAAGTTCTGCAGAGTACGGGGTTTGAACTGAAGTGTGGCGTCGAAATAGGCAAAGATATATCAATAGATGAACTGTTTGAGAACTATGATGCCATTTTTATTGCAATCGGTGTATGGAAACCTATAAAACTCGGCATTCCTGGTGAAGAACATACCTTGGATGGTTTTGATGTGCTCAGACGTATAAAGAAAGGTGAATTATATCATTTAGGTAAAGTTGGTGTTATTGGCGGTGGTAATACGGCAATTGATATTGCGCGCAGTTTAGTACGAGAAGGACATGAACAAGTTAAAATTTACTATAGAAGAAATATTGAGGACATGCCTGCTGAATCTGAAAATCTTAAAGAAGCTCAGGAAGAAGGTGTAGAAATCATTCCACTGACGGCACTAGTAAAAATAGAAAAAAATAGTGTCACTATGATAAAAACCGAATGCCCAAATGGCAGAGACGGTCCAATAAGACTTATTGAGGAAAGCGAATTCGATGTTAGGTTGGATAATATCGTTATGGCCATTGGACAAGATCCTGACACGAATTTTTTAAAAGACCATGTAAAATTAGGAAAGTTTGGGCATATTATAACAAAGAATGGAAAAACATCACATCCCAAAATCTTTGCAGGTGGTGATGCTGTCCTTGGTAGTGCAACAGTTGCCCACGCTGTGGGTCATGGAACGAATATTGCTAAGCGTATTGATTTACATCTCAGATGCATGCCAACATTCATTGCGCAACTATTAAAAAAGACGTATCAACCTGAGGTGCAACTTCTACCTATTACAGACAGGAACAGAATGAGTATTCCCCACCGTGATATTGAAGAAAGAAAACACGATTTTAAAGAAGTTGAACTTCGGGCATCAAAGGAGGAATTACAAAAGGAAGCTTCACGCTGTTTAACTTGTCCATTACGCTATCAGCCATAGGTATTTTTTGGTTTGTAATTAGTAGGTAATTAATAATGAGGATGATTATCCGTATAATAAATCACAGACAGAAATGAGGAGTAAAATATGGTTAATAACATAAAATCAATTAAAGCAAGGGAAATTTTAGATTCACGGGGCAATCCAACAGTTGAGGTTGAAATAGCCGTGAATTCTGGTATTAGAGCACGGGCTGCGGTTCCATCAGGAGCATCTACTGGTATTCATGAAGCCCTCGAATTTAGAGATGCTGATCCCAAAAGATACGGAGGAAAGGGAGTACTAAAGGCAGTCGAAAATGTCAATAAGATCATTGCTCCAGAACTAATCGGCAAGGATATCCTGAACCAGGAAGATTTGGATCAATTGATGATTAAATTGGATGGAACACAGAATAAGAAAAATCTTGGTGCTAATGCTATTCTAGGAGTTTCAATGAGCATTGCCCGTGCTGCAGCTACTGCGCAGAATATGACGTTATACAAATATCTAGGTGGTTCAGAGGCTACACTATTACCTGTTCCTATGTTGAATGTTCTCAATGGAGGCGTCCATGCGAATTGGCAAGGACCTGACTTTCAGGAATACATGGTCGTTCCCAGTGGTGCAGAAAGTTTTAAAGAGGCGCTTCGATGGGGGAGCGAGACGTTTCATACACTAAAAAAGGTTTTAAAAGAAAAGGGACTCAAGACGAGTGTAGGTGATGAAGGTGGATTTGTGCCAACCGTTTCATCAAATGAAGAACCCTTACAGTTAATTATTGCAGCAATTGAGAAAGCCGGATATAAACCAGGAACAGATATTAGTATCGCACTTGACACAGCATCAAGCAGTTTTTGTGAAGAAGAAAAATATTTACTGAGAACAGAAAAGAGTGAGTTAGATTCGGAAGGGTTAGTGGAAAAATTTGTTTCTTTAACTAAAAAGTATCCTATTATATCAGTAGAGGATGGATTAGCTGAGGACGATTGGGAAGGATGGAAAATACTAAACAACAAACTCGGGCATAAAATAACACTCGTTGGCGATGACATCTTTGTCACCAATGTTAAACGTATAGAGCGAGGCATCAAAGAAAAAATCGCTAATGCAGTGCTCATAAAACTCAATCAAATTGGCACGGTTACCGAAACTATTGCGGCAGTAAAAATGGCACAGAAAGCCAAGTGGAGTGCAGTAGTCTCACATCGAAGCGGAGAAACCGTAGATTCATTTATTTCAGATTTTGTGGTGGCAATGGGTACTGGAGCTCTGAAGACAGGTGCTCCGTGTCGTGGAGAAAGGGTAGAAAAGTATAATCAGCTCTTGAGAATAGAAGAAGAACTTGGAGATAATGCTGTCTTTGCAGGAAGAAAGGCTTTCGAGAGATAGAAGATATAAAAAATCTACACTAATCTACATTAGGTAAAGGTTTGTGGTTTATTTTCTGAATTCAGTTATCCTGATTAGAAATTACTAATTTCAAAACCCTAAATCCTAAACAAATTATAAATCCAAATGTACAAAATAACATTTAAAATATTTAAAATTTAAAGATTTGGATTTGTTTAGTATTTAGTGCTTCGGATTTAGAATTTTTATTTCTGTGGTTCAATAATGACCTTTATTGATTTACCTGCCTGTGCAACTAAATTGAACCCTTTCTGTATATCTGTAAGGCCAAACCGATGTGTGACCATATCCAATACAGTAACCTTCTTAGTTTTTAATAACTCAATTGCCTCAGTAATATCCTGAGTAACCGCAGCATAAGAAAATACAATCTTAATACCTTTAAAATATATCTCATAGAGTGGTAGCGGTATTTTTACATCAGGTGCAGTTGGAGCAAATAATAATACTGTGCCTCCACGGTCTACAGATTTAAAAGCTTGATCAAAGGCTTTGAGCGCAGCCGTGCAGACAATGACTACATTGGGAAGACAGCCTTGATTAGCTTGCTTTACGAGTGTAGGCACATCTTCCTCTGCATTGATGACGACATCTGCCCCCATGTTACGAGCTACGCTGAGGCGGTAGTCATTGATATCTGTAGCAACCACTTTACGCGCTCCTCGTAACCGCGCGAGTTTAATGTGCAGTAGTCCAGAAATACCAGAACCAATTACCAATACCACATCATCTTTTTTAACTCCTGCAAATCGCTGTCCCCTTATGACACAACCGAGAGGTTCAACAAATGTTCCCTCATCAAATGATACCTCATCAGGAAGAACAAAGGTTCCAAAGCGCACATTTATTTCAGGTACACGAATGAATTCTGCGAAACCACCAGGGTCAAAATTAGTTGACCTCAATGTATCACACACCGTGTGATATCCTGCACGACAGTATCGACATTCATTACAGGCAACGTGGTGAGACACAAAAACCCTGTCTCCAATCGTATACTGTTTGACATCTTTCCCGACTTCGGTAATTTCTCCGGCAATCTCATGACCTAATATGCGTGGCGTCTTCTTGATACGGTACCACTCCATCACATCACTACCACAGATCCCACTCGAAATAACTTTAACCAGTAGTTCGTTGGAACTAATTCGAGGTTTGGGGAGTTCCTCTATTCTTATGTCTTTATTGTTATAGTATACTGCGGCTCGCATAATAATGAGGTTACGTTAAACGGTTACGCAGCCCGTTTCGTTATTCGCCCTTCGTTTTTTGCTGTATGACCATACCAAAAGACGATACGGGCATCGTTACCCAAAAACGAATAACTATGCCTTTTTTCTATATAGTTCATATGCATCATCGACCGAAGCATTCTTATGAACAATCGCCCTCACTGCACGAATCATACTCATGGGATCTTTCGACTGGAAAATATTTCGACCCATATCAACGCCTACTGCTCCTTGTGAAATGGCATTATGAGCAAGTTGCAGTGCATCTTTTTCTGGTGTTTTCTTGCCACCTGCAATGACAATAGGAACAGGACAGCTTTCCACTACCTTTTCAAAATCATCACAGTGGTATGTCTTAACAACATGTGCGCCTAACTCTGCAGCAATACGGCAACAGAGTGATAGATATCGCGCATCCCTTGTCATCTCTCGACCCACGGCTGTCACAGCAAGTACAGGAATGCCATACTGTCCAGCCTGATTT
>Ga0209636_10004994_pt1 | contig 13543 bp, 13 predicted proteins | sample DeeMarSWOR152_54_FD_187464 | JGI IMG/M metagenome (GOLD analysis project Ga0209636, IMG submission 187464) | Marine sediment microbial communities from White Oak River estuary, North Carolina - WOR-1-52-54 (SPAdes) (version 2) | ecosystem: Environmental > Aquatic > Marine > Intertidal zone >...
TGCTGACCAGGGCTGGGATGAAGAGCTTCTGGAGCGAGGAGAGAAACCCGTAGGAGCGGAGGATGAACCGTTCCGGGTAGAGGTCGTCGGTTCAAATCCGGCCGGCCCCACCACAGGACAAACCGACTCCACGGGCACACAAGAGTGCATATTCAACACGTTGTGGACGTTGAAGAAAAATGGTTACGTGCGCTTATGAAACACTTCTCTGTTAATTTTGTGATAGATAACCCTTAGTGAAAGCGTAAAGATTTAAATAGAAACTTCTCTCATACTGAGAGAACATGAAAAGAAGAGAATTCTTAAAAGTAGCAGGCATAGGAGCAGCGGGTTTAGCTGTAGGAGCAACGGCCGGTTACGTTGGGATGACGTTACCACTACAGTCGGAGAGAGACAAGATAGATTTGAAGGGACATTTAAACATATTCAACTGGACATACTACCTCAACAGACCGCAACTTGACAAATGGTGTAGCGATCATGGAATAACGCTGATTTACGACAATTTTGAAAGCGGAGAAGAACTTCTGGCTGTAATAGAAGCTACCGACGTTAGTGGATACGACATTTGTGTAATGACCGACGGAGATATACCTTATTCAGTAGAAAATGAGTATCTTGAACCTATCGACCTTGATAAAATTCCGAATTTCGAACTTATTCCCGAAGAATTTAGAGGGCTTCCATACGACCCTGACAATGAACACACCGTCCTCTATTCATATGGCACTACAGGAATAGGATGGAACAGCGACAAGGTCAGTGAAGGCATCACAAAGTGGGCTGACATCTTTGACACTACTCCAGGAGGGATTCTCGACACATATAAGAAAAAAGTAACCATGATGCCTGACGTTACTGAAACTCTAGGCGCTGCACTACTTTACCTTGGATATAGCCCTAATAGCACCGACCCTGACGAACTAGATGACGCGAAAGATGCTTTAATCGCACAAAAGGCCTACCTAGCTTCATATGCAGGCACTGAGGAGTTCATGGCAGGACTAGAAAACGAAGATTTCTACATCTCCCATGGATGGAACGGAGACATAGGAGGAGTCGTCTACGAGTCCAGCGAAACAGAGATCTCCCTTGAGAGAAGCCTTGAGAATATACAGTACACGCTCCCTGAAGAAGGCGCTTTTGCGTGGTATGACAACTTCATTATCCCAAGGGGTGCCCCACACCCTAACGCAGCTCATGCATTCATCAACTTCATGTTGACTCCCAAAGTTGCAGCAGTAAATACTATGTCGGTCAAATATCCGTTTCCCACAGGGAGAGACCTCGTTCCTGAAGCACTTAGAAATGATCCTCTGATCTTCACGCCCCCGGAACTTCTTGCGAGTTTATATAGCTATGCTTCATTTACAGAAGAAGAAAGACTGGCTCGTAGCGATATATGGACTGCAGTACAAGCAGCTTAACCTTACTTCCATGCAGGGCGCTCATTCCTACAAGTTTCGGCGTTTGCTAAGTCTATTGCCGAGTGAGTAGTTAGCTTGAGCCTTTTCAGGCGTTAGGTGACTTGTAGTACCAATTAGCAGAGGTGCAGCTCAAGGAGGTGAAGAGTGGCAGAATCTATGGATATTATTCTACGCCACATCTGCAAGACGTGCATGCACGTAACCATTCCAAAAGGTTAGTCATAACCCATAATTCTTTTAAATAAAGTGCATGCAAAACTATCAATTAGTATATTGAGGAATCTAATCTCCGCAAGGATGTTTACGAGAGATGGAAGATTTTCTAAAGAAGTTCATTACTAAAGTGAGACGAAAAAGAAGACTACAATACATTTTACTTTTGTTGCCAGCTATGGTCTACCTGACAATATTCTTTATGGCTCCATTCGTCCTAACTACTTTGTACAGTCTTAATATGGCCACCAAAGATAGGCAATTCCTCTTTACCCCTTCTTTTGAATGGTATTTACATGCCTTTGAAATGGAAGGGTTACTTACTATCTTCTTAAGGTCGATAGGCTACGGCCTAGCTAATACTCTCTTATGTGTGGTACTGGGCTACCCTATTGCGTATTACATAGCCGTCAAATGCAAATATAGAGATGTTATACTCTTGCTTTTCATGGTTCCCTTATGGGTTAGCTTCTTGCTACGGACATACGCGTTAATGGGTGTCTTATCATCGTCTGGTCTATTAAATGGAGTTCTTTTAGGGCTAGGAATCATTAAAGAGCCTCTGGAAATATTACGTACGCCAACAGCCGTCTTCATAGCTATGGTCTACAATTACCTCTTATTCATGATCTTACCTCTTTATGCAAACTTGGAGAAACTTGATATATCCTTGCTAGAGGCTGCAGCGACTTTAGGAGCCGGAAAAATCTCCACCTTTTTTAGAGTGATTCTACCTCTATCTCTTCCTGGGATAGTAGCGGGATCTCTACTTGTGTTCATTCCAACGACAGGTGAGTTTATAATTCCGGATTTAGTTGGTGGCCCAGATACTTACATGTTAGGAAACGTCATATGGCTGATCTTTTTGTACACAAGGAATTGGAATCTTGGCTCTGCTATTTCCATATTGTTCATATTATTTATTTTAGCCATAATTATGGTATACCTAAAATATGCAGGAATTAAGGAGGTAGTTTTCTGATATGAAAATCTTTGACAAGATTCTAAAATCATTTACAATTCTAATCCTCATCCTCATGTACTTACCAATAGCTACCATGATCTTTTTTTCCTTCAATTCGACAAAATCTTTAGTAAGATTTACTGGTTTTTCCTTTAGATGGTATTCCGCACTGTTTCAGAACAGAATTGTATGGGGCGCTCTTTACAATTCTATTACCGTAGCAGTTGTTGTTACCCTAGTTTCAATCGTGCTTGCCTTGTTAATGGCTAATGCCATAGTCAGATACGAGTACAGGGGTGAATCCATAATTGACGCGTTCATTTATATCCCGATAGTCATTCCTGAAATAACCGAATCTCTAGCAATTTTGATTCTATACATATTCCTTGGATTCCCCAGAGGTTTCTGGGGTGTGGTCCTTGGCCATGCGACATTTGGCGCCACTTTTGCTGTTGTTGTGCTAAGAGCTAGAATAGCAGGATTAAAAAAGTCGGTTGAGGAGGCAGCGAGGACACTCGGGGCTGATGAGATCCAAACTTTTTTCAGAATCACATTACCCATCTTGATGCCAGGCGTAATCGCCGCAGCTCTATTAGTATTCACCCTCAGCTTTGATGACTTCATTAAAACAACCTTTACAAGAGGCCCAGGCTTCAACACCCTTCCATTAATCATATATGACTCGGCTAAAAGAGGAGGGGTCTCACCAGAAATAAACGCATTATCCACATTTTCTTTCGGAATATCTCTTCTATTCTCTGCCGTACGCTTATTTACACTTAGACGTGGAAGGTATGAATAATGACCGTTGCAGTAGAGTTAATAAACGTCTCCAAACGCTTCGGGGACGTAATAGCAAATGACGACGTCTCGTTAACAATAGAAAAAAACGAGTTTTTCTCGCTTTTGGGACCCAGTGGATGCGGAAAAACAACGACGCTAAGGTGTATAGCAGGACTGGAAGAGCCTGATAGTGGAATCATCAAGCTATCTGGGAAGGTAGTAACCAATGTTCCAACTCATAAGAGAAATGTCGGGTTGGTATTTCAGGACCTTGCTTTGTTCTCACATATGAATGTATTTGATAACATAGCTTTTGGATTAAAAATGAAAAAGGTGTCTAAAGAGGAAATTGAGAAAAGAGTAAAAGAAATGTTAGAACTAGTTGGATTGCCAGGACTTGAAAAGAGAAGAATTCATCAATTGAGTGGCGGACAAAGACAGAGAGTCGCATTATGTAGGTCATTAGTACCCGAACCTGATGTGTTGCTCTTAGATGAGCCTTTAGGGGCCCTTGACTTGAAAATTAGAAGGCGAATGACCGTGGAACTTAGAAGAATACAGAAGGAAGTGGGAAAAACATTCATCTATGTAACCCACGATCAAACAGAGGCTATTGTCATGTCAGATAGAATAGCCATTATGCAAAAGGGGAAAATCAAACAGATAGGGGAATCCAGAGAGATTTACTCGCATCCTAAAGATTCCTTCATTGCTTCCTTCATAGGCGAAGCGGTGAATATAATCGAAGGGGTATATGGAGAGTCCGGAGCATTTGTTGGAAAGAAATTAGAAGAACCAATAACCGTGGAGGTGAGAGAGGAGTTGTTAAATATGCCTGTAGTTCTTTCTATCAGACCAGAAAGAATCAGAGTGGCTAGAAAACTAAGAGATCTAGACAACATACTTAACGCCAAGATAAACTCCGTTCTTTTTAAAGGAATGTATCACGAGTATGAGGTGGAGACAAATAACGATGTAATGATTAAAGTATTTGCCCCCAACATAGGTCCGACGACCGCTTTTCAAGTGCATGACACTGTTCAAATAGGCTGGAACAAGGAAGACGTGGTAATAATTCCTGTAAGCTAATGAGCGACATGCACTTTTAGTATTTTTTATATGCGTTCACGTCTTGTCTAGTGAAGCCACATACGGGCGTTTTAGCTTTTTTATTTGTTACGCGTGAAGTTTTTCCGTAAAGAATTAAATCCACCACGTAGCATTGTGGTGTGCACAGAGGAGGCTCGAATAATTGGTTGACAAGGCTAGTCTTGTTATTAAAAACGGACAGATATACACGGTTGATAAATCAACCCCATTGGCTGAAGCATTGGCAGTGAAAAGAGACAAAATTGTTTATGTGGGTTCAAATGAAGAGGTGGAGGATCATATCGGTTCGGATACAAAGGTGATTGATGCAAAAAACCGACTGGTTCTCCCCGGCTTCATTGAATGTCACTCTCATTTGATAGATGGGTTTGTAGAACTATTTTGGATAAACCTGTTTTCTGCAAATTCAATGGAGGAAATCAAGAGACTGATAAGAAAATATACTGAAAAGCATCCGGATGAACATTTGATTGGAGGTTATGGTTGGAACTATGAAGCAGTTTTGTCGGATCAAGGGTTACCGAAAAAGGAAGACTTAGACGTTGTTAGAGATCGCCCCGTATGGTTGGTGGACTATAGTGGGCACACCGCATTGGCTAACAGCAAATTTTGTGAACTCCTTGTATCCTCATTGAAAGAAGAAGAATTGGGTTATACTGGAATGGAAAAGGATTCAGAGACAGGAGAGCCGACTGGCAGATTTTTCGAATGTTTGGATGTATGGAGTCTCTCCTCTTTAGCCGAAACTTTTGATATTAGGCAACAGCAGCTTGAAGGCTTAAAGTACGCGATAGAAAAGGCAACAAGATTGGGTATAACTAGCGTCCATGATATTATGGTAAATTTAAATGACCTAAAGATACATCAGCAATTGAGGAATGAGGGTGCATTAAATGCTCGTATCTACGCTGTTCTTTATCATCCCAAACGAACAACTAAAGAAGACCTGTTAAAGTTTGAAGAAACACGTTCAAAATTTTCCGATGAATGGATAAAAGTTGCAGCAATAAAACTTTTCATCGATGGCATTGCAGAAACACATACTGCCGCCATGGTTGAACCTTACTGCGATGCCCCTTCAACAAGCGGATCTACATTTTACACTCTAGATGAATTCAAAAAGATAACAGCTAGACTAGACAAAATGAATTTTCAAATGTGTACACACGCATGTGGAGACAGAGGAGTCCGAATGATATTGGATGCATATGAATATGCTATGAAAAAGAATTGTAGCAAGAATTGCAGGCACCGCATTGAACACATCGAAGTGGTTACCAAAGAAGACGTCCCCAGGTTCAAACAACTCGGCGTAATAGCAAGTATGCAGCCGTTACATGCCGCTAGTGATGAGAGCTACTGCAAAGCTTTAGGAACAGAAAGATTGAAAGAAGCCTTTCCTTGGAACAGCTTAGACAAGGCTGGCGCAGTCTTAGCATTTGGGAGTGATTGGCAAGTGGCAGATATGAACCCGCTTTTAGGGGTCCACTCTGCGGTAAATAGGGAGGATATTATGCTTGATCCTGGAGAAGCGATTAGTTTGGAAAAAGCGATTGAAGGTTACACGATAAATGCAGCTTACGCTTCTTTTGAAGAAGATATCAAGGGGTCAATTGAAGTTGGAAAACTAGCAGATATTATCATACTTTCTGACAATCTCTTTGAAATACCTATAGACAAAGTTAAAGACGCCAAGGTGCTTTTGACAATTGTTGGAGGCAAAGAGGTTTATCGTTCAGACAAATTTTAGACGATACGACCTTTCAACGTGTTTTTTCTTGGTGGCGGTGTTCCAACTGCTTCAAGATTTCTTGGAGCTTCAAGTTTTTCTGGGCGAGCAGCACTAAAATGAAAAATAGTATGTCCGTAGCCTCGTGCACTATTTCTTCAGGTTGATTCGCTTTCACAGCGAGAACTAACTCAGTGGTTTCTTCACCTATTTTTTGAAGAACTGCATCCTCCCCTTTCCTGTTCAACTTTGAGACATACGATTTCTCCGTGGGATTTTTTATTCTATCAACAATTACCTCAAAGATTCTTTCAATAATTCTAGCGTCAACTTTCCGCTCCTTTTCAGTGATTATTGGGTTGTGGAAACAAGTTTCTTTGCCTGTGTGGCAGACGGCTCCTATTTGTTGAACTTTAAACAGAATTGCGTCATTGTCGCAGTCAAGGATTGCGTTCTGCAGTAGAGAGTGGTGTCCAGACTCTTCGCCTTTGAGCCATATCCTATTTTTTGTTCGACTCCAGTAGTGCATTTTGCCCTTTGTCAATGTTAGTTGTAAGGCTTCCTTATTCATGAAGGCTTGCGTTAACACTTTGTTGTTAGACGAGTTTTGAACCACTACGGGAACAAGCCCATTCATCTTTTCAAAATTTACTTTTTCAACGAATTTTTCTGCTTCGACTTCATTTAGTTGGAGTACCAAATTTCAGCTCTCCTTTTTTATGGGGCGCACGGGAACTCCTCTTTCAATTAGGTATTTTTTTGTCTCTTCAATAGAGTATTGTGATCGATGGAAAATTGAGGCTGCTAAGGCAGCGTCAGCTTTGCCTTCAGTTAAAACCTCGAAGATATGTTCTAAGTTTCCAGCTCCTCCGCTAGCGATTACAGGTAGATTTGTTTTTTCACTCATAGTTCTGGTTAATTGGATGTCATAGCCCGTTTGCATTCCATCACAGTCCATGCTTGTTGGCAATAGTTCTCCAGCTCCAAGCTCCTTCACTTTCATTGCCCATGCTATGGCTTCAAGTCCAGTGGGTGTTCTGCCTCCTTCAACGTAGGCTTCCCACCAACAGCGGCCTTGAGAAGTGTCCACAACTATTTTGTCAGGAACATCCTCTTTTTCGTACATTCTTTTAGCGTCAATTGCAACTACGATACATTGGCTTCCAAAGGTTTCAGCAGCCCGCTTAACGAGTTGTGGCTCTCTTATCGCTGCCGTGTTTATGGAAACTTTGTCTGCTCCAGAATTTAGCAAGTTTCTGATGTCTGTAATGTTTCGGATGCCTCCGCCAACCGTGAATGGAATAGAAATCATGTCGGCTGTTCTTTTTGCAACGTCTAAGATTGTGCCTCTCTTTTCGTAGGAGGCAGTTATGTCGAGAAAAACTAGTTCGTCTGCCCCTTGCTCCTCATATACTGCTGCAAGTTTCGCTGGGTCTCCCTCTACTGTCAGGTTTTTGAATTGCACTCCCTTGACAACTTTTCCGTCTTTAACATCGAGACACGGAATTATTCTTTTAGCTAACATTTTTTATCATCTCTACAGCTTTTTTTAAAGTAAATTTTTCCTCATAAAGTGCAGTGCCCACTATAGCTCCTTCCACACCAGTTTGAGCTACGCTGACTAAATCTTTTAAGTTTCCTATTCCGCCTGAAGCAATAACTGGAATTTTAACAGTGTTCACAACTTTTCGGGTCTGTTCGATTGCTGGTCCTTTTAACGTTCCATCTGCGCTTACTGAAGTGAAAATTATTGTTCCAACTCCAACAGCTTCAACGGAACGAGCTAAGTCCAAATAATCTACTTCTGATTGGGTTTTCCAGCCGTGAAATGTTACCTTTCCCTCCCTCATTGCGTCTATAGCCGCAGCTACTCGTGTCGATCCAAAGTGTTGAACTGCTTCTTCTAGCATTTTAGAGTTCAGAATGCAGGTTGTTCCGAAAATAACTCTGGAGGCTCCCAACGTTAACAGTTCCTCAGCTTTTTCTAAGTTTCTGATTCCGCCGCCAATTTGTGTCTTCACCTGAACATTTCTAATGATTTTTTCTAGAGTTTCAGTGTTTTGTCCGATGCCTATGGCGGCGTCTAAATCTACTAAATGGATGAGTTGTGCTCCCTGCTTCGCCCATTTATTGGCTGCCTCTACAGGGTCGTTGAAGTATGTTTTACTTCTTTTGGGGTCGCCTTGAGTGAGGCGAACGCATTTTCCCTGCATCACATCAACAGCTGGTATAATCAACACTATCGTTTACCTCTTCACGAATTTTACAAAGTTCTTTAGGATAATTAGACCTGGTTTGCTGCTTTTTTCTGGGTGGAATTGGGTTGCGAACAGGTTTTTCTTTGCTATTATGGAAGGAAACTTAACTCCATATTCCGTGTACGCTACGGCTCCTCTATGCTCTGATGGTTGGGGGAAATAGGTGTGAACAAAGTACATGAAAGAGTTGTTTTGAACGTTCTCCACTAACGGGTTAGGTTTCGCTATCTGGATGGTGTTCCAGCCAATGTGAGGCGTCTTCACAGTGTCAGGTAGCTTAACGATTTCTCCTTGAATAAGGTCAAGTCCACTCTTTAATCCGCCTTCGTAACTTCTAGTGAAGAGGAGTTGAAGCCCCAAACAGATTCCTAGTAAAGGCTTTCCGTCTCTTACAGACTGTAGCAACGCGTCGGATAACGGAGACAAGTTTTTTATAGCCTCCGCGAAAGCGCCTACGCCGGGGAGAACGATTGCATCAGATTCCTTTAAGTCGCTTGGGGTGTGAGTTATTAGGACTTTGGCGCCTGACTTTTCCAGTCCTCTCTGGAGGCTTCTAAGATTTCCCACGCCGTAGTTTATCACTGCAATCTTGGGCATTCTTTTTTATAACACTCCTTTTGCACTGGGAATCTCGCCAATTCTTCTTGGGTCTGGGGTTGTTGCTTCTCTTAACGCGATTGCTAAAGCCTTTATTGCCGCCTCGATTTTGTGGTGTTCATTAGCGCCGTAGAGAACCGTTAAGTGTAGGCTTAACTTGCAGGCTTGGGCAAAGGAGGCTAGGAAGTGGGTAACATCTTCTGTTTTCAAATCTTCAATTTTCAGTCGCCTAAGCTTAAGCTCAAGGTTAGAGTAGGGTCTTCCACCTACGTCTACAACTGCTCTAGCCAGAGACTCGTCCATCGGCACAAAGGCTGAGCCGAATCTTCGTATGCCCTTTTTGTCCGCCAACGCTTGGTTTAATGCTTCTCCTAGTGCCAGTGCCACATCTTCGCTTATGTGGTGTTTCAAATCTCCTTCAGCTTTAACTGTTAAGTCGAAGAGGGAGTGTTTAGCTAAGGTTGTTAAAAGGTGGTCTAGAAATTTAATACATGTCTTCACGTTTGCTTTTCCTTTTCCGTCGATGTTTACCTCTACGGTTATGTTTACTTCTGTTGTTTTTCTTTCCACTTTTGACTTTCTCATTTTGAAATTTCACCTCGTAAACTAGCATACAAATACGGAACATCATTTACATCTGTAATAATAGCGTCAGCATCTTGCCTCATAAATTGAGACAGGAGATTGTTAAGAGATTGAGATGAATATAAAACCCCAAAGAACAAAATGTTAGATAAACCTTGTGAACGCGCGTTTTTGATCAATAGCAAATCTGCAATAGTGTCTCCCACATACGCAACGTTGCTGGCTTCCCATGAAAGTTTCTCAATTATTTCAATTAGAACTGTTGGATTCGGCTTACCCAGCTGTGCACTTCCAGACTTGTTTATGTCCTCCTGAAAGACGAGTCCATTTCCGTCAAAATATTCTCTAAAACCGTTTTTTTCCAGAAGGTACATGGCTTGATTTCTAGGTTTTTCAGAGTACACCGCCAACTCTCCAAATTTTGAGTAAAAACTATCAAGCGTTTCCTTTGTAGGAATAATTTCTTCCTTCTCCAAAAAGCACTCGCCAAAGTTGAAAACAGGCGGGATGCAGTAAAACTTCTTGAATAACTCCTTGCCCAAATATGACTCCTCGAACAAACGTCTCAGTAAGTCAGGTTTATCCATGCTGTAGGGGACAAATTTTTTGATAAAGTTCAGTTGTGTGCTTTTCTCGCGTGGAAGAACACGTGTAAGAAGTTTTTCAAAAGGCTGTCTCTCTTCTCCAACTCGTTTCAGCAAAGATTCCATGCCCAACACACTGTCATTTTTTATGTTGGTAAGTTCTGTTACGTCTACTCCTTGACGTTTACAGTAGTTGCCGATTTCACGTAATTTTTTGATGAAACTGCTTATCTCTGAGAATTGGATGCCACTGAACTGCTTAATGAAATCGTCCAGTACCTGCCTCTGCTGAAGTTTTCTAACCAGAATTCTTAGATAGTAGGTGATGATGGCGTGTGTTAAAGTCCAGTCGTTGTTGTAGAGTCCCGTGTCTTTAAAGCCCTGAATGTCTTCGAAGGTGACTAGTCTTCTATTTCCCAATCCCTCTTCTAACTTAAGAATCTCAAGAAAGTAGTATTCCACAACCTTCCTTATGTTTGTGTAGTAGGATTGCAAAGTGTAAACTAACACTCCGTCAAAATCTAAAACTATTTTTGCAACATTATCGATAGCTTTCGCAGACTCTTCCCTAAAGTATATTTTTCTTTCTTTGCTCAAACACTTGTAAGGCATTTAGGGCTATTCCTCCAAAACTTCTTTTAAAGCTGAAACGAATGCCTCGTTCATCTCACGTGTTCCAACAGTGACACGTATGCAATTCTCTAGGAGCGGAGCGTATCCTTTGTCCTTCACCAGAACGTTTCTACTTCGCAGTTTGTCCCTCACAGTGGAGGAGGAAACTCCCTTCTTTGTTATTCTGAACAAAACGAAGTTTGCGTCAGATGGAAACGGAACCACTCCATTCGTTTCAGCTAAAACTTTTCTTAACCATTCACGTTCTCTAACGATGTACGCTATTCGCTGTTTAAAATAGTTCCAGTTCTGTAGAACTAAAGCAACAACTCGCTGAGCAATGATGTTTACGTTAAAAGGAGGAGCCACCCGCCCAATACATTCCATGACTGACCGGTTGGAAACAGCGAATCCCAAGCGAACTCCAGCTAGACCAAATGCCTTTGAAAACGTCCTCAAGACTACAAGGTTGTCAAATTCTCCTATCCAATCTGTAACTGAATATGTGGCGAAGTCAACGTAAGCTTCATCCACAACAACGAGGCCATTAAACTCCTGCACCATTTTCTTAACATCATTTTCTTTGAACTGATTGCCAGTTGGGTTGTTAGGTGAACAAACAAAAAGAAGCGAAGGTTTTTCACCACTTTCCTCAAGCACCGTATTCACATCCAAGCTAAAGTCAGGTTTAAGGGGAACTGTAACTTTTTCTCCCCCACAAAGTTGCGTGAAATAAGCGTAGAGCGGAAAAGTTGGCTCCACCACCAAAACCTTAGTTTGTTCTCTCAAGAATGCCTTCATGATTAACTCTAACAACTGGTCTGAACCGTTTCCAACAAACACTTCAGATTTATTGAAGCCAAAGAATTTAGAAATAGCTTGGACCGCTGCACCGCCGTGAGGTGGAGGATACCGACGAACGTCGGCTTCTTGACAAGCGTTGAGAAGCAACTTCTTTACTACGTCGCTTGGTATGGCGAGGTTTTCGTTTAGGTCAAGCTTTATGATTTTTTCATCAAGCTTTTTTGGGAAAACGCTCTCTGCATCATAAAAAGGAAGCTTGAAAATTTCCTTGCGAACTAGTTTTTTAATCTTCACTTTCGGCATTCTCCCTCATTGAAACTGACTTTGCGTGTCCGTTAAACCCCTCCAGTTTCGCAAGTGTAATGGTTGTCTTCTTTAGATTCAAATAACCCTCCTCACTACACTTTAAGAAACTGATTGTTTTAACGAAATCCCTTGCGGAAAGACCTGAATAAATTCTTGCGTAGCCTCCCGTTGGAAGCACGTGATTCATCCCAGCTGAATAGTCACCAAATGCAACCAGTGAATATTCTCCTAGAAAAACTGCACCAGCATTTTGAACCCTATCTAAGACCTTAGAGGGCGTATTTGTTAAAATTTGAAGGTGCTCTGGAGCTATCATGTTAGCGTAGTTCACTGCATCGTATAAATCATTAACAATCACTATGAAGCCGCGCTTTTGAATCGAAGATTTTGCAATTTTTTTTCTTGAAAGCAGTTTCAGTTGTGTCTTCACTTTTTTTTCAACTGCAAACGCAAGTCTTTCCGATGTAGTTAACAGAATCGTCCAAACGTTTGGGTCGTGTTCTGCTTGGGCGAGAAGGTTAGAAGCTATTACGGAAGGATTTGCCGTGTCATCCGCTATTATGAGAATTTCACTTGGTCCCGCTGGAAGATCTATCGCTACGTCTCTGCTAACTTGCATTTTCGCAGCAATCACAAAAATGTTTCCAGGACCAACGATTTTGTCTACTTTTGGCACGGTTTCTGTACCATAAGCCATAGCAGCTATTGCTTGCGCTCCTCCTATCCGATAAAAGTCGGTGGCTCCCGCTATGTCCGCTGCCACGAGTAGCGCTGGATTAACGTCTCCATTTGCTCTTGGCGGTGAACATACAATGATTCTCTTAACTCCAGCAACTTTAGCTGGAATTGTACACATTAACACGGAAGATGGGTATGCTGCTCTTCCTCCAGGTGCGTAGATGCCTACAGAGGATAGTGGGCGAGTTACTTGTCCCAAAGTTACTCCTCTCGTAACATTTAGAGACCAAAAATCTTCAATCTGCTCCTCGTGGAAGCGTGCGATGTTGATTGCGGCTTTTTTCAAAGCAGCAATCTGGCTTTTCTTCAGCTTTTCATATGCCGTTTTAACCTCGTTTTGGGCAACTCTTAATCTTTGTTGGGTGAGGCTTGTGTTGTCAAACTTTTCGGTGCAACGTAGAACAGCTTTATCTCCTTCTTTCCTAACCGCTTCTATTATTTCTCTAACCGACGAAGAGACGGAGGAGTAATCGATTTTTCCTCTGCTCATTATCCGGTCTAACGCTTCTTCTTTAAACTTTTGACTTGCCATAATTTTCATTCAGTTAGACCTCCTCCTCTCAACTTATCAACAAGCTCGTTGATTTCATTCTCGAAAACTCTGTAAGCTATCTTGTTGCACGCTAACCTACATGTAGACTCGAGAACAGTGTCAAGCACTTTTAGTTTATTTCTCCGCAACGTTTCTCCAGTTTCTGTGATGTCAACAATTATCTGAGCTAATCCCAGTGTCGGCGCCAACTCCGCAGTTCCACGAATAACTAGAATTTCCACCTGCTTTCCAGCATTCTCAAAATATTTTTGGCTAAGATTGGGATATTCGGTTGCAACCC
>Ga0209636_10004996_pt1 | contig 13541 bp, 18 predicted proteins | sample DeeMarSWOR152_54_FD_187464 | JGI IMG/M metagenome (GOLD analysis project Ga0209636, IMG submission 187464) | Marine sediment microbial communities from White Oak River estuary, North Carolina - WOR-1-52-54 (SPAdes) (version 2) | ecosystem: Environmental > Aquatic > Marine > Intertidal zone >...
GTAAAGGATGAGGAGTTTCTTGGCGGCTGGGTTTTGGAAGCTGGAGCAATGGTTCTGGCAAACAAAGGCATACTTGCTGTAGATGAGTTTGACAAGATGTCAAAGGAAGACCAAATAGCAATGCATGAGGCACTTGAACAACAAACAGTTTCTGTTGCAAAAGCCTCGATAGTAGCTACATTGCCTGCTCAGGTTTCTGTTCTAGCAGGTTCCAACCCCAAATTCTTCAGGTTCGATCCTTACAAGTCTGTTGCAGAACAGGTAGAAATACCTGACACATTGTTGGCTAGATTTGATTTGAAGTTTGCCTTGAAGGACGTTCCTGACAAAGTAAAGGATGAAAAGCTGGCTGCACACATCTTAGAAACAAGACTGCAACCACAAAGAGTAGAGCCGTTGATAGCACCAGACCTTATAAGAAAGTATGTCGCATATGCAAGAAAGAACTGCAAACCCAAGATGACAAGAGAGGCAGCAGAGCGTCTGAAAAATTTCTATCTTGATATGAGAGGGCTTTACAGCGGAGAGGGCGCTATAGCAATAACTCTAAGACAGAACGAGGGTCTGATGAGGCTGTCAGAGGCGTCAGCAAAGATAAGACTTTCGGATAAGGTTGAAGTGGAGGATGCTGAACGTGCTATTGAGGTGACAAGATTTTCAATACAGCAGTTGGGTTATGATTACGAAACCGGGAAGATAGATATTGACAAGACAGAGGGCGTTCCTGCTTCGCAAAGGAGTAAGATACACGCTATACTCGACATAATTGAGATGCTTGAGAAGAAGCTTGGAAAGCCTGTTCCGAAGGAAGAGATAATAGCAACAGCAGAGGAACAGGGTATTAAAGTTGCAAGTACAGAAGAATTATTAAGAAGACTCAAAACAGAGGGTTCTATATTCGAACCGAAGATAAACTATATTGAGAGGATAAGATAATGGAGATAAAAAGACTTACTGCGAAAAAAGCTTCGATAAAGGAATTGATTAATGGTAAGTATGTAAAGCGAGAAGGTTTTGAGAGCAGCTATGTACTTACGAACTTGGGAAGAAAACTTTCCCGTGTGAGAATATTAGCATTGATAGTTGGAAAGTTCATAAGCGATGATGAAAGATATGCTGCAATAACATTGGACGATTCTACTGACACGATAAGGTGCAAGGCCTTTGTCAACACAAAGATATTTGATGGCTTTGGAGCAGGAGACTTTGTTGATGTTTTCGGAAAGATAAGGGAGTATAACGGTGAGATTTACATAATGTCAGAAATAGTAAGGAAGGCCGAACCTAATCTCGAGATATTGAGGATGCTAGAGTTGGAGAAAATCCACAAGGGGCAGAAGGAAAAGATAAAAAGGATACAGGAAATGCAAAAACAAACTTCTGATATAAACGAGCTAAAGGCGCTTGTCAAGGACCATGTGAGTTTAGATGACCTCAAAGGAATTATCGAGGCTCAAGAAGTTAATGATAACATTGTTCAGGAGAAGACCTCTTCTGCAAGTGAGATAAAAAGCCAGATACTGAAGATGATAGAAAAGATGGACAGGGGAGAAGGCGCTGACTATCAGGAGATTCTGAAGAAGACAAAGTTCTCGGAGAATGATGTCGACTTTGCTATACAGGATTTGTTAGAGTCAGGAGTATGCTTTGAGCCCACTCCAGGAAAGATAAGGAAGTTGTAAAATGACTTATGAAGATTTGTTGAACAAGGCTTACGAGAGTCTTCCAAAGATAGAGGAGTCTGCAGAAAGATTGGAGATTCCATCACCAGAAATAATATTCCAGGGCCGACAGACAATAATAAAGAACTTTTCTCAGATAAGCGAGGCAATAAGAAGGAATCCTAATCACCTGTTAAAATATTTGACAAAGGAGCTGGCAACGCCTGCTGGTTTTGACGGTGCTAGAGCAACGCTCCAATCAAAAATTTCTAAAAGAATGATAGAAAACAAACTGGACTCTTACATAAAGGAATACGTTATTTGTAAGGAATGTGGCAAGCCTGACACAAAAATAATAAGAGAGGACAGAATAGACTTTCTAAAATGTGAGGCATGTGGCGCCAAGGCCTCGGTCAAATCAGTAAAGTGAAACAATGAAGGGCCAGTTCTTCGTGGTGGCTACGGTTATAATTATAATCACTTTGATGTCTTTGGTCAGATATTTTTACAGCTTTTCTGATATAAATCTGTCAAAGATTAAGGAACTTAGTGAGCTGGAATACATACCTTACATCAAACAAACGATAAATGATACAGTATTTTCTTTTAACGGTGACTGTGACAAGCTCAGGGAAGATTTGAACTATACAAAAAATTTTCTGGAAGGCGAAATGATCAAAAGGGGAATGCTTCTCAACATAAATTATGTTTTCAACTGCCCACCTACACCAACAACGTTTACGTTTACAATAAAAACTTCAGAGATTTACACAGAGACAACTTTTACTACTCCCTGATTTTTCAGGATTATGTTCAAGTAAGGCAGCTGATCCTTGACTTTTCTCTTCGAGCAGTGTAGGATGCTTCCCAATTCTTCATAGTATTTCTCGTTTTCCTCTCTCTTAGCTTTCGTCCTTCCAAGTATGATGAATCTGTCCGGTGGCTTGTACATTGTAAAACCTTTTTTGCCTTCTAATGTTGACAGGGAAGCTATCATATCCCTCATATATTTCTTGAACCTAAAGTTTTGGTACTTGTATATCTTGCTCCTGAATATATCTGCCCTGCTCAATATATCAAAAGCGTTTGCCACGTCCTCTATGCTTGTATATTCATTAGTAATGTTTTGCTCGACCCACCAGAATATCTCGTCAAGGTCCTTTTCAGAAAGGCTTATCGCATTCAACGCTTCTTTAAGATTCCCTTTGAATATTGCTTGAAGGGTCTCAAAAATGTTTTTCCCCCTTTCCCTGTAACCTAATGCCCTCATTTCCAAGTCGTTTAAGGCAGAGCGTACATCGCCATCTGAATTCTCTGCTATTTCCCTGATGACATTGCTACTTAATTTCATCTCTTTCTTTGCTATATCATAAAGGTATTTTTCCAATATATTCTTCGGAACCTTTCTGAACTTTACCAATTCGCAGTATTTTCTCAATGTCTTTAATTTCTTATCATAGGGATTCTGTGCAATCAATATCACAGGGTAGATGCTGTCCTTAATTATATCTATCATTTCAGTGGAGCCGCCCCTGTCACTCACAGAGAGGTTGTCAGCCTCATCTATCAGGATTAATCTCCCTCCGAATAACGAGCTGTCCTTTGTTGCAGGTATCAGTCTCTTTACGGAAGATGCATCCCTCTTGTCGCTTGCATTTATTTCCAAAAGGTTCAGTCCCTTCTCCTTTGAAATAAGTTCAACTATAAGGTTTTTCCCAACGCCTGTAGGACCGTAGAGCATCAAGGCCTTTCCAGGCTTCCACTTCTCAAGCCAGTCAAGAATAGTTTTAATAGTAGATTTCTGGCTGATTACATCTTCTAGTTTTTTTGGCTTATACTTTTCTACTAACATGTTTTTCCTCAGATTAAGCATTACTTTTTGCTAACAGCAAACTGGGCTAGCAACGCCTCTAACTGTATCAATTCGTTGCCGGTCTGCATTCTGAACTCAAAGTTCCCGACCTTTTCCATGAGACATGCTTTTGCTGTCTCAGAAACATCCAGATTATATACCTGGCTTGAAATTTGCTTTATTATGTCTTGACCAGATATGCCTCTCTTTAACAAAAGCTCCTTTAATATCTCCCTTGCATCTAGGAACTTGCCTTTTAGCGAAAGGCTAATCATCTTTTTTACTTCTTCAGGCTCTGCTTTGGCTGTAGCCTCGTAAATAGTATCTTTTGTTATTTTCTTTCCAAGTGTTGCTGAAGCCTGCAGAATGTTTGTAGCCTTTCTAAGGTCTCCCTCAGAGATTTCGTATATTGCTTCTAAAGCTTCTTTGTCAATTTTTATCTTCTCACCTCTTACTATTTTCTTGAGGTATGTAAAGACATTCTCCTTTGAGAGGAACTTGAACCTAAATACGGCTGCCCTGCTCTGGATTGGAGCTATAATGTTGGAAGAATAATTACAGCTGATGATAAATCTTGTCACGTCAGCATACATCTCCATCAGCCTTCTCAATGCATTCTGCGCATCAGGAGTTAATGCATCTCCCTCATCTAGAAATATTATCTTGAATGTTGAGCCTATAGGCCTTGTTCTTGAGAAGTTCTTGATTCTTGTCCTTATAACGTCTATACCACGCATATCTGAAGCATTAGTTTCCTGAAAGTTTTGCCTCCAGTTATCCCCGAACAATTCTCTTGCTATAGCAATGGCGCAACAGGTCTTGCCAGTGCCTGGCGGCCCTGCAAAAATCATGTGCGGTATAGTCTTGTTCTTGACAAAAGACTTTAGACGATCTACTACATGTGTCTGGTCAACTATATTGTCAAGTTTCAGCGGTCTGTATTTTTCTGTCCATATCTCAAACAAATTATCACCAATACAAGATTTAGTTGCGGGCCAGATTACTTAAATATTAAATACTATCATTTAAATAAACTATAAGTGATTTAATGCCAAAAACAAAGATAGAGGCTGTTACCAAAAGGATATACAACAGGGTATTCATCTGTATGAAGTGCAATGCAAAAATAAGGGCGGATCAGAGGAAGGTTTCTGCTGGAAAGGTTAAATGCAGAAAGTGTTTTAGCAAGGACCTTAGACCTAAATCTAAAGAAAGGAAGATGTGATGATTGCATATCTCGAACTATTAAGACCTTTCAACGGCCTGATGGCAGTATTCGCTGTTTTTATCGCTGCCATGCTTGTTGGCTTTCCTATTTCTTATCAATTGTTGGCAGCCTTTATGGTGGTTTTTCTTGTTTCTGGCAGCGGCATGGTCATCAACGACTATTTTGATTACAATGCTGACAAGATAAACAGACCAAATAGGCCTATACCATCTGGAAAAGTTTCTAGGAAAAGTGCCTTGGTATATTCCATTATACTTTTTGCTGCTGCTAACATGATTGCACTTTTTCTGAACTTCTATATGGTCGGTCTAGCTCTTTTCAATACACTTGTTACTATTGTCTACTCTTGGAAACTGAAAAAGAAGCTACTGATAGGAAATGTAACTGTCAGCTGGTTGGTTGCATCTACCCTTTTCTTTGGTAGTTTACTCAAAGAGACGTTGTCAGTAATAGTGGTAATACTTTTCATGCTTTCGTTTTCTGCAAATCTTGGGAGGGAGATTACAAAGTCGATAGAAGATATCAAAGGTGATAAGATGTTAAAGGCAAATACATTGCCGATGCTTGTCGGAAAGAACTTTGCTGGTTGGATAGCATGCATTTTCATACTGTTTCCAATAATATTCAGCTTCATGCCCTACGTTATGAATCTACTAAGCATAAACTATCTTTTCGTTGTGTTAATAGCCGATATTATTTTTGCAGCATCCTGTTTTTTGATTTTAATCTCCCCGAGAAAGGCACAGAAATTCATGAAGATTGGAATGCTCATTGCACTTTTGGCATTTCTTCTTGGAGTCTTCTAGCAAAACGGCTGTAATCATCTATTACTACTCCTCCACTTGCAATACATTCTTTTTTACAATTTTTAGTTGCGTAGGGACTTGCCAGGAATACTGCCGCCTCCTCCCCAGGAATAATATCCTGATTAGCATCTCCAAGATAAGTGAATCTTTTAAGGGAAGAAGCGTATTTCTTTCTTAGATACTTATCTACTTTCTTTTTCTTATCATTCCCATCCAGAATGTCTAATTCAACTCTCTCAAAGACCCCATTCTTGAAAATCATTTCATTTGAGACTATGTCTGTGATATTTGGCGGTTTTATGTATTTCACAGTAGGGTTCCTGCTACAAGCCACAATTGGCTTGCCCCCCTTTACAAACACTTCCGTAAATTCTTTATATCCAACATCTACATGTCCTTCAAGAAAAGCCTTTCCAGCACTTTCAATATCATCTTCTGTCATATCTTTGGCTAAAAGATGATATAATGAGTTTTTAAAATTCGAAATTTTGCCTCTGCTATTATTTTTCATTCCCCATAAAGAAGCATAAACCATAGGTGCATGGATATTACCTTTGCTAATAGATTCTACAGTGAATAAAAGAAAATCTTTGGGTATCCTAAGTCTTAGGTCTACTTTATATAGAACGCCGTCAACATCTGAGACCAGACCGTCAGTTTCAGCTATTCTTTTGTATATATTCATATTATTCACAAAATAGACTAGGCAGATTAATTTTAAAAGGTTGACGTAATAAAGATAATTAATCAGTGGTTTCATGTTCGACAAGATAGACTCAATAATAAAAGAAAGGAAACTCACGCCTCCAGACTGCACCTATCATACTCTAAGAGAATTGGAAAACAAAGGAAAGGTTAGGATACTTGTTGCTAAGGGCGATACAAAAGCTCATATTGAGATAATCTGTCCTTTCTGTGGAAAGTACAACTACATTATTCAGGACTATAAACCAGTTTCTAAGGCAGCAAAGATAAGGTTCGTTGTGGTATGTCCTGGTTGTGGCAAGAAGACTAAAGTCGAGAAGTTGAAAGGGAAAAAGTAATTTATATTATAATTTCTTATTTCTATTATGCCTTGGTAGCTCAGCAGGTAGAGCGTTTGCTTGGTAAGCAAAAGGTCGCGAGTTCGATTCTCGCTCAAGGCTCTCATTTTTAAATATTCTTCTTCTATAAATTCTTCATAAGGGCTCGTAGTATAGCTTGGTCCAGTATTCCAGCTTTGGGAGCTGGAGACCCCAGTTCGAATCTGGGCGGGCCCACACTTATGGAAGTTTCAGCTTTATGTACATGTCACCGTACTCTTTTTCCAAATATTCAGAAGAATTCTCCATCTTAAAGTTATTGAGCTTCTTACTAAAATCAGCTGATCTTATAAACTGATTACAGATAACAAAGTAAGGAAGCTTTATATCTATTTCCATATTTTTCCCATTCAGTACTGCATAATGTTTCAAGCTTGCTGAATCCTTTCCGAATGGATTGTCTTTATTTTGTGAATCCATGACACTAAGATAGACGAACTCCCCACCAACAGGATTCCATCTTGCTGAAGGTGTTCTATTGCTTCTTAATAATTCAATATCATCGAAAGAAACATTTATCTCAAGCCAACTGCCATCTAACTCAGTTCTCATAAGTAAAATAGACATAAAAAGCTTTAAACATCTTTTGATTACAACTTTCTTGCAAATGTTAAGAAACCGGTATGAGCCAGCATATGGGTTTTTGGTCTTGTATAAGTTCTTCCTTCAATTTGCCACTCCCTATGCCATTTCTCAAGAATTCTTGTTTCTCCGAACTTATATTTCTTCAACTCTTTCCAGACCTTCTGGACCTGCTCGATGTGCATCGAGTAAATAACCAACCAGCCGCCAGATTTCAGACTTTTGTAAGCATGAGCTATAACCTTTTCAGGATTCTTCATATCCAATGTAACCATATCCAACTTCTTTTCCTTTATGCCTTTTGTTATATCCGAGTTCCTTATCTTAATGTTCTTTAAGCCAGATTTTGCAATATTTTGCTTGGCAACCTCATAGAACCTCTTCTCCTTTTCATAAGTATAGACATCGCATCCCATGTTGGCTAGAAACAATGCAAGAAATCCTGAACCAGTTCCAGCATCAACTACCTTCCATCCATGCGTGCAGCCAGTAAATGAAACTATCTCTCCAGCATCTTTTGGAAGTATCACCTGCGGACCTCTCTTTGCCCCCTTCAAAAAATCTATAATGTTTTCCATGAGAATCTTCTCATTTATAAATAGCATTGAAAAATATAATAAAGTATGTTCGAACTTTTATTGTTTACCGTAGCTCTCATAGGAAGTTTGGCTTGCGGTATTTATGACATGAAAACTTCCAATGTTCCAGATTCTGTTTGCGTACTGATGATAGCTTCTGCCATACTTTTGCATAGTTTCTATGGCCTTTCTACGGGAGACTTTAGCTATCTAATAAATTCATTCATGTTTGGCGGTCTATTCTTAGCATTCAGCTTGTTGATGTATTTTACTGGACAGTGGGGAGGGGGAGATGGAGAATTATTGATTGCAATAGGCTTTCTCTTGCCTAACTTGTCCTTTGTCAGTACAGTCTTCCCGTTTGCAATAAGTTTTTTCATTAACACTTTTTTCATAGGAGCCATATACTCTATACTTTATTCTTTGTTTCTGGCTTACAGGAATCCAAAAATAGGCAAGAACTTTCTTGACAACATTGGAACTAGCAGGCTATCAATATTTTTGTTGTTGATTATTTGCATTTCAATTTCATTTTTGCTAACATCGCAAATTATTCTGGCAGTTTTGACATTTTTAATTTTCGTTCTTATTGTCTTCCAAAGATTTTCCAAGACAATCGAGGAAAGTTTTTATAGAAAAATACCCTCCAGCCAGCTGAGAGCAGACGATATGTTGGGAGAGGACATACCACGTTTAAGGCTCTATAAAAAACACATAAGGGGTTTGACAGAAGAACAAGTTAAAAGAATAAGGAGATTCAAGAGACATGTTGTTGTCAGGGAAGGTATAAGATATGGTATTGTCTTCCCACTAAGCCTGATCTTTACTTGGTTCTTCGGCGATTTCTTCCTCTTCTTTGTATGACCTGCTTTTGTAGTCTTCCACAATCTCTCTTGCAGACTCTTCGTAGCCGATTTGTGGCTCAAAACCCAAAACGTTCTTTGCTTTTGATATGTCAAAAGTCCTATTGGAAGTAATCTTGTCTATGTATTCTGGTATCAAGACCGGTCTTTCTTTTGATAGCTTACCTTTCAATAAATTGGATTGCGCCTTTGCCTTTGCGAGCAAGGCAGAAGTATGCTTTTTTGGAGGCTCGACACCCAAATAATTGCATAGCATTCCCAAGAGCTCTTTGAGGGTCTTTACCTCCTTGCCAGCAACTATGTACAGTTCTCCAGGCTTTCCAAGACTCTTTGCTAATAACAAGGACTTTACAAGGTCATTTACATGTATCCAGTGTATAAAGTTCTTTCCATCACCTATTAGTGGGAGTTTTCCGCTTTCCAAACCAGCTAATATAAAATCAAAACCTTCTGTGAAGCCGACGCCAAAGACATCAGGAGACCTTACTATTATTCCTCCAGCCTGTTTTACAAGATTCTCTGCCTCCAACTTTGTCTTGCCATAGAAACTAGACGGCTTGCATTTCGTTTCCTCATTCAAAGGTATCTCTTTGAACTTATTGCCCATGGCAGCAGTTGAACTGAGATAAATGAACTTCTTGCCTTTGCTGACTTCCAATAAGTTCTTTGTCCCAATAACATTTATCTTGTACATATCGTCTTTAGAAGCAAGATAGTCTGTAATAGCTGCCAAGTGGAACACAACATCTACTCCTTCGACAGCCTTTTTCAGAGATTCTTTGTCAAGCAGATCTCCGTAGAAAATCTCTACATTCTCATTATCAATCATATTTTCCTTGACAAGAACCTTTATTTCATCACCAGATCTTAACAGTGCTGGAATAAGGTGTCTGCCTATTCTACCTGATGCACCTGTTACAAGGTCTATCATAAAATCATTTTATTAAAAATGTTCCAGGAAGTTTTTTCGAGGCCCTTTTCAAAGCCTCTCTTGCAATAGCTTCTGTATTTTTTGGTGTTTTTACCCTCATGACATTTTGCCCAACTTTGACTCTTGCTGCCTGTCCTATTGGCTTTCCAAAACTTTTTGCCATTCCCTGAGAATACCTGTCGGCTCCTGCTCCAGTTGCTATAGAATTCTGTCTTAGAACATGATGAGGATAAACCAAAACTTTGAAAAAGAAACCAGTCTCGCCCAGTTTTTTTGTCAAGTATTTTAGAGCTGTAATTCTAGCAGACTCTAATGCATTTGATCTTATCTGCACATTATTCCTGCATACCAAGTCTAGGGATAAAGGATAGTCTCCCTTCATCCCCATCTCGAACTGGTGTATTTTAGGTGCTGGGACACCTTTTACATAACTCTTTCTAGGTTTGTGCACCGAAATCCTTGTGTTGGGTTTCTTTGTTATCTTGCTATAAGATCTTCCTGGTCTCAAACTGGCCATAAAACCATCCTTCAAAGAATTTGTACGAGAATTTTATAAATCTTTCTAAAATTTGAGCATTTTCTTTTTCTCTTTGTTTTTCTTTTCTTTACTCGCCTGTTTCTTTACCTTTTCTTTTACTTCCTTAACAGTTTTACTATTGTTACCAATACCACAGGTGTTGCCGACGCCTATTACAAGTATCTTTTCATTATTCTTTGACCTTTTGAGAGAATCTTTTATTTTGTCAACCGCTATCTGGACAGAATCAAATATCTCCTTTTTCATTGGCATTAAGGCTTCCTCCTCTGAGACCTTGACAACTATTGCATCTAGAGGTATTTTCTTCTTGACAGCAACATTTTCTATCTCATATCTGTCAACTCCTATGCCGCCCATTGCAACTCCAACACCCTCTGCAACAGTTCCTGTCTTTTCACCCTCCAGTTTTAGTCCTGCATCCACTGTTATTATCTTGCCTACCCTTTGCTTTTTCATGAATTTAGTCAAGAACTCTCCAGGATATCCTGTGGATGCTCCAGGACCATCTGCCTTTGATATCCAGATCTCTCTTCCGTCGATTTTAACCTTCCCGACAACAAATTCCTCATCCTTAAACTTCTTCGCGTCCTTCATCAGGCTTGCCGCTGTAAGAGGTCCTATGCCATCACCGATGGGCAAGCCGTCAACAAATGATTCTGTGGCATGCATTGCCGCCTTTGCCATTCTTACTATCAAAGGAATCTGCATTTGAATAATCATTGCCATTTGGAACATCTTGTACTTTTTAATCATCTCGACATAGTGCCTGACAATCTTTGCTATCTGGTGCGTTGTTATTGCGCCTGACAGAGCGTCTCTTATATTCTTCTTCTCATCAGCTGATGCATTCGGCATAATCTGATTTACAAAATACTTGAATCTATAATCATAATTTTTGACCATGTGGTTCAGTTTCTTCATTACGCCATAAGGATCTGTTTCAATTGGGGAAACTGCAAAGAATTCCATGAAATTAGAAACCTTGTTTTTAGTGTCATTGTCCTTTTTTGGAAGCTTCTTTAGTATAAAGCCCCTTGACTTTTTGGCCATCTCTTCCAAATCAGAAGCCTCTTTTTCAAGCTTCAGGATGGTCTGCGTCGTCATCAATCTTGGCCCGAAGATTATCATTACAATGAACATTAGAAACCAGATTATTGTTGATAACCAGTCTCCACCTCCAATTTGAGCTAGCATTAAATCACTTTTTAATTGGTTATGGTTTACTATTTAAATAATTAACTACAGCAATAGCAATACAAGACCTGTTACAAGTGGAACAGATATATTGTCATCTATTTGCGGTAGCATTTCAACAAAAGTCGCGATTACTGCTGCTATCAAGGCTTTTAGGGGGTCAACGAAGAAGAAAAGCGTAAAAAAGCTTGTCGCAAAGAAGGCTGTGCTGCCTTCCCAGCTCTTTTTCTTGTTAATAGGAAGCTTATGTTTTCCGAAAAAATATCCTATCAAAGTGGACATCGAGTCTGCCAATGCCAGAACAGCTATGGATGCTATTGCTATGTTTTCTTCAAAAAGCAATGCGGCAAGGAAGCAACCAAAGAAGAAAGTTATTGCACCCTTGAATGGTAGTTCTTTTCTCCTTTCATATGTCTTCACCTCGTCTTCCAGAACATCTTCAAACTCATCTATTATCTTTGCCTTTTTATAGTTTTTCCTGTTCCTTCTATACTCTCCTGCAAAGATGAAGCCAATGGAAATACAAAGCATAATTAGGGAAGCGAGCAATTTGCCAAAAATATAGATTAGGGCAATGGTGAAGATACCTAAGAAATGAACTGCCTTTCTTTTTACTTCTATTTCCATTAAATCACTTTTTCTTTTTCCTGAATGGCCATGTAAGCAACTTGAAAAATTGGACAACAAAATGATAGAACTCATATACGAAAAACATCCCCAAGCCTACGAATGCAAAGGTTATGGCTGTTTCAAAGTTGGCAACTATTGGTATGCCCATGTATTTTGCCACCCATGGAAAAGCAAAGCCTGCTATAGAGACAAGGGAAGCTTTTACAATGAATTTGAAGAGCTTATAAAAGACAAAAATGAATATCATGAAAACCAGAAAGATAATCATAGTCTCTACTGTAAGCTCTATAGCCATATAGAATAATTGGTATGTTAATTTTAAAAAATACTAATCTAGCCCGAAAAACCTTGCTAGAATTGATCTTAGATTTCTTTCTTCTTCCTCACCTATTAACATAGCAGCAAGCCTTCTCATTTCTCTGCTTGCCGATGACCTTGGCTTGTGCAGTACAAGTGGGACTCTTTTAGCGAGGCTCTTGTGGACATTCTTATCATGAGGTATTGATGCGATTACAGGAAGTTCAGTAAGTATCTCTACTTCCTTCTTTGAAAGTTCGTAGCCTTTTCTTGTTACCATGTTCATAACAACACCGATAGGCTTCTTGTTAAAGTCTTTTATTATCTCTTTGCACTTTATCACGTCAGTTACAGCAGGCAGGTTGGGATTGGTGACAAATATTATCTCCTTGCTAGCCTCTATTGCTGCCAGCGCCTCCTTGCCCAAGCCCGGGGAAGCGTCTAGAAGAACAATGTCAGCTTTCTTGTGTATTTTATCAACAACACTCTTCAGTTTTGACGAGTCGACTCCTACAAGTTCTGCTATCCTTATTGAAGCGGGGACTATCTTCATGCCGCTCGGATGGTTGTATATGGCTTCGTTTATTTTAGTCTCACCTCTTAGAAGGTGGTTTAGTGTAACAGGACAGTAGTACATGCCCAATGAAAGACTCAAGTGAGACGTAGTCAAATTACAGTCAACGATTGCAACATCTTTGTTGAATTTCTTTGCTAATATAGCTCCAAGATTGGCTACAATCATCGTCTTTCCAACTCCACCCTTGCCAGATATTATACCTATCCTTCTTTTTTTCTCCATATCATCACTTTTTGGTTTTCAGATTCAAAATCTTTTCTTCGTATTTTGACTTCATTTCCTCGTAGCTCTCCTTTGATAATAGACCTTCCCTATATTCCTCCTCAAGCAAGCTCTTTGCCTCTTCAAGGCTTTTTATTTCCTCAACAGGTTCTCTCCACTCCTTTTCCTGCATCATTAATCTCTTTATTTTCAAGCCAGGCACTTTACCTGATACTTTCCTGGTTTTTTCATGTCTTCTAAATACAAAGAACCAAAAAAACATTGATACAATTATAATTAATAAGGCGATTATTAAAATCCATTCAAACGGAAAGCCCATAGTCTGGCTAATAGGTTTATCTGAAGCCACTGACAAATCATATTCAGCTTTCTTCAAGAGTATCTCAACATCCCTTATCTTTTCAGTTGCATCATCAAACAACCTGTTGTAGACATCGTTTGATGCTGCTTCGACAAGTGACTGAGCCTCAAGCAGCATAAGTTTAACAGAATCTACGTTC
>Ga0209636_10004997_pt1 | contig 13541 bp, 12 predicted proteins | sample DeeMarSWOR152_54_FD_187464 | JGI IMG/M metagenome (GOLD analysis project Ga0209636, IMG submission 187464) | Marine sediment microbial communities from White Oak River estuary, North Carolina - WOR-1-52-54 (SPAdes) (version 2) | ecosystem: Environmental > Aquatic > Marine > Intertidal zone >...
TTCCCCAGAATCGTCTATATTACCAGAAACTTGTAGAGCTTTAAGACCTGTGAATTGAAATAGTGTGTTCATGGTTGCTTTTTGTGTGTACTCCCCAATCTCTTCTTTAACTTCTCTAATCTCAATGTCATACTCTGGCTTCTCAATGAATCCAACAACTTGCTTTGCTTTTTTACGAGGTTTTCTAAAAACCGTTCCAGGCGGAAAACCTTCTATTAGGCCTTCATAAAATTGCCAACCTTCAGCAATAATTTCAATGCCCTTTTGTTTCACTACCCCTCGCCATTTTTTGATTCTCCAACCAAGAGCTGCAATTATACAACCTACAACTGCTAAAACAACAACAAGGTACCAAGAATCTGAGGTGATTATTGGTGGTGGCTTAATAGCTTCTCCATATGTTTGGCTCCATTGCAAATCTCCGTTTGTATATGTCTTGAGCAGATAGAAGTCATCGTTTGTTCCATATGAACTTGTGAAACCTGCAATCACAATTCCTACGATGTCTTTAGGCAAGACTAAAGATTCCGCAATTTCGTCTCCTGAACTACCATATGTTTTTTTCCATTCCTCTGATCCATCGCTTTTAGCCTTAACAAGCATAATATCATCTTGCGTATTAGCTGAATATGTGTAGCCAGCCAATACATATCCCCCATCGTCCATCTGAGCAATTGACCACGCTCCATCTTCTTGGTCTGGTTCTCCGAAGGTTTGTTCGTATTCCAAATTGAAATCATCACTAATTTTTACTAGCCAAAAATCACGAACATTATTTTCATCAAATGACTTGTAGCCAGCTATGGCGTATCCGCCACCTTCGCTTGCAATTATCGAGCGACCCCCATCCTGACCAGGCCCACCGCGGACTAGGTACTTATCAATCTCGCCTGCACTATCGGTACGGATACACCATAAATCTTCACTAACACCATAAGAAGTTGAGTAACCAACAATAACATATCTTCCACTACCTATATGAACGATCGATTCTGCCACATCATTTGATGAACCTCCATAGAATTTTTCCATTTCTATACCCAATTCAGAATTAATTTTAAGAAGCCAAAAGTCATTGCCACCCCCTCCATTAGAACTAGATCGACCTACCAAAGCATAAAAAGGAGAACTCTCGACAATTTGATACATGACATCATCCCCACTTCCCCCATATGTTTGATTTCTTTCTATCTCTTTTCCAGTTTGATCTATTTGCACAACCAGGCAATCTTCATCGCCGTTTGTCCAAGAAGTGGTAGATCCTACTAACAAATAATCTCCCCCTTCGGTTTGAAGCATAGAATAGGCAATTTCGTCTCCTGGCCCTCCATAAGTAATACTCCATTCAGGAGTACCATCTGATTCAGTTTTAACTAAAAGGAAGTCCTTTCCACCCGCTCCGGAAGAAGTCGTACATCCAGCAATAGCATATCCGCCATCCATAGTCTGAATAACCGAATAAGCGTAATCATTCTCCTCACCTCCATGCAAAATCGGCGCAGTTTGAGCATTAACATTTAAAAGATTTGGCAAAATCAAGAAGAACAGCAGAATAAAAAGAGCTACCTTCGCTGGTTTCAATAACAGTCTTAAGGTAAACATCGTCTTACCATATCTCTAATGTGTAAAGTTTTCAGTTTTAAGTTCTTCTATTACATTTTCACCCAAAATAGGGCGCACGCAAAACGACAAGCGCAAAAGCCAAACGTTATGTAAAAAGCGTGCTAAAACGCAAATAGAAGCAACACCTTTCTTTTTTATTGAATAGCAAACGTGAGGCTTTCCGCCTCAGCAGTGCCCACGTTCCGCCCGATGCCTCCTATCCGACTGTCTTGCCATCTGAAACGAAGCTGGAAGAGTTGTGGCTGGGTAAGACGGGACAGATTTTCTTCGGCGACGCATTGGAGTCTGATATTGCCATCGGCAAACGGATGGTCGATGCTCTAAAGACGCTTCCTGTTCGCCAGGTTACTCAAAGGGCGCACGATTCCGTGGTTCGCAAGTTCTTAGGAATGACCTGTTTCACCGATTACGATAAACAAGTAGCGATTTCTCCCGCGCAACCTTCCCATTTTTTAGTAGCTCAAGTGCTAGAATGCTTTTCAAGTTCTCCCTGGAAGAACTGAGGCGAGCGGGATTAGTTTCTTGAGCTGAAAAACGGGCGTAAAGCAAACGTTGTCGTGTTTATTCCGGCTTTGCTATGCAGACGATTCCACCTAGTTGTGTAAGGCGCAGGCCTGCTGGTGATTCAGCGTTCACTATTCTTGTTTTGACTTTTCTGTTTTGGGCAATCTGCATTAGTCTGTATAGCCTATTCTTTTGCCGGTTGCCTGAAAGGTACCTGTCGGTAAGCAGGAGATATTCAGGTTTAGGTCTGGTTGCGTTCTGCTGGTAGAGAATCACGGCTTCTGCTTCCTCAAGTGAAAACAGCACGAGATTGTTCTTGTTGGAAGTGCTGAGGCGTTTTTCCAAGATTTCAATGAGGCTTTCTGTCTCTTCTGAAGTGGTTTCGCAGATTAGCTGGCGGAACGCCTTGGTCCTTGTGAGTGCGGCTACTTGGGATGGGGTGTTTGCGGAGCCTGTTATCTCGGAGAATGCTGCTTTGTTTGGGCTTTGGATGAGCCAAGTATGATGATGGCGAATGTGATTGGTGAATTCTTGAGCGTAATTGGTTTTTGCTGGGGACGCAAGGATTATGCTTCTGACGCCTTCTTTCAGTGTAGGCCTAAGGGCATTAATTATTGATTCGTGGAAGTTGTATAGGGCTTTTGGGTTGTTTCTGGTTCCGTTGATAGTAAGAGTCTTTTCAGGTTTGACAACTTTGCTGAAGACTTTCCACAGTAGTGCATGGGTCTCTTCTAATCCTGCGAGAATTGCGACGGGGTAGCCGCGCTTGTACGTTTCTTTTGGCTTCAACGTGTTCACCTATGGCTAATGGGAATCATTGTGTGGTATTTAGCTTGCGACCTCATTTTTGAGCTTTTCTTTTTATGGTAGTGTTTTTGTTAGGTTTTGAGATATATCGAGAGTTGGGAATTGAATCCCCTGTTTGCGGAGATATCTCCCACAAAACCCCTTTTTTAGTTAATCCAGACAAGAGTGGCCGAGGTGAGGTACACTCGGCGCAAGTGGATATATCTCCACTCTCAACAAAACCCTCATTTTACCCAATTTCTCTGGCTAATCGTTAATGGTAACTATCCAGAAAACCCAAAAAAGCTTTCTATTAGCATTATTTATTAGCATTGCCATATTAAACAGTAATTTAGTCTAAAATTTAACAAGGTATTCGTTTTGATTTCAGTTTAATTCTTTTCAGGAATTCAATGACAAAAGCGGGGGTTGATTTGAACGAGAAAATACTTTTTTGTTTTATCTACTTGTATTATTTTGAGGTATAAGCGCTAGAGAGTGAGATGCCTGGATTCTCATTCTCTCTTCTCTCAGCAGTATCTTTCATTTCTTCAACGGCTTTGTCTATACTTGTCACGGGTAACAAGTTCCCCAAAACGATTTGACGTGATAGAAGTTCAATTTGTTCATGTTCTGGGTTATGCTTAATCTCTGAAATTGTCAGCTCTTTGTCAGTAACATACAATTCTATTATACAATCTTTGGGACGTTCTTTTGGGCTTCCTCTGACAAGTATTGCATAGTAATCATTTTTTCCCCTTGAAAAGAGGCTTCCATATGAGTCAACTGGTGTCCAAATTAATGTTGCCAATTACTTTCTCTCCCTTGCTTTTGCATTTTTTAGATAAGTGTTACTCTTTTAGGGTATCTGTGCCTTATTTGTAATATAACGTTCCTCTTTTTTTAAGTCTTCATATGGCAATCTCAACTATTAGCACGCGCTTTCGGTTCGTTTTTAGGATTTTTTCATGTCCCACGTAACCTTTTTCCCTTTTTTGGCATTCGCGTAAACTTAAAAACCATTAGACAGTATTCATTAATTGGCTAGTCTGAGAGTGGCTAAATATCGCTGTAAAGCACTTGAGTGCGATTAGGTGTTTACGCCTAAAATTTAGTGCGTAAATGCCTATAAGAGCCTGTCACTAACCTATCCCGAACCGTTATTTGTGGCTGACGGAAGCTGTTAAAAGCAATTTGCTGCGATACTATATTTTTGAGTGAGGGCAATGGCAGCAGTCTCTATAACAATGGGCAAGCTGATAGCAGGAATAGTAATATAGGCATATTGTTTGAAATAATGCTAGACAATCGAGACAGAACCAAAATGGACAAGCAACACATCAAAGAACTGAAGAAAATGATTCAAGAAAAGAAAACCGAGGAACCAGTGGAGAAAGTTCTTGTCAAGTTCTGTGCACGACACGGTCTTTCCCTGGAAATATGCCGAGTCCACTACCGCCGCTTAGTTGAAAAGGGCGAAATCAAAGAAGGATAGTTCGAAACGGAAAAAGCGTCTTCAGAAAACCAAAATAGCCCTCTTCGCTATTAGATTCTATCTACGGATACTGAAGTTTTAAAATGAAATAAGAAAAAAGAGAGAGGGTGTCCTATAGAGATAAGAATTGGACTTTGAACCTGATAGACTAATAAGAATGCTTTACCTTAGGAATAGAGCAGGTCATAAGGGAGTAAATTTATGCCTATGACAATAGGTTCGCTATTTAGACGAATTGTCAAAGAATTGCAGACTCAAGATAACGATGCAAATAGCTACCTAAATAATCCAAAAAGCGACTTCTACAATCCAAACTACGACATCAACAATCCAAGTAGCAACATCAACAATCAACATAGCAGAATCAACGATGCATCAAACAATCAATACAACAAGGAACGGCGAGGGGATGCTTTGAGAAAACTCATTCAGATATATCTGTCAGACTATCTGTCTACAGAACAAGCAGAGCAACTTGTTACAGAGTATATCCCCTGACGCAATTAGATCTTTTAAAGTCGCTCAAGCGCGCTCAATTAAGTATTAAGGGTTTGCTGAGGCTCCGAACGGCTTCAAGGAGAATAGAAGAAAATTGCAATTTTCTTGAAAAAGACTAATTGCTTTTTCCGTTCAGATCCTTTTCAGCCCCTTCTCCCCATCGCTTGATTTATGATTTCTGATGGCTAAACTAAAAAAGGGGAAAGTGGGTTTGTGCATTTTTCGTTTGGATGCTTATCGTTTTCTGAGTAGCAGTATGCCGACTATGGCGATTGTGATGATTATGCCGATTCCGAAACCCATTACGTACGTGTCGGTCATGGGTGCGGGCGTCGGTGTTGGTGCTGGCGTAGCTGCGGGCGCTTCTTCCACGTTTATAGCGGTTTCAGCGGAAGAACCATAGTAAGCCCCAGAGCCTTCGAACGTGGCGACTATGGTGTATTCACCTGGAACTTCAGGAGTGAACGCGCAATGGAACATGCCGCTTGAGTATATATTGTTATATCTTGAGAAATTCCAGTATCATACGTTCTAGGACCAAATTTTAATCCTCAAGCCCAAGAAGCACTGCTATAGAAGCTAGAGTAATTTTATAGCGCAAAATTTATAGCGCGCGCTACTTGTAACTCCTACAGATGCAGAGGCAACGGCATTAAGCACACCAATTCTTAACAATATGCTTGAATACGAAGCATAGTTCCTCCAACATGATGTTCAGCCGAGTTTCCAGTTTTAATCCTAAAATCATATTCAGCAATATCAGCATCAGAAAGGAACTTCACAGCCAGTGTTGTTGAATTGCTCCCTGAAGGTGCAATAGTAATGGAACTTGGCTCAAACCAATAATCAAAACCTGAAACATTAGGATTTGTTTCCTGAACTCCATCTCGAAAAATACTGAACAATTCAAGGCTAAAAGGTATTGTGAATTCCTTATCCGCATATGAATTGACTGTTAAGTTCAAAATGAATCGGTGTTTTCAGTCAAATTAATGTCTCTTGATGTTAGATATTCCTCGTTAAGGCTGATTAATGGTGGGGGCTTGTAGGGTATTTGTGGATTTTTAGAAATTTGATAAAGGAGTATTATGGAAAAAACTGATAATAAGAGAATGGCAGCTAAAAGGAGACTGGTCTTCCTTTTGCCCATGACAAATACCAACTAATTTTATCTGTTTTCCCTCTACTATAATTTATTGTTTTTATTCATATAGATTCTGGCGCGCGCCTAGAGTGTGTTATCTCGTGGACTGTTATTTATTCCAGGGAAACAAAAAGGCTGATATGATAAACCATGCCCTCCTGTGCCTACGAAGGAATCTATGCGCTCCACTAACGCGTCCAAGATATTATAAAGACTAAACCACACTCTTAATGTATAATCGGACGAGCGCGCGCGCTTTGGTGTTTAATGTGAAGGTTAGGTTTCTTGGTACAAATGGGTGGTATTCAACAGACTTTGGTAATACATCTTGTGTGTTGATTGAGTCGGAAAGATTTTATGTTGTGCTTGATGCGGGTGACGGGATTTACAAATTAGATAAGTACGTCTTGACTGAAAAGCCAGTCCACTTGTTTTTGTCTCATTTGCATTTTGATCATATCATAGGGTTTCATTTGTTTGATAAGTTCAGGTTCAAGAAAACGGTGAATGTTTACGGGTTTAAGGGGATTAGGGATGGTTTGCAGATTGTTAGACATCCGTACACGCTTCCGTTTGGTGATTTGTCTTTTCCAGTTGAGATTCATGAGTTGGAAGAGGGCAGCTACAGTTTGCCGTTTCCTTTTTCTTGTAAGCTCTTGTTCCATTCGGATCCGTGTTTGGGTTACAGGTTTGAATTGGATAGTCATGTGATTGCTTACTGCACGGATACGGGTGTGTGTGACAGTTTGCGTGAACTCGCGCGTGGCGCAGATTTGCTGATAACGGAGTCTTCTTTGAAGCCGGGGCAAAGGCTTGAGGAGTGGGGACATCTGGATCCGAGGGAGGCGGCGGGCATCGCTAAACAGGCTGAGGTTAAGCAACTTTTATTGACTCATTTTGATGCCGGCAATTATGTGAGTTTGGAAGAACGGCGCGAGGCAGAGGCAGCAGCGAAAGAGATATTCAAAAACACTGTTTGCGCATATGATGATCTTGAAGTTGAACTTTAATTTTTTTGGGTAACGTTTTAGCGCCTGCTCTGCTTGCCAACTAATCTTGTTCACTTTCACATCGCGGATTCTTCATTTTACTTCCATCAACCACGCAACTTGTCATCTAAGCTGCCATCCGGGAGCAAACAGTCTGGGTGTAGCTCTCCACTTTCTTCCATCTGGTATCTCACGCAAGTTTTCCAGTCGCCTTTGCAGTAAAGTTCAATCCATCTTTTATGTATTCTTCCTTCTTCGTAAAACCTTTTCATTGGGCAACCTGGGTACCACTTGCAGTCGACCGTCAACGTTTTCACCTTTCCGTAGTTTTTTACCATCTCTTTTCTAATGGACTTTTCGAAGAGAAGAGTGGCTGGATGTCGCAGTGGAAGTACCTTTTTATTCTCGATTAAGAAAAGCTTACCGTAGACTTTCGAGAATTCGGGTCTGGATTTAGGTAAAGGAATCTGGTATTTTTCGAAGATATACTTGGTAGGGTAATAGCCTAATGTAGCTATTACAGATGGGTTTGTCAACCTTATCTCTTCATCCAGATATTCAGCACACGCTAGAATTTCATCTTGTTTGGGCTTTCTGTACTTTGGGAGCAGGCATTTGATCAAGTTCGTCATGTACACCTCATTCCATTGTAAGCCAACTTCCCGAAACAACTCGTTCAATTTCTTACCGGAAGGTCCAATGAACATTTTTTCCTCTCTATCTTCATTCTCTCCAGGTGCCTGAGCAACTAAAATCAGTCTAGCATGTGGGTCACCCTCACCAGGGAGAGCATTTCTTCTGCTTTTCCATAGCCTACACTTATCGCATTCTCTGATTTTTTCTTTCAAATCTTCAAGTTTTTTCATTTCACCGCTTATCAACACCGGGGAAACTTTGGCAAGCAAATTTCCACCATATATTTTATGGTTTAATATTTACGATTTACTTAACAATAGTATGGTAAAACTCGAATTCGCGCGTGCTACGTCTCGAATGAATCTTTATATAGATTAATTTCTTTTCAAAACAGATTTGACTCAATGTTGAAGAGTCTGATGGTGGTTACGGAAAAGTACCAGTAGGGTGTCGAGAATGAGTTGGCTGCGGAATGCCCTCGGACGGCTGCGGCGTGTCCTTCCAAAAATGGATTTTATGAAAAATAAGCATGAAGATTGCGTTAACTTTGATAATGGAACTTGCAGATTTTTTCATTTTACTAATTTGGATCCGAAAGGGCAAGCTTGTCCGCATTTCAAAGCCAAGATGAAAGCAGAAGTTGAAACCAGCGAGCTATAGAAAAAAGAGAAAGTGAAACGGCACAATGTCGCATACGCGCGCGCCATAATTTACGCTTAACCTAAAATTGACAACTCTTTAAGGATGAGCGCGCTTTTTGCACATTTACCCTAGCCTAAACCACGCTAACTTTTCGAGTCGTGGATGGACAAAAATAGAAAAAAAGGGGAACTGTGGAGACATCGCCAACTTAGGCGGGTTATGGCCAACACACCAGTCCTACAGAAATTTCTTTGGCTTGCTGTCGGATTAGACTTATACGAATTATTGTCGGCTAAGATAGACGATTAGACTGTTCACAAAATCCAAGCAGCCTTTACTTGCTTTCCATTTCTTTTTTTCGCTTCTGCCTCCGGTGCATAAACATAAGGAATACGGCCAATAGCGCAAGACTCCCCAAGAACAGAAGACGTTCATAATTAAACGCAGGCAAAAAGAAACGCATCAGGAAATATCCAGTTAATGCGAAAACAGCCATAAGTGTAGCTGCAAGACCCATATTCATATTTTACTCTCTCTTTCCCTTTTTGCATAGCGCAAACTTACACGCTTACTTTGTTCATGATAACCTGTAACCCATCTTTCGCTACTACTCGCATTGCTTTCTTAAAATACCTGTTAGCTTTGCGTTCAATCGTCTTCTCTTTCGAGTAAGGATGCAGAATCTGCAGATATGCGCGCATCATGGCATAAATTAGTATAAAGAACCCCATTCCCATGTTAGCTCTATTATTCAACTCCTTCTCAAAAGCCTTTTTTGAAACGAGGATCAACCTTTTTCTCTTATTTGAATGCGCTATCCACTTCAAGTTTTCGCAGTAATTGCATTTGCAAAAGCTAAACTTTAACGGTTTTACTTTACCTTTACTCTCTTGCTTTTTTGACAATGTTGATTGCTCCATCATATTGACATAGAGCATGCTGGTTTCAAGCAATGCTCTCAAAAAATCCGCGTCTCTCATGACTATCCCCCACGTAATCATCTACCTCTTTTCCCTTAAAAACTCTCGTCTTTATAGAGCGCCCATATCTGCAATTCTTAGCCAAGAAACTCCCAACCTATCGGCTCAGACCAGTTGGCTTAAGCAGAACTTGCAATTCTTTTAGTATTTCAGCCTTTATATAAGGGGGGCATAGTCTTTTTCAAGCAGATAGTCACAAAACTGCTAGTCTTCAGTTAACTACTGGTTTAAGCTATATAGAGGGATATAAGTCTCCAGGAGCACATCAGCCAGAGACTAGAGTTATTAAGTGCGTACTCACAAGGTAAACTCTCAAAACCTCGGAGAAGGAAGAAGACACATGCCCAAACCGAAGATTGGTCTCTCCATGCTTTACTGCCTAAGCGAACCATTCGACAAGATGGTCAAACGTCTAAACAAAGTTGAAACTCGCTACGTTGAGGTTCTTGATGAGGGCCTTCACTCGCTCAACAAGAAGAGAGTTGCCACGCTTAACCAAACTGCCAAATCCCGCAACATCGAATACACATTGCACGCGCCTTTCGCAGACATAAACATAGCCTCACCATCAAAACCCATTCTAACCGCGTCACTTAAGCGGCTAAAAGAGTCCATTGCGCACGCAAATGCCCTAAACGCCAAGCTCTGGGTTTTCCATCCAGGCAACAAAACAGGCATCAGCACATTCTACCCTGAAGAAGACTGGAAACAAAATATCAAAGGCATACGCGAACTCCATAAAACCGCAGAAGGATGCGGATTAAACATAGCCATTGAAAACCTGCCTGAAAAATACGGCTTCCTCATGAAGCAACCAGAAGACTTTCAAAAGTTCTACAAAGAAACTGGACTAAACGACATAGGTATAGCTTTAGACGTTGGACACGCAAACCTTGAAGGACAAACAGAACACTTCTTGAGGAAGTTAACGAATAAAATTGTGCACATGCACGTTAGCGACAACATGGGAGAAAATGACCAGCACCTAGGAATAGGCTACGGCAAGATCAATTGGCAATGGTTCGCAGAAACCCTGCGCGAAATAGCCTACGACAAAACCGTAATAATCGAGTCTGTGGAATACGTGGAAGAGAGCCTACAAAAACTGCGGCAGTTGCTGGCTTAACTTTCTGGAAGCGGCAACTCCAACTTCATGAAATCTTCAGCTATCAACGTGTTTCTGAAAACTTTCCGCGCCTGCTCCAAAAGCAGCCCTGCATCAGCATATCTAGCGCTGATATGCGTTAAGACCAGTTTCTTCGCTTTAGCCTTCCTGGCTTGTTGCGCCGCTTGACCAGGGGTTGAGTGACCATCTACCTCGGCTTTTTCGCTAAGCATGTCATCAAAAGTGGCGTCGTGAATAACTAAGTCCGCGCTAGCCGCAAATCTTGCAAAACCTTTGAATGGTCGTGTATCGCCCGTGTAAACGATTTTTCGCCCCTTTCTCGGCGATCCCAGTACCTCTTCAGGACTTATAACTCGCCCATTTGGCAGCTTGATTCTTTCACCGTGTTGAAGTTTTGACCACAATTCGCCTTCAGGAACACCTAAAGCTCTGGCTTTTTCGGGATAAAATTTTCCTGGACGAGGTTTTTCCACAAAAGCGTACGCCAAACCTAAAACCACATGGTTCGACTTCGCGGCTTCAACAGTGTAGTCCTTTTCTTCGCATATAACGCCAGCATCGTAAATTTCGTAGATTTCAACTGGAAATGTCAAACCGAACTGCAAGGTTTCTCTGATGCATTCTAAAAATTGTTTTATGCCTTCTGGCCCGTAGACCTCGAGTTTCTTTTGTCTGTCCATCAAAGCCATAGTCTGCAGTAGCCCAGGCAAGCCCAGAACGTGATCGCCGTGCATGTGCGAAATGAATATCTTCGTTTTTCTGTGGAACCCCACTTTGGCTTTTATCATCTGTCTTTGGACGCCTTCTCCGCAGTCGAACATTAATTGTTCGTTTTGGCGTTTTATTAGCACGGCTGGCAAACTCCTTTCTGGAGTTGGAACGCTGCCGGCTGTTCCCAAGAATATCATGTGCATACTCATCATTTTACACCTTACATATTTCGAACACGGCTATTTCTCGTGTCAGAGTTCTGTGAACATATGCGAAATGGGACTCCAAATGTCTATAGCCCAATTCCGCGCCTATTCGCGCGATGTTTAATGTTTTCGGCGAAGCTATACAAATCCGTTGCCCTTCTCGCAGCAAAGAACGCGCTGAACTGAGAACGCCTTCCACAATTTGCTTGGTGGTCAACTTCATGGTTGTCGCCGACCTTCCATAAGGTGGGTCGGTGACGAGGTGGTCAACTTCTGTTATTGGCAGCCTTCGGGCATCAGAAATCGCCAAGCCTTCTGGTTCTACGCGGAAGTGCTTAAGGTTTTTTCGACAGCCTTCCACCATGCGCCGTTGAACATCTAAACCCAAAACGTGGCAGCCGATTAAAGCCGCTTCAACCATCACGCTTCCAGTTCCACAGAAGGGATCTAACACCAACTCGCCAGCCTTCGCCCGTGCCAAGTTGACAATGCACCGTGCCAACTTAGAGGGCATTGCTGATGGGTGGAAAAAAGGTTTTTTTCTCGGACGCCGTTCAGAGAAAGTTCTAGGCGCGCTTTCTGCGAGTTTTACGCCGAAAACCAGCTTGTCGCTGGTCAAAACGCCGATGAAAGTCTTGTCAGGCGCTTTCAAGTTAACCTTTGTTTTCCTTGTGCCGAGAAGTATGTGCTTGCCGAGTTTTCCTTCAAGGGCGACGGTGCCGACTTTTTCCGCGTATTCTCTAACGCGTCTTATGCGAACCGCGAAACTTTCCCCCTCACTTAAAACGCTTTTGAAGTCTGTGAAGTCAGCCGTTTTTATAATCGTGTTTTCTTGAGCTGGGCATGTGAACAGTTCAAGCGCGCATATTCTCGTGTAAGCTGATCTGTGTTGCACGGCTTTTACGCTGTTCTGGGCTGCGTCGAGCCTTAGGACTTGGTCGAGTTTTTCCTTAACTTCGAAGTCGAAGCCTTCAGCTTCGAGAATAGCTGTCAGCTCGGCAGCAGGTAGAGTCTCGTTTTCGCCAGACAGAAGAAAGAAGAGTTTAGCCACTTTTCAGCGCCTTCAAAGCCTTGGCGATTAACGGTGCGATTGAGACTTTGCTGATATGACTGGGAACGCTGTCTGTCCCCACGATTTCTTTAACTCCGGCGTTAAGGATGCGCTTTTCTGCGTCACCGATTAGGAGTCCGTGGACACATGCGGTGTAAATGCGTGTTGCGCCGAGTTGTCGTAGGATTTTTGCTGCGCCGACGATTGTGCCGCCTGTGCTGATGATGTCGTCGAAGATTATGACGGTTTGCCCTTTCACGTTTAAGCCTTTGTCTGTTTGGCTTGTTTGTCCCGTGTAGCGATCACGTTGTTTTTCGAGGTTCCCAGCTTCGCCTTGTAGGACGCTTTGAGCTTGTTGTGCAATATACATAGCTCCTTTGTCAGGCGCCAGCGCGAAAGCCTTCCGGCAGTCCTTCTGCACGAAATATTCGGCTAATAGTGCTATAGCGCTTAGGTTTTTGGCTGGAAACGAGAACTTGTTCAGCGCACTTTCGGCGTGAATGTTCACCGTGATTAATGCATCGACTCCTGCTGCTTTGAGCATATGTGCGATGGTTTCGATGCTTACATTTTCGCCAGGCAGGAAAACCTTATCTTGACGCGCATACGCAAGATACGGCACAACGGCTGTCACCTTTCGCGCTTTGTTATTTTTCGCCGCAGCTGCCATGAACGCGAGCTGCATCAAGTGGCTATCTTGCGGAACGCTGCTGGTCTGAACTATCGCCACGTTGTCGTCTTTAACCGTGCCTTCTAAACGAATATAGTTTTCTCCGTCTGGAAACGTCTTGTAAATAACAGGCACTTTCTCATAGCCAGTCAATTCTGCGATCCTTTCAGCAAGTGCAGTTGAAGCTGGACCAAGAATAATCTTCATGAGATTTCCTCTTTATTTTATTTAGGATACGGAGTGTTTGGTTTTAGCTTTATCCATTGAACTCTTTTTAACTTATCCATTATTGATTTGTGTGTTAGAACTCCAGCTGCTCGGAAATAACTATACCCCTCTATAGGTTTCTGCATAGCATTTCTATCAGGCGCCAAATATGCCGGTTCGTCAGGAGCACACGCGTATTCTAGACGGATACGTTTATATGACGAAATAACGGTTGTAGTGAACACTCGAATTTAGTCATAAAAAAAAGGGGCA
>Ga0209636_10004998_pt1 | contig 13540 bp, 13 predicted proteins | sample DeeMarSWOR152_54_FD_187464 | JGI IMG/M metagenome (GOLD analysis project Ga0209636, IMG submission 187464) | Marine sediment microbial communities from White Oak River estuary, North Carolina - WOR-1-52-54 (SPAdes) (version 2) | ecosystem: Environmental > Aquatic > Marine > Intertidal zone >...
GAAACAGTAAAACATACTTTTGAAAATATTCCTTTCTATAATAAAAAATTTAAAGATTTAAAAATAAAACCAGAGGATATCAAAACTCTTGAAGATATTCATAAGCTACCCATTACTACAAAGGATGATCTAAGAGACAGCGCTCCATTTGGTTTTTTGGCTGTATCTTTGGATAACTGTATTGAACTGCATGCTTCATCAGGTACTACTGGCATACCTATAACTGTTTGTTATACTCCAAACGATCTTGAGGTTTGGTCTGAAGTTGTAGCAAGATGTCTTTCGATGTCTGGTCTGACAAAAAAAGATGTTTTCCAAAATCCAATTCCATATGGTACTTTTACTGGTGCATTTGGCTTTCACTATGGGGCTCATAAGGTTGGAGCGCTTGTTGTCCCATCAGGTATGGGTCAATCAGAAAGACAGATCAAACTTATGCAGTATTATAGCACCACTTTCATATCTAGTGTTGCATCTTATGCTATGAGATTATCTCAAGTCGCAATTGATATGGGTATAGATCTGAAAAAATTAAATGTTAGAAATGGGCTATTTGGTGCTGAAACGTTTACACCAGGTCTGAAAAAAAGACTGAAGGATATTTGGGATTTAGATGTTCATGATGTCTATGGCCTTACAGAGATGTGTGGACCCGGCGTATCAGCAGATTGTGATCAGCATGATGGTCTTCATCTTTGGGAGGATCATTTCTTTGTTGAATGTTTAGATCCTAAAACATTAGAACCAGTAGACACTGAAGAAGAAGGAGAACTTGTTATAACAACATTGACAAAAGAAGGAATGCCTCTTCTTAGATATAGAACAAGAGATATCGGAAAACTATATGATGAAAAAGTATGTGAATGTGGAAGGACTCATATTAAACATACTCCCATAAAGGGTCGAAGCGATGACATGATAATTATTCGGGGAACAAATATTTACCCAGGACAAATTGAATCTGTTTTAATGAAAAATAAAGATCTTGGTGGAAATTGGAGATTGATTCTCAAAACAGAAAATAAAATTGATCAACTTACTGTAGAAGTGGAAAGCAAGACATCACTAAGTCAGGTTGAATCAATGGATTTAGAAGAAAAACTGGAAAATGAGATAAAATCTGTTATAGTTTTTACTCCAAGAGTTATAATAGTACCCCCAAATAGCATTCCTCATAGGGATTTAAAAGCGAAACGAGTTGTCGATGAAAGGAAAAAGATTTGATTATGAATAAAGATTTAATAAAAAGAAAAGGACCACTTGCTGAAAATGAAGTTAAGGATTTATTAAGATTATATGGTGTTAAAACTACTAAATATAAATTGGTAAATAAACTAGAAGATTTAGAAAAATTAAATCTAAAATTTCCAGTAGCTCTAAAGGTTTGTTCAAATAAGATTTTACATAAGACAGATATCGGTGGTGTAAGATTAGGTATAAAGGATTTAGAGGACCTAAGAAAGATTTTTAAAGAGTTTAGAGAAAAATTTCCAAAAGAAAATCTTCTTGTTGATCAAATGGCGGAAAAAGGTGTTGAGATTATCATTGGTCTTGTTCAAGATCCGACCTTTGGTCTATCGATAATGTTTGGGATTGGTGGAATTTTTACTGAGCTTTATCAGGATGTAACATTTCGTGTTGTTCCTATTGTAAGATACGATGCTGAACAAATGATAGAAGAGATAAAAGGAAAAAAAATCTTAGAAGGATTCAGAAACATCCATGCAAATAAGAAATTAGTTATTGATTTGATTATGAAGGTTTCAAAGATTGGAAAAGAGTTGATGAATCATATTGATCAGATGGATTTAAATCCTGTTTTTGTATATGCGGATGACTATTGTGTTGTTGATGCTAAACTTATATTGAAATAATTAGGGGATAATTTAATGGTAGAAAAAACAAAAAATTATGCTGTTAAGGACATGAAACTTGCTAAAGCTGGATATAATCTGATTCATTGGGCAGAGGATCATATGCCTGTTTTAATGAAGATTAGAAATAATTTTGAAAAGGAGAAACCTCTGAAGGGAATTACGATTGGCTGTTGTTTACATGTTACAAAAGAAACCGCTGTTTTGATGAAAACATTGAAAGCTGGTGGCGCTAAGGTTACTTTATGTGCCTCGAATCCACTAAGTACTAATGATGCTGTTGCAGCTGCTCTTGCCAAGAAGGGTATTCTTGTCTATGCATGGCGTGGTGTTTCAAATAACGAGTATTATTGGTGTGTCGATAAAGTATTGGATCATAAACCTAATATTACTATGGATGATGGTGGTGACCTGGTTACTCAATTGCATACAAAAAGGAAGAAAGAATTGCAGTATGTTATCGCTGGGACTGAGGAAACTACTACTGGGGTTAATCGTCAACGTATTATGGCTGAAAAAGGAGATTTAATGTATCCAATTATTGCTGTTAATGACGCTATGACCAAACATTTCTTTGATAATAGATACGGTACAGGTCAGTCAACCATTGATGGTATTCTTCGTGCAACATCAGTTTTAATTGCTGGTAAGACAGCTGTTGTTGGAGGTTATGGATGGTGTGGAAAGGGAGTATCAATGCGTGCTAAAGGTATGGGTGCAAATGTTATTGTGACAGAGGTTGATCCTTTTCGTGCACTTGAAGCAGTAATGGATGGATTTAGAGTTATGCCTATAAAAAAGGCTGCAAAAATTGGGGATATTTTCATAACTGTAACAGGTAATAAGCATGTGATTGATAGTGGAATTATTGATTTGTTAAAAGATGGGGCAATAATTGCAAATAGCGGTCATTTTGATAATGAAATAAATGTCCCATATTTAGATAAAATATCAAAAAGTTGGGTTGAGATTAGACCAAATGTAAGAGAATATAGGTTGAAAGATGGTCGAACAATTTATTTACTTGCTGAGGGTCGTTTGGTAAATCTATCTGCTGCAGAAGGTCATCCAAGTGAGGTTATGGATATGAGTTTTGCAAATCAAGCCTTAACTGCTGAATGGTTGACCAAAAAAAATAATATTAAAAATCTTGAAAAAAAGGTATATTCCGTACCAGAAGTAATTGATAAGGAAATTGCTAAGCATAAATTGAAGAGTATGAACATAGATATCGATGAATTAACAAAGACACAGCGCCTATATATGGACGACTGGAAGGAAGGAACATAATATATATTTAGACTCTAGATACCCTTTTATATCTGTTGAGTATAGGGATAACAATGATTATATTGATAGGAACTGGCCATGTTTTCAATCTTTCGCAACAACTTCTTGAAATTTTTGATGAAAAACAGCCAGATATTATATGTGTTGAACTTGACAAACAAAGATATAATGCATTACTTGCAAAAAAAGCAAATCCAGATGCTTATAAGAAGTATGAAAAAAAAGTTCCTTTCATCTATAAACTACTTTCTAAATTTCAAGAGGGAATGGCAAGTGAATATGGTGTAGTTGCAGGACAAGAGATGCTTACTGCAATAAGTTTTGCAAATACCAAACAACTGCCTATTGCATTTATTGATATGGATGCCCAGAATCTTTTTAAAAAAATGCTTAGAAAAATGTCTATATCTGAAAAATTCAAATTGATGATATCTGGAATTGGAGGCTTTTTTGTAAGTAAGAAACGGGTGGAAAAGGAACTTAAAAAGATTGAACATGACTTTGATTCTTATATTGAAAGAATTGGGGAGAAGTTTCCTACAATAAAACGGGTGTTAGTTGATGAAAGAAATCATTTTATGGCTCAGCAATTGACTCAGGCAAATGAACAATATGGTAAAATTGTTGCAATTGTAGGTGATGGGCATATTCCTGGGCTTACTAAATTACTAAAACAGAAGGAAATTGATTTCGAAACAATTAGATTAAGTGCTTTAAGAAAATTAGATTCTTCAAAAATTGATACGTCAACAGCCTCTTTTAGTACAGAATTCAAGGATTATCAATAATGGAAACCAATAAATATAGAATTTTGTTACAAAAACTCAAATGCTTAAAGTTGGAGTTATAGGTTTGGGTTCAATGGGCAAAAATCATGCTCGAGTTTGTTCAGAGATAGAAAGTATAAAGTTATCTGGTGTTTCAGATATTAATAAAGTTGTTTGTAAAAATATTGCAAGTAGACTTACAACTAACCCCTATTTTGATTATAAAGATTTAATTTCAGAAATTGATGCCGGCATTATTGCAACACCAACAATAAATCATTATGATATTGCTCTTGATTTATTAGATAACGATAAACATGTTTTAGTTGAAAAACCAATTTGTGAAAATATTGAAAAAGCAAATTCACTAATAAATAAGGCAGAGGATCAAGGTTTGGTTTTAGCAGTTGGTCATATAGAACGACATAATCCTGCTGTTAGATTTGTAAAAGACAATTTGGAACTAAAAAAATTTGGTGAATTGATTACAATTATATCAAAACGTGTTAGTAATTTTCCAGGTAGAATCAGAGACGTTGGTGTAATTTTTGATTTTGGAGTTCATGATATTGATGTTATGAGATATTTATCAGGAGAGGTAGAATCTGTTTACGCAAAAGCAGGTAAGTTTATAGATAATATTGATTATGAAGATCATGCAAATATTGTATTAAATTTTAAAAATGGTATAACTGGAGTTATTGAAGTTAATTGGCTTACACCCATAAAGATTAGAAAGCTTTTTTTAACATGTTCTAAAAGCTTTGTTGAAGCAGATTATATTTATCAATCTGTAAAAATTTCATCCTCATCGTTTAAAGATATTGATGAAATGAACCTTTATAATGTTCGTATTCAACATAATATTAATCAAATAAGTATAGAAAAAAAAGAACCATTAAAAAATGAAATTGAAGATTTTATTTCGGCAATTAATAATCATAAAAAACCTTTAGTAACAGGTAGGGATGGTCTTATGGCATTAAAGATTGCTGAAGCGTCAACTAAATCTTATTTAGACTGTAAAGAGGTAAGAATAGAATGATACATCCCTCGGCATATATTGAAGATGCAAAAATTGGAAAAGGTACAAAAATATGGCATTTTGTCCATGTTAGAGAGGGTGCTGAAATAGGTAAAAATTGTAACATTGGAAAAGGGGTATACATTGATTCTGACGTTAAAATAGGAGATAACTGTAAAATTCAAAATTTTGCTACAATATATAAAGGTGTAATAATAGGAAATAATGTGTTTGTTGGTCCCCATGTTTGTTTTACAAATGATATATATCCAAGAGCTTTTATTTGGAATGAAGAAAAATTGGTGAAAACAAATGTTAAGGAAGGTGCATCAATCGGTGCTAATGCAACAATTATCGCTGGAATTACAATTGGTAAATATGCAATGATTGGTGCTGGGAGTGTTGTTACAAAGGATGTTTCGGATTTTTGCCTTGTTTTAGGAAACCCCGCAAAAGTCATGGGAAAAGTAGACAAAGAAGGAAATGTTGTGGAAAGGAATAGAAAATGATTCCAATTGCCAAACCTTTTTTAGGTGAAGAAGAAATTATTGCTGTAAAGAAGGTAATTGAATCTGGAATTATTGCATCTGGTCCAAAAACTGAAGAATTTGAAAAAAGGTTTGCTAATTTTGTAGGGACACGACATGCTATTGCAACAACTTCAGGAACAACAGCTTTGCATTTAGCTTTACTTACTTTGGAAATCAAAAAAGGGGATGAAGTAATAGTTCCATCATTTTCTTTTATTGCAACTGCAAATTCTGTTTTATTTTGTAATGCAAAACCAGTTTTTTGCGATATAAACCCTCAAACTTTTAATATTGATTTTAAAAAAATAAAGGATCTAATAAATGAAAAAACAAAGGCGATAATGCCTGTTCATTTATATGGTCAACCTGCTGATATGGATCCAATACAAGAAATTGCTGAAAAACATAGTATTTTTATAATTGGAGATGCAGCTCAATCCCATGGTGCAAAATATAAAGGAAAAATGGTTGGCTCTTTTGGTAATGTTGAGTGTTTTTCTTTTTATCCTACAAAAAATATTACAACCGGTGAGGGCGGTATGCTTACAACAAACTCTAGTGAAATTGCAGAAAAGGCTTATTCAATTAGAAATCATGGAAGGCAAAAAACAAAATGGGGTTACGAGCATGGAATGCTTGGTTATAACTATAGATTGACTGATCTTGCAGCTGCAATCGGTCTTGTTCAATTGAAACATTTACCTGATTTCAATAAAAAAAGAAAAGAACATGCCAAATTTTTAAATGAAAATTTAAAAAATGTTGAAATTCCATATGTTCCCCCAAGTGTAGAACATGTTTATCATCAGTATGTAATCAAATGTAAAGATAGAGAAAGTCTAATTGAAAAATTAAAGAAAAATGATATTGGTTTTGGGATTTATTATCCAAAACCCTTGCATTTTTATAGGCATTTAAAAGAATTTGGCCATGCTAATTTAAAAAATTCAGAATATTGTGCAAAATCAGTTCTCTCTCTTCCTGTTCATCCTGCACTTGAAAAAAAAGATATGGAAAAAATAGTTAAAGTTGTTAACAGTAAATTCTAATCCCAAAATCTGGTTAATCTATTTTCATATAAATACTGTAGATTTTTTTTCAGTCTGCTATATGAAGGCTGCCTGCTTGCTGTATGACAGATGTACCAACCTTCATTTTTTCCAATTATATCTACTTTATGTGCACTGTAATATTTTTCTGGATTTTTTTTTGCCATAGTATAAGATGGATGAAGCGAGAGACCGATTGATTCACATACTTCTAAAAGTTGTTCATTATATCTACCCGCAGGTGGGATAAAATATCTTGGTTTTATACCAATTTTTTTATAAATTATATTATTTGCTTTTTCTAAATCCTCTCTTTGTTTTTTAGAATCCCAATTTATAAGCTTATCAATTTTGTGGCTATGACTATGATTGCACACTTCATACATTTTAATATGTTTTTTAATCCATCTGACCGGGAAGGGTCTAGAGGTAATTATTCCAATATCTACAAATATTTTATATTTCAAAAATAGTTGGTGCCTCCAAATTGCATTAAAAATAATATCATCGTCTCTAATATATATCATTAATCTGGTCAGCTCATAAATATATGAATAATTAATAGTATTTTCTCAATTAATGAGGTTTACCAATACCTTTATAAATAAAACCTATGCGTTCGCATTTTTCTTTATTAAATATGTTTCTTCCATCAACAATTACTTTTGTACGCATCTTGTTTTTAATTTTGTTTAAATCTATATTGTAGTAATCCTTATGTTTTGTAACTGTTACAATTACATCTGAATTTACAATTGCCTCATCGATATCATTTGTAAATTGTATCTCAAAATCTCTTACATATGGATCATGCAATATTGGTTTTGCACCTTTATCTTTAAGTATTTCATAAAGATCTTTTGTTGGAGTATTTCTTGTATCATCTGAATTTTCTAAAAAAGCAACTCCAAGTAAAGTAATTTTTGAGTTTTTAATTTTTTTTCCTGCTTGTTTTAGTCCCTCTTCTATAAGGTTAGCTGTATGAACAGGCATAAACATGTTCAACTCACGGCTTTTTAGAATAATATTTGGTTCAACCTTAAAATTACCATATGTGTCTAATCCATATTTTAAAAGCCATGGATCCTTTGGCAAACAATGACCTCCTACACCAGCTCCTGGAAAAAGCATATTTCTTACAGGATTTGAAGATGGATTAGAGGGATCATTTGGTAGAGTATTTACAAGTTCCCGAACCTGAAAAACATCAACACCTAAACTCTCACAAATTAATGCAATCTCGTTTGCAAATGCAATATTTACATCCCGATATGTATTTTCTACAACTTTTGCAGTTTCGGCGGTAAGAGTATCTGTTGGATATATTTTTCCTTTAACAATATTTTTATATAGTTCAACTCCACGCTTTTTACTATCTTCATCAATTCCCCCTACTATGCGAGGAAGATATATCAAATTTTTTAGTAAACGTCCAACCATTACACGTTCATAGCTAAAAACAAGTGAATAATCTCTACCAGCTTTCATACCAGAGCTTTCCTCTAAAATAGGTTTTACAATATAATTAGTTGTACCAGGTGCAACAGTTGATTCAATTACAACCATTACGCCTTTTTGCATATTTTTACCAACTTTTTTAGAGACTTCCTTCAAAGATTCATAATGAGGTATTCCATTTTTATCAGTAGGTGTTTGAACGTCAATTAAAATAACCTCGGCATCTTTACATTCAGAAAAATCATCAGTAACTCTAAAAGTTTTTTCTTTTACTGTCTTTTCAATTAGTTCAGATAGTCCTGGTTCGTCTCCTCCAATTGGATTTTTTCCTTCATTTAGCCAATCTATTTTCCAACCAGAACGTTTTGATCTTCTCTGAATTCCAACTACATTGAATCCTTCAACGTCAGCAAAAAGTGCTGCAGCTGGAATTCCAACATATCCCATACCTATAACTACTATCTTTTTTGACATTATTAAATGAGTATAACACAGATATTATTAAATATTTCATTTATGAAATTAGATTCTATGAACCAGTTTTTTGGGGTTTTGTTCATAATTATTTTTCTTTTTTTAATATTTTAAAACGATATCTTTATAGTACATTTATTGTTAATAAATTAGGTACAGTTTTCATATCATGTAATAGATGATTAATTAAGAAAAATATAGGGAGAATAAATGGATGAATATACTAATGACTCTTGCTAATCCTTTTACCCATGATGCTAGGGTATATAATGAAGCAAGATCATTGGTTAAAAAAGGTCATAATGTAACTGTTTTAGCATGGGATAGAAATAATGAAAATCCACCTCTTGAAATAATAGATGGAATAGAAATCGTTAGAAGTTATAATACAAAATTTATGAACTTGGTTAAAAATGATATTTTCAGAATGTATCTCTGGTGGACCAAGGGCTATAAAGATGCTGTTCAGTTGCATAAGACAAAACATTTTGAAATAATCCATAGTCACGACTTGTCTTCATTATCAATTGGTGTTAAACTAAAGAGAAAATTAGGGATTCCATTAATATATGATGCTCATGAAATTTTTGGTTATATGATATCAAAAGATGTACCAAAATTTTTTGTAAAAAGAGCATTTTCAACAGAAAAAAAATTAATTAGAAAGGTAGATCATATAATAACTGTCAATAAACCTTTACAGGAATATTTTAAATCGATATCTGATAAACCAATTACAATAGTAATGAATTGCAAACAATTACAAGAAACAAAATATCAACCAACTAATAATAGTAAATTTACCTTGCTATATTTAGGAAATCTAGATAAAAATCGTTTCTTGTTGGAGCTTGTTGATGTGGTAAAAGAGTTATACAATGTTTATTGTATTATTGGTGGGAAAGGTAAACCAAAATATGTTGAGTCTTTAAAAGAAAAAATCTCTACTACAAAGAATGTTGATTTCATGGGTTTAATTCCGATGAACGAAGTTTTGGCAATGACAAAGAAGGCAGACTTAGTAATATGTATGACATCACCGGCTGCTCTTTGCGGTAGTCAAGCTTCAGCTAATAAACAATTTGAGGCAATGGTATGTGGTAGACCAATAATTTGCACTAAAGGAACGTATCCTGGACAGACTACTTTAAAAGAAAAATGTGGTTTGGTATCTGATTTTTCAAAAGAATCCCTTAAAAAAGCAATCATAAAATTAAGAGATGATCAAGCATTTCGTGAAGAACTAGGTAGGAATGCATTAAATGCTGCTGTTCGGGAATATAACTGGGAAAAACAAGAGAAAAACTTGATTAAAGTATATGAAGAAATGGAAAATTATAAAAGTGATAATAAATGAACATTTTGATGACCCTTGCTAATTCTTTTACTCATGACCCTAGAGTATACAATGAAGCAAGATCATTGGTTAAAAATGGACATAATGTAACTATTTTAGCGTGGGATAAAAAAAAATGAAAACTCTCATTTTGAATTAATAGATGGAATAAGTGCCGTTAGTATTTATAGTACAAAATTTATGAAATTTTTACCATATGATATTTTTAAATTGTATTTTTGGTGGAATAAGGTCTATAAAAAGGCTCTTAAACTGCATAAAAAGTGACATTTTTGTGATACACTACCACGATTTAGATAAGTTACCAATAGGCGTGAAATTAAAGAAAAAGCTTGGTTTATTCCTGCTTTTGATGCATACTTTTTTCTACTTCAGATTCAAGAAGACTTAGTACTTTTTCTCTTACCTTTAAAAAATTTTCATCTGTATACTCTCTCGGTCGTGTTAAATTCACTTCTACAATGTCCTTAATTTTTCCAGGTCTGGCAGTCATTACAAAAACTCGGTCTGCCAGATAAACTGCTTCTATAACACTATGGGTTACAAAAACTACGGTTTTTTTATTTTTTTCCCATATTTTTTCAAGTTCTATTTGCATTTGTTTTCTAGTTTGTGCATCCAATGCGCCAAAAGGCTCATCCATCAACAAAACCTCTGGTTCATAAACAAGTGCTCGAGCAATACCAACTCTTTGTTTCATGCCACCTGAAAGAGTATGTGGAAATGCATTCTTAAAACCATCCAATCCTACCATTTCAATATATTTATTTGCCATTTTTTGAGCATCAACTTTTGGTAAACCTTTCAATTCAAGAGGAAAAGTTACATTTTTAAGTACTGTTCTCCAAGGATAAAGCGCAAAATCTTGGAAAACGAAACCACGATCAGGACCTGGCTTTCTAATTTTTTTACCATCAAGATACATATTTCCCTTTGTAGGTTTTTCAAAGCCTGCCATTAGATACAAAAGAGTCGATTTGCCACAACCGGAAGGACCTAAAATAACTGCAAATTCGTTTCCAAAAATTTCCATATTGACATCTTCAAGAGCTGTAACTTTGTTTTCACCTTCAAAAACTTTTTTCAAACCTTCAACTTTTATTTTAACTTCTTTTTTCATTTTTATTATCCCTCAGATACCATACCCCAACGTTCGACAGTAACTCGTTCGATATATCTCATCAATAACTGATCGAGAAGTAAACCGCCAATACCAATTATTACCAATCCTAAAAACATTGCTTCCACATCATTCCAAAATCGCGACGTATAAATCATTTTTCCTACTCCCCATTTCACCATTGCAGCAAGCATCTCTGCTCCTACCAAAGCACGCCATGAGTAACCAATAGCTAGACGTAAACCCGGAATCAATGAAACTAGCGATCCTGGGAGAAATATAGAAATAAACATGGATAATTTTTTTGCACCAGAAATTTTAGCAGCATTTATTAGATTTTTATCAACCATTCTTATACCGTGCATTGTGCTATAAGTTATTGCAAAAAAACCGCCTAAGAAAACAGCAGCTATAACAGTTTTATCGCCTAATCCAAGAGTGATTAATAATACTGGCACCCAGGCAATTGTTGGAATGGCGATAAAGAGACTGAGCATTGGGGTTAACATATCGGATATTATTTTTTTCAGACTTATAATTGAACCAACAACAATACCCAAGATAATGGCTAGGATATAGCCAAGTATTAATCTGTAAAGACTACCATAAATATGATTTGTTAGGATATTTTTTTCAAACATTAGATAAACAAACTTATTATAAATTGCTGAAGGTGCTGGAAGTTGACCTATTAACCCGAAATATACAATTATTTCCCATATGACTATTACAACAATAAAAGGGATAAGGAATTGAATTAAAGCAAATAATTTATTTTTTATAAGCTCTTTATTCATGTTCATGCACCAAGCCCCATCTCTCAATTGTTCTTTTTTCAAGTTGTCTAATCGCCGTCTTTTCTATTGTAAAAAATAATATTGCCATTATTATTATACCGCCATATACCACTGAAAAATTTAGATATTCGTAGGCATCCCAAATCATATAACCCAAACCATAACTTGTTGCAGCTATGAATTCAACAGCAACAATCGTTCTCCAACATCTTGCAAGACCTAATTTTATACCAATTACAATATATGAAACTGAATGGGGCAAGTAGACATTAAGAAAAAGGTTTTTTCTTTTTCCTCCCATTATGTTTGCAGCTTGAACTAATTGTTTGTCAACGCTTCGAACTCCCATTGCGACATTATACACAATTGGAAAGAAAGCTACTATTATTCCTATTGTAATAATTGTTGGATCGCCAAATCCAAACCATAAAATAAATATTGGAGCCATAGCAATACCTGGCACAGTCATAACTGTTGTAATTAATGGATTAAGAGATCTGTAAATTATTTTTTTATAACCCATTAACATTCCAATAGCAATGCCGATTCCTAGAGCTATAAAAAACGAAACAAGCAGACGGTATATTGTTGCAAATAAATGATTTATTAATTCAGGAAATTTGTTATATAATTTTGGAAAAATTATTGTTGGTTTTGAAAAAAGTGCAGGATTTAAAATTCCATATTCTGCAAACAACTCCCAAAACAAAAAGAATAAAATAATCGGTATAATTCCAAAAATAATAGATGAGATTTTTTTATTATCCATCTCATCCCAGATTTACGAGCTTTCTTTTAATTCAATTGCCTCAATTAAAAGGCTTTTATCCGCTCTGATTGTTGGAATTGTATCAATTTTTCCTTGATCATATAAAAATTGAGCGGTATCGTTGATCGAAGCCAAAACCTCATCATTAAAATCAATCGAAAAGTTAATTCTTTCAAATATTTTCAAAAATGCATCTGCAGATACCACATTTCCACTCTCTGATGCTGCTTGTGCTGCTAGCTCTGCTGCTCCTTCAGGGTCCGTTTCTATCATTTCTACTTTGTCAAGATGAGCTGCAAGGAATTTTACAATATCTTCCCTATGATTTTTAACATAATCTAATGTTGTGTGCAAAGAAACTGGCACAAGAGCAATATCCCCATAAGTTCTTAATATTCTACCAACACCTTGAGCCTCTGCTATACCTGGTGTTGGTTCCCATGCAGTAAATGCTTGAATTGTACCTGCATCCAAAGCCGATATCATGTCCTCGATGTTAAGGTTTACCCAATCAAAATCATCCCAGGATAAGTTATCTTCCATTTCGAAATATCTTAGTAAAACTTGTTCAGCGCCAGTTCCGAGACGAGTCCCAACTGTTTTTCCTTTAAGATCTTCCCATGTTTGATAATCTGAATCTGCTTTAACTACCGTAGAATATCTATCTCCCTTCTGTATAGTACCTATTATTACGACATCATTTGGCATTGCATTAAATAATTCAACTGTTTTACTGTCTGATCCACAATTAATGTCAACTTCTCCAGATATTAATGCTTGATTATTTTCAGATCCAGAACTAAATAATACATGTTCAACATCTATATCATATATACTCCAAAAGTCGTACCCTTTAAGTAAAAATTCTTCAGGGTAATATTGTCCTCCATATCTTATCTTTCCTTTTTTGGGTTCATCACCACCGAGACATCCAGCAAAAAAGCCTACTGTAAATAAAATTATTGCAGCCATCGCAAATAACATTTTAATTTTTTCTTTTTTTAACATTTTTTCACGCTCCAGCTTAAATA
>Ga0209636_10004999_pt1 | contig 13540 bp, 9 predicted proteins | sample DeeMarSWOR152_54_FD_187464 | JGI IMG/M metagenome (GOLD analysis project Ga0209636, IMG submission 187464) | Marine sediment microbial communities from White Oak River estuary, North Carolina - WOR-1-52-54 (SPAdes) (version 2) | ecosystem: Environmental > Aquatic > Marine > Intertidal zone >...
CCTGGATGCGGAAGCCGTCTTCGTGGGAGAGGTGGGCCTGGGCGGCGAGATTCGGCCGGTCCGCCAGACCGAGCGCCGGCTGGTCGAGGCGGGTCGGCTCGGCTTCAAGCGGGCCTTCCTGGCGCGCTCGTCCGATGTCGCCGGCAAGGACTTCCCGGTGACGCTCGAGCGAGTCGCCGACGTCAAGGCGCTGATCGATGGGCTCTTCGGCTAGCGTCTGGGCCGTCATCGTGGCGGCGGGGAAGGGCAAGCGGTTCGGCTCGGACGAGCCGAAGCAGTTCGCGCGGCTGGCCGGTCGGCCGCTGGTGCTCTGGACGCTCGAGCCCTTCCGCGCTCACCCGTCGGTGGAGGGCATCACCCTGGTCGCTCCACCCGGTTACGTCGAGCAACCGCCCGCCTGGTTGGCGCGCCTGCAGGCCGAAGATATCACGGTCGTGGCGGGTGGCGATGCGCGCAGCGATTCCGTGCGCCTCGGGCTGGCGACGGTGCCGGCCGATGTGCCGCTGGTCGCCGTCCACGACGGCGTCCGCCCGCTCGTCAGCGAGTCCCTGATCAGCCGAGTGCTGGCGCGCGCGGGCCCCGGGAGAGGTGCTGTCGCTGGCCGGCGCCTGACCGACTCGCTGAAGCAGGTGGACGGGGAGGGAAGGGTGGTGCGCTCGCTGAGCCGCGAGGACCTCTGGCGTGCGGAGACGCCGCAGATCTTCCCCCGTGAGCTGATCGTGGACGTGTACGCGCGCGCGCAGGCCGACGGATTCACGGCGTCGGATTCCGCCGCCCTCTGTGAGCGCTACGCCGTCGAGGTCGTGGTCGTCGAGATCAGCGAGCCGAACCCCAAGGTGACGCATCCCGACGATCTGCCGCTGGTGGAGGCCTGGATCCGTCAACGGCTGCAGCTCTCCGAGCCGTAGACCCAGGATACCGGCACGTGCAGGTTGAGGTCGTTGCAGCCCGACACGCCGCGGAGGTCGAGCGCGCGGCGCGGCGCGCGGCGGAAGTCCTGGCCGCGGGTGGGCTGGTCGTGCACCCGACCGAGACCGTCTACGGGATCGGCGGCGACGGGTCCGCCGGGAACAACGCGCTCATCTCGCGTGTGAAGCGGCGCGAGCGGGCGCAGCCGCTGATTCTGCTGACCCCCGATCTCGAGGCGCTGCGGGCGGCGCTTCCCGGCCTCGAGTGGCCGGCGGGGGCGGAGGAGCTGGCGCGTTCGTTCTGGCCCGGACCCCTGACTCTGGTGGTGCGCTGTGCGGGGGCAGCCGCCGGGCTGGTGGGGCCGGCGGGCGGCGTGGCGGTGCGGATCTCGCCGGACCCGACGGTGGCGGCGATCCTGGCCTGCTGGCGGCGACCGATGACGTCGACGAGCGCGAACCTCAGCGGGCGCGAAGCCGCGCGAACGGTGGAGCAGGCTCTCGAGGTGTTCGCGGGACGCGATGATTTGAACGAGGTGGACCGGCCGCTTCTGGCCGTCGATGCGGGGACGACCCGAGCCGCGCAACCGTCCACGATCGTCAGCCTGGTCGAGTGGCCGCCGCAGCTGATCCGCGAGGGACCCGTGAGCCGCCGGCAGCTCGTCAGCTGCGTGCCACAGCTCGCTTAGCCAGCAGGGGCGCGATGCCGAGGGACGACGAACCGACGACCTACAACATCCTGTTTGTCTGCACGGGCAACACGTGTCGCAGTCCGCTCGCAGAGGTGATTGCGCGCCGTGCCCTCGAGCAGCGCGGCTGGGATCACGTGCGGGTCGACTCGGCGGGCACCTCGGCGGCCTGGGGTGCGCCGGCGTCCGCCGGCTCGTCAGAGGCGGCGGCGGAGATCGGCCTGGACCTCTCCGGCCACCGTTCGCAGCCGCTCACAACGGAGCTGGTCGAGCAGGCGGATATCATCCTGGCGATGACACCCGGTCACCTGGAGGCCGTGGAGGACATGGAGGGCGGCGCGCAGGTCTCGCTGCTCGGCGAGTTCATCAGCGGTCCGGGCGCGGGCGAGCCGATCGAAGACCCGGTCGGTGGTCCGCCTGAGGAGTACGAGGAGGTGCGCGACCGTATCGTGCGTGCGGTGGACGGGCTGCTGGATCGCCTCTCGGCTATCCTCTCTCCCTGAGCCGCCGCTGGGGTTCGCAGGCCACCGCACCCTCGCTGTGGGCCGGCGGATAGGGTTCGGCGTCACCCACGAATACCGAGCAGAAGTACTCATCCGGATCCAGCTTGGCGCTTTCCGCGCGAGCTGCCCAACCGCTACGGCCAGCGCGCATCTCGATTCTGACATCTTCTTCCGGAACGAACGCGAGATCTTCCAGGTTCTCGGCGTAGCGAGATCCCTCCCGGCTGTCGGTCGTCACGTCGTAGAAGATTTCCTGCGCGGTGACCAGGTTCCTCAGCTCGGCCCGCATGGCGACGAGATGCGCTTCGCGTCTGGCCCCGTTGAAGCGCGCCGCGATCACCGCGGTCAGTACCGCTACTAATGCAAGGACCACGGCGGTCTCGAGAATCTTTCTCATTGCGCTACCCGCTTCCCTGCTGCAATGCAACTGAAGAGGATGGACGAGCAGGTCAGTCCGCCGCCGGCCTTTCCCATCTCGGACATCCCCACCTCGACAGCGTTGAACCCGAACGACTCGATCCGCGCACGGGTCTGTGGCGCGCCCGCAGGCACCAGCACGGTCCCGTTGACGGCGAGGCAGTTCGCGGCGTGCGCCTCGGCGCGGGGGACCGTGATCTTGCGGAAGCGCGCGAACTCGGGCTCGTCGAGATGGCCGCCGAGCCAGACGATGACGTCGCCGCCCAGATGCGTGCAGGCCGACTTCAGGTGCAGAACCTCGCGAACCTGCACTGGCACGATCCTGTATCCGTCGGCCCCCACGATCGCCCTCAGCTGCTCGACCGCCTGGACGTTGGTGCGCCGTGAGAGGCCCACGTAGAGCGAGTCAGCGATCCGCAGCGCATCGCCGCCATCCAGGGTCGCGGGCGCCTCGATGCGGTAGACCTCCCCGTACTCGCGCAGCGCCTCCTCGACCGCGACGATCTCGCCGCGCCGCGCCTCGGCCCCCGGAGCCGTGATGATGACCTTCTCCCCGAGCAGCAGGGCGGTGTCTTCCACGAAGGGGCAGTCGGGGAAGCGGTCATCGGCCGCGATCCTGACCAGCGTGAGCCCCAGCCCCTCGAGGACCTGGCAGTAGCGCCGGTGCTGCTGCCGCGCCCGTTCCAGATCGATCGGCTCGGCCGGGGGCGCGGGTGTGATCGCCCGCTCGAACGTGTCGGGCACGTCTCTGACGAGCGCGTGCGTGGCGCTGGGCGTGTCCATAGGCCCGGGTCGAAACGTGGCGCTCCGGGGGGTACCTCAGCAAGGGTGGGTCGGACGAGAGCGGGACGCCTGCAGCCGCGTGGATCGGAGCCGGGGACCGCTCGCTTCGGTCGACCCGGCACTTCGGGCCGTTGCTGACCGCAGCGGCATCGCCCGGAGCGCCTGCAGTATTCACGCGACGATCCGAGCCGGGTCGCTAACACCAACTCCGCTCGGCGGTCCCCGGCTCCTCCCCCGGGGCCGCTTCACCCCAGGGCTGCTGCGGCTAGACACGCCGCCCGCTATAATGCCCCATCCACCTGAGGGGGCAATGTCCTTGCAAGCCGGCCGAACCTTCCGCGTCTTCGTCAGCTCGACCTTCGAGGATCTGAAGGCCGAGCGGAACAAGCTGCACGAGGCCGTCTTTCCGCGGCTGCGCGCGCTGTGTCAGAAGCACGGCGCTCGCTTCCAGGCGATCGACCTGCGCTGGGGCGTGAGCGAGGAAGCCAGCCTCGACCAGCAGACCATGAACATCTGCCTGGGCGAGATCGCGCGCTGCCTCGAGACCACGCCGGGCCCGAACTTCATCGTCCTGCTGGGCCAGCGCTACGGTTGGTGCCCACCGCCGCCTCAGATCCCCGCCGACGAGTTCAGGCAACTCCTGCGGTCCATCCCGGCTCCGAGCGATAGGAGGTTCCTGAGGAAGTGGTATCGCCGGGACAAGAACGCGGTGCCGAGCGAGTATCGATTGCTGCCACGAGAGCCGGGCGGTGAGTATGAGGGCTACGAGGCCTGGCAGCCGGTCGAGGCTCGCCTTCACGACATCCTTGCCGCGGTGGCGCAGGAGATGGATCTGGACGAGGAGCGCCGCCGCGTCTATGTCGCCTCCGCCACGGAGCAGGAGATCGCCGCCGGGGCGCTCCGGGTGCCCGAGCCGGAGGGGAAGGTGTTCTGCTTTCTCCGCACGATCGAAGGCGTAACGGATCAGAGAGGAAAGCTCCTCGAGGGCGCTGACAGATTCATCGACGCCGACCAGGACTCTCTCGACGCCCTAAGGGGTGAGCTCCACGAGAAGCTTGAGAGACGGCCCGACGCCAGTCCATGCCTACAGGGCCGAGTGGAATGAGGAGAACCAGCAACCTACGCCTGCTCACCTCGACAGCCTGGCCGAGGAGGCCTACAGAGCGCTCGCGGGGGCGATTGAGGCGGAGCTGGAGCACCCCACAGAACGCCCGCCAGCGCCGGAGGAGGAGGTCCACGTCGAACGCGACGACGGCATGGACGCAGAAGGCCGGGCACACTGCGACTTCGCCAACCGGCTCCTGCACTTCTTCGTTGGGTGCAGGGAGCCCCTGCGAGAGATCAGTGAGTACCTCGAGAGCGGGGAACGCCGACTGCTGGCCGTCGTCGCCGAGGGCGGGGCAGGGAAGTCGGCGCTCATGGCGAGGGCCGTGGAGCAGGCGAAGAGCGAGCAGCCCCAGGCGCAGATCGTCTATCGCTTCATCGGCGCCACGCCTGGCTCGTCGGACGGTCGGACCCTGCTCCGTAGCCTCTGCCAGGAGCTGTCGCGCCGCTACGGTGCGGACGAGGAGGTGCCTGACGACTACCGTGAGCTGGTGCCGGAGTTCGGCAAGCAGTTGGCGTTCGCCACCTCAGAGCGACCACTGATCCTCTTTCTCGATGCGCTGGATCAGCTCTCCGAAGCCCACGGGGCCCGAGGGCTCACCTGGTTGCCGGACACGCTGCCAGAGCACGTCCGGCTGATCGTCTCCGCTCGGCGCCAGGCTGAGACGTTCGACGCCCTGAAGGGGAAGCGGCCTGAGCAGGTGGGGCTCGGCCCCATGTCCGGGGGCGACGGCGAAGCACTGCTGGACCTGTGGCTGGACGATGCCCACAGGACTCTGCAGCCGCCGCAGCGCGAGGAAGTGCTGGGGAAGTTTGAGCTATCGGAAGGGCGGCCCCTCTACCTGAAGCTCGCCTTCGAGGAAGCGCGGCGCTGGGCCTCCTCCAATCCCCAGAGAGTGCTGGAGCCGAAGATTCCGGGGATCATCCGCAAGAACCTGTTGGACCGGCTCGTTTGCGAGGAGAGGCACGGGGAGATGCTCGTCTCCCGGGCCCTGGGGTATCTGGCGGCCTCTCGTTACGGTCTGGCCGAGGACGAGCTACTCGACGTGCTGTCGCGCGACCCGAAGCTGTATGGGTCCTTCTTCAGGAGCACCTATCATCTGCCGCCCGATCTGCTCGCCCAGGCAAAGCAGTATCGGCAGAGCCACGAGACGAGTGGTGTGGAGCAGGACGCGAAGGGCAGGCAGGACCATGCCCGGACCTCGGAGCAGTGGCTCGCCCTGCTGAGGAGCGACGAGGCGAAGGAGGCAGAGCTTGAGAGCTTCTTTGCTGAGGTGCTGCCCAAGCCAGATGGCCCGCGCCTTCCGGTTGTCCTCTGGTCGCGCCTCTATTTCGACCTGGAGCCGTACCTGACCGAGCGGTTCGAGGAGGGCGGCGTCCTCCTGGGCTTCTACCACCGCGAGTTCGACGAGGTAGTGACGGAGGCGTATCTGGGTGACGGCGAGGGGAATGCGAGCCATGGGCGGCTAGCCGACTACTTCAGGTCCAAAGCGGATCCCGGCGAGGAAGGTAATTGGCAGGGTGGCTACCCCCGCGGGCTGGGGGAGTTGCCGTACCACCTTACGTGGGCGGGGCGCGCGGAGGATTTCCGAAACACGCTTACCGAGTTCAACTTCCTGTACGCGAAGGTGGCGGCGCTGGGGCCGCAGCCGCTCATCGCGGACTACGACGAAGCGCGGCGAGCGGGTTTTCGAGACGAAAGCCTGGAACTCGTGCAGGATGCGCTGAGGCTCTCTGCGTATGTCGTTGGGCCGGACCCGGTCCAGCTTGCCGGACAGTTGGTCGGCCGGCTTCCGTCGTCAGGGGACGCCACGGTCACGAGGCTGCTGCAGCAGGCTCAGGATTGGAGGGCAGCTGCGTGGCTGCGGCCTCTGTTCCCTACGCTCACCCAGTCGGCTGGACCGCTGCTTCGCACCCTAGAAGGCCACACGGGTGACGTCACGGCAGTGGCGGTGACGCCGGACGGGCGCTACGCCATCTCGGGTTCCTGGGACAAGACTCTCAGGGTGTGGGATCTGGCGCGTGGGGAGGCCGTGCACACCCTGAAGGGCCACCGGGATCTGGTTTACGCGGTGGCGGTGACACCGGACGGGCGGCACGTGGTCTCGGGCTCGGCGGACAAGACGCTTAAGGTGTGGGATCTGGTGCGTGGGGAGGCCGTGCACACCCTGCGAGGTCACGAGGGTAAGGTCAGGGCGGTGGCGGTGACGTCGGACGGGCGCTACGCCATCTCGGGCTCCAGGGACGAGACCCTCAGGGTGTGGGATCTGGCGCGTGGGGAGGCCGTGCACACGCTGGAGGGCCACACCAGCCCGGTCGAAGCAGTAGCGGTGACGCCGGACGGGCGTCACGCGGTGTCGGGCTCCTGGGACGGGAGGCTCAAGGTGTGGGATCTGGAGAGGGGGCACGCTTTCCGCACCCTGAGCGGGCACACTGGGACTATCGACGCGGTGGCGGTGACGCCGGACGGGCGGCACGTGGTCTCGGGCTCGCAGGACAAGACTCTCAAGGTGTGGGATCTGGCGCGCGGGGAGGCCGTGCGCACCCTGAAGGGGCACACGAATATGATCGATGCGGTGGCTGTGACGCCGGACGGGCGCCACGCGGTGTCCGGCTCCTGGGACGGGACGGTCAAGGTGTGGGATCTGGAGAGAGGGGAGGCGCTGCGCACCCTGGAGGGCCACTGCAACGAGGTCGAGGCGGTAGCGGTGACGCCGGACGGGCGGCACGTGGTCTCGGGCTCGCAGGACAGGACGCTTAAGGTGTGGGACTTGGAGCGTGAGGCGGTGCCCCGCACGCAACAGGGCCACAGTGGTTGGGTCACAGCGGTAGCGGTGACGCCGGACGGGCGGCACGTGGTCTCGGGCTCGCAGGACAAGACGCTCAAGGTGTGGGATCTGGCGCGCGGAGAGGCCGTGCGCACCCTAAAGGGGCACACCGCCGGGGTCTGGAACGTCGCGGTGACGCCGGACGGACGGCACGTGGTCTCGGGCTCTGACAAGGCGTTCAAGGTGTGGGATCTGGCGCGCGGGGAGGCCGTGCGCACCGTGGAGGGCCACACCAATAAGCTCGATGCGGTGGCGGTGACGCCGGACGGGCGCTACGTGGTCTCGGGCTCCTGGGACGGGACGCTCAAGGTGTGGGATCTGGAGAGAGGGGAGGCGCTGCGCACGGTGAAGGGAAAAAGGGGCGCGTTCGGCGCTGTTGCAGTGACGCCGGAGGGGATGCGGGCAGTCTTGCGTAACGGTCACAAGCTCAGTGTGTGGGATCTGGAGCGGGGGGAGGAGGTGCGCGCCCTCGGCGAAGGGCGCAGTGAGGACTGGGTCAACGCGGTGGCGGTGACGCCGGACGGGCACGCCGTCGCGGGCCACTTGAGCGGGACGCTCAGGGTGTGGGATCTGGAGCTTGGGGAAGCGCTCTGGATTCTTGAAGGCCACACCGAAACGGTCAATTGCGTGGCGGTGACGCCGGACGGGCGCTACGCGGTCTCGGCCTCTGCAGACAACACGCTCAGGGTCTGGGGTCTGACCGACGGGAGGCTGGTCGCGGTGTTCCACGGAGAAGGTCGTTTGCCTGCTTGCGCTGTCGGCCCGGATGGCCGGACGATCGTCGCTGGTGAGAGGTCCGGGCGGGTACACTTCCTGCGGCTGGAGGGCGTCGGGCCACCGCCTGAGGGTGTCACGTGACGGCTCTGAGAGATGCGCCCGCGAGGTATCCGGACGCCTGCGCTGGACATCTTTGGCCCCCCAGGATCCGTCGGTTCACCCGCAGCGCTATCAGACTGTCTCGTCCAAGAAGGTGTTTCGCCGGGCGGGGTGAAGCGCTAAATTAATGCTAGGACCCGCGCTTCCGCGGGCTATCCCTTCGACAAACAGCGGGCGCGCCCTGCGCCTTTGGGCCCAACTTCCGAACGTGTGACAACGTGCCACCGGCTCCTCGGAGGCGAGCATGGATGAGATGAATCTCACCGGCGTCACCGATCTGCTGGGAGCGCTCTGGCCAGTGTTGCTGGCGCTGGCGGCCGGAGTGCTGCTGGTCATTCTGGTGGAAGCCATCTGGCTGCTGGTCTCGGCGATCAGCGGCCGTCACGCACGGAGGACACACTCCACGTAGCCGCGGCGGACGGCAAGGGCCTCCCGAACCACTAGCGCGTGACGGCCTCGCTGAAGTGCGCGAGGTGCGCGTCGCTCAGACTCCCCATCTCGAAGGTCGAGACCCCGGAAGCGCCTCCCTGGAGGGCGGCGTGCACCGCGTGGGCGAGTTCCGCGGGCGTGAGGCTCGGCAGGTAGAGACCGCTGTAGAGCGGGGTCTCGGCCGGTAGCGCCGCGACACCTTCCCGCGTGGCCTCACCGATCCAGGCGAGGTCCTCTTGGTAGAAGTTGTGGTAGATCATCGGGAAGACGGCGTCGAGCGGCCACAGGTCCCAGGCCTGGCGCACCAGTCGGCGGGCCAGAGCGGGGGTGGGGAAGACGGCGGCGGTGATAGGCTTGCCATGGGCATGGACGGCCTCGGCCAGAACCCGCACGGCGTCAGTCACGCTGCGCCAGCGGAACTCACGCCACTCGGCATCCTGCGACGGATCGGGCAGCGCCAGCGGATCCGTCCCGCTCTCGTGCTGGAAGGTGCGGCGGCAGACTTCGCAGTAGCAGAAATCGAATTCGGGGTATTCGCGGTCCTGGAGCAGGTCGTACTTCGACCAGAGTCCGACCGGGAGGATGACGTCCGGGTGGCGGATGTAATCCAGGTGGATGCCAGCGACGGCGGGGTCACCCGCGATGCGCTCCACGATCCCTCGCAGGTACTCCCGGACCTCCGGGCGCGTGGGGCACAGCCACTGGTAGTAGCCGACGTAAGGAGGCTTCTCCAGGCTCGAGTCGCCGGTCCGGCTGACGCTGAACCACTCCGGGTGGTTCTCCTTCACCCAGTGGTCGCCGCTCCGGTTGAGCGTCCAGATCCAGCGGTGAAACTCGAGACCCTCCGCATGCGCCGCGCCGGCCAGGGTCGCCGTGTCGCCGCCGGAAACCAGCACCGCGTGAATCTCGGCGGCCCGTAAGCGGGCGAAGCGGCGCCCCCACTCGCCGTGACTCGCGTCGCGCCCGTGCACCCAGGTCCAGTTTTTGAGCTGGCGCGAGGCGTCGGGTCGCGTGGGTCGGGTGTGGGTCCGGGAGGTCAGGAGGCCGAGCCCGATCGTGGCCTTTCCAATCCTCTCGAGGAAGCGGCGTCTTCTCATGACACTCATCGGCGTGGGTTGACGTAATGGAGGATTAGAACGAGTCTCTCTACCGATACGTCAAACCGACAACTCTCTCAAGGACGGAGCCATGCATGCCCGAGGTCTTCTTCCCGCGCTGCTCGCCGTGTTGCTCTCCGCCGCGTCCGCCCGTGCCCAGGTGGACGCGCGCATGTTTCGCTATCCCGACGTCTCCGCGACCCACATCACATTCGTGTACGCGGGCGACATCTGGGTGGTGGAGAAGGAGGGCGGTACCGCGAGGCGGTTGAGTTCGCCGCCCGGCGAGGAGAGCTTCCCGCGCTTCTCTCCTGACGGCTCACGCATCGCGTTCAGCGGCAACTACGATGGGAACACCGACGTGTACGTCGTGCCCAGCCTGGGGGGCGAGGCGCTACGGGTGACGTACCATCCGGCCGACGACCGGCTGCTAGACTGGAGCCCGGACGGGCGTAGGCTGTTGTTCGCGTCGCGCCGGGAGAGCGGCGTGCAGCGTTTCAGCCAGCTGTTCCTGGTATCGGCGGTGGGCGGGCTTCCGGAGAAGCTGCCGGTGCCGTATGGCGAGTTCGGGACGCTCTCGCCTGATGGGCGCATGCTGGTCTACACGCCCAAGGACCGGGGCTTCCGAACCTGGAAGCGTTATCGCGGGGGCATGGCGCCGGAGATCTGGTTGTTCGATCTGCGGACGCTCGACGCCCGCAACATCAGCAACAGCGACGCCAACGACGCGCAGCCGATGTGGCATGGGCGCACGATCTACTTCCTGTCGGACCGCGGAGCGGCGCAGCGCTCGAACATCTGGGCTTACGAGCTGGACAGCGGTGAGCTGCGTCAGGTGACGCGGTTCAGGGACTACGACATCACATTCCCGGGCAGCGGCCCGTCCGAGATCGTCTTCCAGGCGGGCGGACGGCTCTACCTGTTGGATCTTTCCAGCGAGGAGTACCGGGAGGTGGACGTCAAGGTAGTGACCGACCTGGCCACGCTCCGGCCTCACAGCGAGAACGTGGGCGATCTGATCCAGTGGGCCGGTATATCGCCCAGCGGGAAGCGCGCCGTGTTCCAGGCGCGCGGCGAGATCTTCACGCTGCCGGCCGAGCACGGGCCGATCCGGCAGCTGACCCACTCGTCAGGGGTGGCGGAGCGCTATCCCGCCTGGTCGCCAGACGGGGCGCAGATCGCGTACTGGAGCGATCGCAGCGGCGAGTACGAGCTCACCCTGTGTGCCGCCGATGGTTCCGGCCCGGAGCGGACGCTGACCGAGCTTGGCGCCGGCTACCGATACCGGCCCTTCTGGTCGCCCGACAGCAAGAAGATCGCCTTCATCGACCACACCCAGACGATCCAGATCTATGACCTAGAGAGAGACCGGATGACCGAGGTCGGTGAGGGACTCACGTGGCTGCACGGGCAGCTCCAAGGTTTCGAGGTGAGCTGGTCGAGCGACAGCCGCTGGTTGGCCTATTCGCGCGACCTGCCGACGGGCAACGGGGCGATTTTCCTCTTCGACACGCAATCCAACGAGCGGCAGCAGGTCACTTCCGGCTACTACAGCGACGGCGGGCCCGCCTTCGATCCGGACGGCAAGTACCTGTACTACTTCTCCAACCGGACTCTGCAACCGATCTACTCGGATATCGACGCGACCTGGGTCTATCCGAACACGACGAATCTCGTGGCGGTGCCGCTTCGAGTGGACGTGCCGTCGCCACTGGCGCCACGCAGCGATGAGGAGCCAGTGAGTGAGGATGAGGCGGAGGAGGGAGAGGGCGAGGGAGAAGAATCGCAGGAGGTGGGGATCGATCTCGACAACTTCGAGGCGCGCGGCGTCGTGCTGCCGCCGGAGGCGGGTAACTACGACGGTCTCCGCGCAGTCTCGGGCAAGGTGATCTATCACCGGTACCCGCGGAGCGGGTCGGCTGACGAGGATGCGCCCGTCGTCTACTACGATCTCGAGGAGCGGGAAGAGAAGACGATCGTCGGCCACGTGACCGGCTACGACGTCTCGGCCGACGGCAAGAAGATGCTCGTCGCGAGCCGGGGCAGCTGGGCGATTATCGACATCAAGCCCGATCAGAAGCTGGAGAAGCGGCTCGCCACTGGTGACCTGGCGATGGTCGTGGATCCCAGGGAGGAGTGGCGGCAGATGTTCAACGACGTCTGGCGGACCTACCGGGACGTGTTCTATGACCCCGGTATGCACGGCCTCGATTGGGAAGCGCTTCGCCGCCACTACGGTGGGCTGCTTGATGACGCCGTGACCCGCTGGGACGTGAACTTCGTGATCGGCGAGCTGATCGGCGAGGTGAACGCATCGCACACGTACGTGGGTGGCGGTGACACGGAGACGCCGCGGCGCCGACAGGTGGGTCTACTGGGGATCGATTGGGCGTTCGAGAACGGAGCCTACCGCGTGGCGCGCATCATCCGAGGCGCGCCCTGGGACATCGAGGCCCGCTCGCCGTTGAGCGAGCCGGGTGTCGAGGTGGGGGAGGGGGACTACATCTTGGCCGTCAACGGTATGCCGCTCGACACGAGCAAGGAGCCGTGCGCCGCCTTCGAGGGGCTGGCCGGGGAGACGGTCGTGCTCACGGTCAATAGCCGTCCGCGTATGGAGGGGTCCCGGCAGGTCCTGGTCGAGACGCTGCGGAGCGAATCGCGGCTCAGGAACCTCGAGTGGATCGAGCGCAACCGGCAGCGTGTCGGGGAAGCCACGCACGGCCGCGTCGGCTACATGTTCGTGCCGAACACCGCGATCTCCGGCCAGACCGAGCTGGTCCGCCAGTTCAACAGCCAGATGACCCTGGACGGTCTCATCATCGATGAGCGCTTCAATTCCGGTGGACAGCTACCGGACCGCTTCATCGAGCTGATGAACCGGCGGATGGTGATGCGGATCTTCTTCCGGCACGGCATGACCGTCACCTGGCCGGCGGTCAACCACTACGGCCCGAAGGCGATGCTCATCAATGGCTGGGCCGGCTCGGGCGGTGACGCGTTCCCGTACTTCTTCAAGGTGATGGGCGTGGGCCCGCTGATCGGTGAGCGGACCTGGGGCGGGCTCATCGGTCCCGCGTCGGGGCATGGCCTGATCGATGGTGGTGGCTATACGGCGCCGCCGGGGCGGCTGTACGGGCCGGACGGCGCCTGGTTCGCCGAGGGCCACGGGGTCGATCCCGATATTCCAGTGGTCGACGACCCCGGTGTGATGGCGAAGGGCAGGGATCCACAGCTGGAGGCTGCCATCGCTGAGGTGATGCGGCGGATCGAGGAGAATCCTCCCAGCTTCCCGGAGGCGCCGCCATTCGAGCGGCGCGTCGCCGGCGATGGCAGGTCTGGAGGCAGCCGGTAAGCGAAGCTAAGACGGTGGGCCCGGCGTGAGCCGGGCCCACTCTAGCCGGGTAAGACCGTGCTTCACTGTTCCATGCCCGGGTGATACCTGCGGATCAGCTCAGCCTGGATCTCCGCTTCCGTGAAGGCGACCCGCTTGAGCCGGCCCTGCGCGAACATCCCGGCCTGGTCGTTGAAGTGCGGTGAATCCTCCTTCGCGCTCTGGCCGTAAGCCAGGACCGAGTAGGCGCGGGGAGGATCACTGAACTCGACCGCGAGGATCCAGCCGTCGCCGCCCGCGGCGATCAGCTTGCCGCTCTCTTCGTCCTCGTCGAAATAGAGCACGCGGAAGCACCCGAGCTGGCCGGGACAGCCGCCGACCGGCAGGTCTAGATCGCCCAGGCGCAGCCGGTGTACCTCACCCCAGGCGACGTCCCAGCTGCCGAACCGGTTTTGCGTCTCTTGTACGGCCCAGGCGAAAGCCTCGGCTGCGCGCACGGGGTCGCTCAACCCGCGCGGCGTCGTGGTCGGCTCTTCTGGGCTCCACGGGTGACGGAAGGCGTCACGCCAGACGTCCCG
>Ga0209636_10005001_pt1 | contig 13535 bp, 15 predicted proteins | sample DeeMarSWOR152_54_FD_187464 | JGI IMG/M metagenome (GOLD analysis project Ga0209636, IMG submission 187464) | Marine sediment microbial communities from White Oak River estuary, North Carolina - WOR-1-52-54 (SPAdes) (version 2) | ecosystem: Environmental > Aquatic > Marine > Intertidal zone >...
GAAATCATCGGACACGGCACATGGTACGACAAGATGGCACTTAAGATAATAAAAAGGGAGCGTAAGCTGGGTAGAAGCCTGGACTTGATAAGAACCGAAAGTGGTCTTGGAGCCTCAGGTCTTCCGCACATCGGCAGCTTCGCAGATTGTGCAAGAGCCTACGCCATAACTTTAGCACTCAAGGAGCAGGACTACGAATCTGAATACGTATCCTTCGCCGATGACAAAGATGGTTTACGAAAGGTTCCAGCCGGGTTACCCGCTTCCCTAGAGAAGTATCTAGGCTATCCTGTCAGAGCCATTCCAGATCCGTACGACTGTCATGAAAGTTATGGAGAACACATGACTTCTCTCCTCCTAGAGGCTCTAGACAGGTCCGAAATAGAATACACGTTGATGTCGGGATTCGAATCGTACAAAAAAGGTATCTTCAATGAAGAAATCAAGGCTCTTCTCATGAACGCTGAGCGAGTGGGAGAAATAATCCGAGAGGAGGTTGGACAGGAAAAGTACGTGGAAGCCCTTCCATACTTCCCTGTGTGCTCCAATTGCGGTCGAATCTACACGACTAAAGCAAACGAATTTCTTCCCAAAGAGGAGAAAATTCTCTATGCTTGCGAAGGAATGGAAGTAAAAGGAAAATGGCTGGAGGGGTGCGGATACGAGGGAGAAGCCAACTACACAAAGGGAGAGGGCAAACTGAGCTGGAAATCCGAATTCGCGGCCAGATGGAAAGCCTTAGACATAAGGTTTGAGGCATACGGTAAAGACATCGCCGATTCGGTCAGAATAAACGACAGAATATGTGAAGAAATCCTGAACTGGAGGCCACCCATGCACGTTCAATATGAGATGTTCTTAGACAAAAGCGGAAAGAAAATCTCGAAGTCAGCTGGAAACGTCTTTACTCCCCAAGTCTGGTTCAGGTACGGCTCGCCACAGTCACTGATCCTACTTACTCTCAAACGATTCGCTGGAACTCGGTCTCTCTCAGTCACGGACATACCGAGATACATGAACGAACTCGATGAACTCGAAGGCATATATTTTGGAAGAAAGGAAATCGCCGACGAAAAGGAACGTGCCAAGCTCAGTGGTCTCTACAAATATTGTTGGGTGCTAGAGCCTCCAGACAAACCCAGTATTCATATTCCATACAATCTGCTTGCTTACCTAGTGAAAGTGGCTCCAGAGGGTTCAGAGACCGAATTCATCACAGAAAAACTGAGAGACTATGGCTACAAGCTAGAGAGGGAGTCTGAAGACCTAAAAAGGAGGATAGAATATGCTCGGCACTGGGCACAAGACCACCTTGAAATCAAAGAAACCGCTACAGAGATAACCGAAAACGAAATGGCGGCCGTCAAGGAACTCATTCAGACCTTACGAGAAGAAGAAAAAGAAAATCAGATACAAAGCACCATTTTCGACATTGCACGAAGAAACCGAGTCCAGCCGAGCCGGTTCTTTCAGATTCTATATACAATTTTACTCGGAGTTCCGCAAGGTCCAAGACTTGGCCCGTACATCGTTGCCATGGGAAGAAAGAACGTTACAGACGCACTGAAAAGAGCATTAAAGCAACGCTAATCACGAATTTCTGCTTTGGCCAAGGGATAGGTAAGAGAATCCTCAGTCTAAACGCATTTATGGTTCCACATTCATTTCAAGCTACTCAAAGACCTACTGGAATCGCGTGATAACAAAAAGAAAGTCACATAGGGAATTAATTTGACCCAGACTAAGCTCACTGTTCTCATTCAATTCCTTAATTCCTTCATAAGCGGAGTCTTGACAATTGCATTGCCGTTATTAATGAAGGAGAGAAACATCGACATAATTACCATTGGACTCATATTTGCATGTCTGCCTATGATTTTTCAGCTCACTAGAATGCTCTTCGCCGTCGTCTCCGATTTCTTGGGCAGGAAGCTGTTCTTCGTGCTGAATGGATTCCTTAACGTATTTTCCAGCGCAGTCTACTACCTAGCCTTTACCCCGCTGCAGTTCCTCCTAGGCAAGATTACTGAAGGGACGAAGAGTGCCTCTCTATGGGCTGTGAACCGAGCTTCTCTTCTAGAGGAGAGTGGCGGGAGAACAAAGGCACTAGTTCACTTGAGAACATCCGCCTACGTTTCCATGGCTGTCGGCAGCCTGTTGGCGGGCATTCTTATCATATGGTTCTCTTTCACGAACATCCTGTTGCTTTGTATCGTCGTCGGAGCCATTGTAGTTCCAACGTCTTTGTTGTTGACTGAAAGGAAGAAGAGAAGTGGTTTTAGCAAGAAAGGAACTCTACATTTTCTGGACCTGCGAAAGAAGGAGAAGATGTTTAGAATTTTCTTTGTTTTGTTTTTCGTTATGGGATTGTCGTTTGGTTTTAAGGGCGGCTACGTTTTCCCATTGTTCTTGGAGGAGAATAGGTTTGATGCTGAGGCTATAGGGTTCTTTATTGGAGTACAGACGTTGCTGGCCGGTCTGTCTTTGTATTTATTCTCAAGGAGAGCAAAACTAGAGAGGCTGATACTCGTAAGCGGTCTTCTTTACTCGCTCTTTCTGCTCTCGCTTGTATTCTCCAGTCACCTGTCAGCAGCCCTTCTATTGGTCACGTTTGGTTTTGCTGATGGTTTAGTAGGCGGTGGCAGTGAGGGGATACTAGCGAAAATCACAGGGGAAAAGTCTTATGGCACTGATATTGGATTGTTAATGATGGGACTACACGCTGGAACAACCATAAGTCTGGCCATGTCTGGATTCTTAATAGCGTTGTGGGGATTCGCTGTTCCCTTCTTATCTTCGGCTTTGATCTTCCCTATTTTCTATGTCTCCGCCTATTTCCTTCTGAAACAGCAGAGGCTCGACAGAATCAAGACCTTGGGTTTTGGAAAGTTCTAAATGCAGCTTTATAGCAGAAATATGGCGGAGAAAAAGGGCCCGTGGTCTAGCCTGGATAGGACGTTGGCCTGCGGAGCCGAAGGTCCGGGGTTCGAATCCCCGCGGGCCCGCCACACAATCGATCGAAAACAATGAATCGACAATGTATCTCCTCTCCTCTGACGAAAAATCTCGCCCTCTCATGGGTGCATTTCGGCTCAGAAATCGTTCAGGAAGCTTTTAGAGCTCTAATTTCATACTTAGGTCTTCTGAAGGTGACGGTTGTGAAAATTTCGAAAAGACAGCTTGTGAAAATTATCGATCACACGTTGGTGAAGCCGACTGCAACCAAAGGTGCCATCATGAAACTCTGTAGGGAAGCTGAGAAGTATGGTTTCGGATGTGTGTGCGTTAACTCTGAATACATCCCCTTAGCCATGCAATTACTGGAGGGAACCGACGTGAAGGTGTGCTCAACTGTTGGCTTTCCTTTCGGAGCCACTCTGACTGATGTGAAGGCTTTTGAGGCGAAGAGAGCTGTGGAGAATGGAGCCTCAGAAGTGGATATGGTCATAAACATAGGTGCCTTGAAGTCCGGTGATTACGAAAAGGTGAAGGAAGACATCAAAGCAGTTCTTGATGTCAAGCGTTCGCATGGCGATGTCGTCGTAAAGGCCATCATCGAAACAGGATACCTAACAAATGAGGAGAAGACAAAGGCCTGTAAACTGGCTAAGGAAGCAGGAGCAGACTTTGTTAAAACCGCAACTGGACTAGTCGGAGGAGCAACTGTGGAAGATGTCAGGTTGACGCGCAAAACTGTAGGCAAAGATATGGGAGTAAAGGCCGCAGGTGGAATAAGAGTTTTCAAACAAGCATTAATCATGATCGAAGCTGGAGCCAACAGGATTGGGACAAGCACTGCAGTTGCGATAATGGAAACCTTTCCTGATAAGTAATTAAGGATAGAATTCTAATCACTTTCCGAAATTGCCACGAAGGATGTAGGAGATACTTATGTTCTTGGAATGGAGAACATTTTCTTGAGCGCCTCTCGCGCCTTCTTAGCAACACCATTAGGAACCGTTATAGGATGCCTCTCTTCTTTCAGGGATAAGTAGACTCGTTCTAGAGTGTTCAGCTTCATGTTTGTGCAGATGGCCCCATCATAGGCAGGCACAAAAACCTTTCCAGGATTATCCTTCCTGAGTCGATGGAGGAGTCCCACCTCTGTGGCGATTATGTATTCCCTCCCAGAACCGTCTCTAGCATATCTGCTCATCTGAGAGGTGCTCCCTATGAAGTCGGCTAATGACTGGATCTCAGGCGGGCATTCGGGGTGAACCAAAACAACAGCATCTGGATGTCGCTTCTTTAGGAGCTTAATGTCCTCCTCAAGAAAGAGGACATGAACCGGACAGAATCCCCTCCGCGGAATCGGAACAACCCTCTTTCCAGTCTCTTGTTGCACATGCCAAGCCAGATTAGAATCTGGACCAAAGAGCACTGTGTCCTCATTCAAGGCATCTATTATCTCCGTGGCATTCGCGGAAGTGCAGCAGACGTCGCAGAGAGCCTTGGTCTCCGCTAGAGTGTTAACGTAGAGCACCACAGGCGCTTTTGGATATTTCTTCTTCCATAGTCCGATTTCCTCTGAGGGAAGCATCTGAGCCATAGGACATCTGGCACCTAGGCTTGGAAGGAGAACCTTTTTGTCTGGATTCAGTATGGCAGCAGATTCAGCCATGAAATCGACCGCTGAGAACACTATGATTTTTGCGTCTTCCTCCATAGCCTTTCGACAGAGTCCGATGCTGTCGCCGACATAGTCCGCTATGTCCTGAATCTCTCCTCTCTGATAATTATGTGCCAAAACTAGGGCTTTCTTCTCTTTCTTCAACTTCGAAATCTTGTCAGCAATCACATCTTTGACCAACGCCAGCGCCCCTACTACACTCGAATCATTCCATATTCTACTTAGAAAGCTTCAAGAGAAAGCGGAAAATATATACCTTTACCAACCAAGCGATTCTAAAAACTCAGCTTAGCTATGCCGCACTCTTTCTACGTTGAACCATGACGCAGACTCCGTGCACAACCTTGATTCCGTGGTCTTGGCAGAATTTGATCGCCTTCTTAGATTCTGAGCCTGGCTGCAACCATACCCTCATGACACCGAGCTTAAAGCATGTCTCAAGTATTCTCTCTGTAACTTCTGGTGGAACGACGAAATCGACAACATCCGGTTTTCTCGGTACTTCTTTGATGTCTACATAACATCTGTCCCCCAGAATTTCCTCAGCCTTCGGATTTACAGGATAGACCTCATACCCTGCAGACCTCAGATCCTTGTAGACCTGGTGTCCGTACTTTTCAGGGTCTCTGCTCGCCCCAACCACGGCAAATACGTTTCTCTTATTCAAAAACTCCTTGATCAAATCCTCATCCATTCTACATGCCCCACTCTCCTTAAAAGTAGACTAAAGATAACCTGTTATCTTTCGCTCCAACACCTGTCTAGGCATCGCGCCGACAATCCTGTCTGCGAGCTTCCCATCCTTGAATACCAAAAGTGTTGGGATACCCATTATCTGATATTGCGTGGCGACTGCCCGATTCTCATCGACATTGAGTTTGCCAAATAGGATTTTTCCAGCATAGTCTCGCGCAAGCTCTTCTATGATAGGGGCAACTATATGACATGGAGCACACCAAGGCGCCCAACAGTCAACCACCACTAAGGAATGATTCTGGATTGTTTCTTTGAAAATTTCATCAGTTACGTCGATGGGTTTATTCGGCGTTGATTCTTTTTTCTTCTCAGTTTCAGCGGCGCTTTCCATCAGTTGCTTCAGTTTCTTCTCTCTTATTCTTTCAAGTTCTTCGTCTCTCTCCATAGCATCACACCATCGTTGACTGCTTTAGTGAATACACACATTTAAAATGTTATACATTAGCTTTCGCTTATCTTAGGGACGTACGCTGTCCCTAATACGTCACACTTTTGTAACGGACAATTCATATTCTAATATCCACACGTGGAAGGAAGTAGAGACCTTTGAAGCTGATCTACGTAGTCATAGACGGCATGGGCGACCTACCCATCAAAGAACTTGAGAACAAGACCCCACTTGAAGCAGCAGAGACGCCAAACATGGACTCCCTCGCTGAGAGGGGAAAGACAGGGTTAATGTATCCGGTTAAGAAGGGGATAGCCCCAGAAAGCGACGTAGCAGTCCTGTCGATCCTAGGATACGACCCGTTCAAATACGAGGCTCGTCGAGGACCCCTAGAAGCCTATGGAGCAGACTTAACCATGACCGATGGCGATCTCGCCCTAAGATGTAACTTCGCAACATTAGGAGAAGGAAAAAGAATTGTGGATAGGAGAGCGGGCAGAGACATAACCACGGAAGAGGCTACAAAACTTTCAGAAACCGTAAACAAAAAAATAAAACTGGAGTCTTACCCAGCGAATTTTGAATTCAAGAACACAACAGTCCACAGAGCAGCCTTGGTTATACGAAGTGAAACAAGGCCACTCTCAGGCGAGATCACAAACACGGACCCAGCATACTCCAGAGTCGCAGGGTTAGGAGTAGCCAAGATCAAGGTGAAAATGATCCTCAAGGAATGTAAGCCCTTGGATGAAACTGAGGAAGCAAAAATATCAGCCAAACTGGTCAACGAATTCGTTAGGAACAGTCACACTATTCTTGAGGAGCACGAGACAAACAAGAAGAGGGTTAAAGAGGGGAAACTGAGCGCAAATCTGATACTCACCAGAGACGCGGGCAGCAGCCTACCGAAGTTATTCAAAATTGACAAAAAATACAATGTAAGATTCGCTTGTCTTGCCGACATGCCCGTAGAAAGAGGAATAGCTAAGGCGGCGAGTCTCAAATTGATAGACATCCCTCCCCCAACTGGTAACATGAGAATAGACTACACGCTAAGAGTGAAAAAACTTCTTAACCACTTGCCTTCGTTCGACTGTTTCTACATACACATCAAAGGTCCAGACGAGCCGGGACACGATGGAAAGCCGCATCTCAAGAAGCAACTTATCGCCGGAGTTGACGAGTTCTTCTTCGGAAGACTCCTGCCAGAAATAGACTTAGAAAGTTCCATCCTCTGCGTGACCGCAGATCACTCTACACCCTGCAAGCTTAAGACCCACAGCGATGACCCCGTCCCCCTACTGATCACTGGCAACAAGATCAAAGGTGACGATGTAAGGAGGTTTTCCGAGAAAGACTGTAAAAGGGGAAGCCTAGGCATCCTAAGGCGTGGCACTGAGCTGATGCCTAAACTCGTGGGCTTCCTGAAGTATGGAGAATGATAGAACTATGCAGACTCGCTTGTGTAGATCTGAACGTGGATGAGAGTTCATCTGTAGCTTTTGTAGGATCTGTACGTTTCAGCGGATTATGATACATGGCATATGGAAGGGTTGAAATAAAGAAGATTTAAGACAATCGTAGCAGATTTTTGATGTGCCGGGGTGGCCGAGTGGTTGTAGGCGGCGGGCTGCAGACCTGCTTATGTGGGTTCAACTCCCACCCCCGGCTCCATTTTGGAAACATGCTTGCTATTTTCCCCGCGCTTTTCTAGACTAAGCCCCTTCCATTCTGTCATGTATTTGAAGTAAACTCAACCAGTTGTGGATGTTGTTGTGGTCTAAGATGTATGTCCATTACATGTATTCTACTATCGGTTTAATCATATTATCAAGGCTGAAATAACGGTTATAGTTCTTGTTGCGTCTTTTCAGGTTGGCGGTACGTTGATGACAGAGGATAGAAACGAGTTTGACGTTATTGCTGATATTCTTCGGGTGGCGGTTTTAGGTTCTAAGGAATCGGAGATTATAGCCAAATGCAGCTTGAGTCGTACGCTTTTGGAGAAGTACATGCCCACTTTGATGGTTTTGAATCTGGTCAGTGTGGAGAAACGAAGTGAGAATTTCTATCGCCCTACCAGTAGGGGAATGGAATTTCTGCGTTTCTATCATGGTTTACGCTGGCTTCTGTGGGGAAAGAACTCTGACTTCCTATTGGTTAGCATTCTAGCCGGGACGAAAAAAGACAAAAAGTCTTATTACATAAAATGACGCGATTCTTTCGGTTTTGCTATAGCTTATCCACATTTCTCATATCTTAATGCATGCAATACTACGTAGACCGTAGATTAATATGGTTGAAAACTGATTTCGAAGAAACTTCAAATTCTTCATTTCACGCGAGCGCATAAACATGCATTCTTCTTTAGCATAGTCCATCACAACGCCTGCTTCAACGGGGAACAAAAATGTTTAATAAACACGGCTAAATCAGAAGAATCAGGAGATAGAATGCCTAGGAAATTCACCTACCGAGGCTACACATTCGAAGAACTTCAGGTCATGTCAATGGACGATTTCATCCATTTGCTTCCATCAAGGCAGCGTCGAAGCCTCAGACGTGGACTCACAAGAGACCAAAGAATCCTTCTCGAAAACATTCGAAGGGCAAAAGAGACTCAGAATGAGGGAGAGAAGACAGTCGTCAAAACACATGCCCGAGATATGATAGTTCTTCCAGAAATGGTTGGTGTTACCATCCTAATCCACAATGGGAAGGAATTCAGTCCAGCAGAGATAACCCCTGAAATGATCGGTCACTACATAGGCGAGTTCGCTGTCACTAATAGGCCTGTTAAACATGGGTCGCCGGGAATCGGTGCGTCACGATCATCTATGTATGTTCCTTTGAAGTAGCGATTAACTAAATTTTGACCGAACATGAAGATTCAGCAGGCAACACTTGCTGACGACTAGGTTGGCAGCTGTGAAGAGGTTAGAGATGATTATGCAGAATTTATGCTCGATAAGATGGTTCTGGCATCTTCTTTTTCTCGACTGATGGAATTTTTGGCAGGGGAATAGGTGGAGGAATCCTTAGGGTTCGGGAGATGATAACCGATTCTAGGAATACAACGTTGGAGATGGATTGGACAACGATAGGCGGTGGAGGCTTCTTTTCTGTATATGCGGTGTGAATACTCTCGAGTTCGTCCTTTGCTCCTTTAATTCGGGCTCTTCCTTTTACGCTGATTTGAGCCACTGGGGGCGCATAATTTATAGTGAATACGAAAGGAACCTCCAATATACCCTTACCCTTTTTATTTATTCCGACAACGTTCAGGTTTGTTGAAACCTTGACTTGAGGAATGGGTTTCTCAATATCCCAGAGACGCTCTGCAGAGATGTCATAAATGAATACGTTCACATGAGCCATCTGTGAGCCTCAATAAACTATGGGGGTTCGTGGATTTAAAGCTGTGTCACTTGCTCGTTTCGGCTCTCTTGTATCGTGTGAAGCCACAGTGTCCACAGGTGTAGCGGTCTCCGTGATCTGCCATGAAATATCCCGGTCCACATCTCTCACAGAAAGGAAGCAGCCTCTCAAGTTTTTCACCCTCGATTTTATAATGAGAAGAGATACCTTTCTGCTTCATTTTCTCTTCGGGCTCTTCCTCTTCAGCATTTTCAGCCACTTAAGTGCCCTCCTTCTCTTCAGGTTTTTCCTGAGGCGTGTTCCTTATGATAATATGTTCAGATTCCACGAATCCGGCTTGCTCTTTTGAATTGTAGGCGGTGGCCTCACCAACAGCGGTCATTGTTCCAGTTCTCGTCGCAATCCTCCTAACATACACGAGCTCTGGGTCCTTTTTCAGTTTTGATGCTAGCTCCTTTCTTACCTCAAGACGTGAGGGGGTCCCCCTCATTTCTTCATGTTCAACCTCAAAAGCTATCTCTTCTCTTTTCAACAGTGGATTATGCTCTTGTGAAGTGATCTTGATTTTCATGAGACATTCTTCCAGTTGTGTCGCTGATTCTGAAGTTTACCTTTTACTTTAACCTTTCGTAGGACTGCTCCATTGCATCCACTATCTGCCGTATATGTTCTTTCTTTTCTTTGGTGACTCTAACAACAACTATTCCCTCTTTTGGCTGTCCGTAAATCACCAGCGAGTTTTCGGGCGCACATAGCACCGCTACAAGAGTAAGAAGGTCTTCTTCCCCATCTACTAACACTCTTGTTTGTCGCTTCTTCCTTAGTGCTTCTCGCATGATCGTCCAAGCCTCTTCAGCTAGCGTCCCTGCTGGGTTTTTCAGATGTAGAGTCTGATTCACCCTTACTTGAATCGGCGCTATTCTATTCCTCATAACCTTGTTGTCTACAATTAGTACTCGCGGCTGAATGTCGTGCTCAATCATGTTGCCGGAAACAACATCACCAACCGAAATCAACATCGAAGGCTTGTCATTTTCAATGATCTTCTCCAGTCTTCTCATCGTCTCCGTGAATGACCCTGGAATCAGTAGTCCCAGTGGAGACTTCAGTTTCTTGCGTAGTGTGGGCGTAAGAAGACGTATTCCGATCACCTTACGCGCAAGGCGTATCGGCCCTTCTTCTCCACTTTCATTGCGTGGGCGATAGCTGAGCCTTTCGGGTCAAGAACTATGACCAAGCCGCTGAAGTCATCGCTGAGGCTGGCAGTTCTGCAATTCGGACAAGTTGAACTATCAGATATCAGGTGGCATTCTCGGCAGGCTTTATCAGTCATGCTTCAAGATTCTCCGGATTCTTCGCGCTTTTTGTTCTCGAGTTCAGCGCTTCTTATCTTTTCCAGATCCTTCTTGATCCAACTGATCTTTCCCAGGAAGGGTTGTCTCGCGGTTACGCCAATCTTTCCAGATCCTCTTCCGTGCCCAAGTGAGACAGCGGTTACTCGAACTCGCAAGTGATCTCCTGTGACAAGCTTTCTCTTTGTCTCTTTGCCCATGAGTATTCCTTGTTTCTCGTCATGCGAGATATAGTCGTCCATGAGTTGAGATACATGAAGCAAGGCGTCGATTGGTCCAACGCGTACAAAGGCTCCGAAATCGGCAATCTCAACAACCTCTCCCTCGGTAACCTCCTGGATTTTAGGATAGAATGTAAGGAGGGAGAATTCAGCCTTGTGATAGGTAGCTCCGTCACCTGGCATGATCTTCCCCGTTGGTCTGACATCGATATCAGTTACGGCCACGATGTAACCTAAATCCCCATCGATCATCCCCTCATACTTCATCTTCAGTTGCTCATAGCCTACCTTCTCGATGGGCTCACCAAACTTCTGTGGTGGGATTCGAATCGTGTCCTCCAAAGTCACAAGCTTGAACATAACCATTCCCCGACAAAATTTCTCAATAAGCGCTTTCTCATTAAGTACAACCTCAAGGTAAGCCGCCCTCCATTTCTAGACGAGCCTTTTGCCTCAGATAAATTACAGGCACATTTATATTCCTTAACCTTCTCCTAAGAACTCCATCATTCGTGGCAACCGGAGAACCCCATTCTTTTGCCATTCGAACAATAACATCGTCGCAAGTCTCTTCCAAACCCTTTTCAGCCTGGACTATGCGGCATTTCTCAGCGAGTTTCAGAGCAAAGGATGCCTGCTGACGCGTCTTTGGAGAACCCTTCTCCACTATTCTTCTAATCTCTTCATAAGTGGGCGAGAGAAGAACAAGATCAACGCGTTGACCCAGAACTCTTTCCAATTCATCGAATATGTCTACAGGGAATTGCGACGGGATGAAGAGGAAATTCGAGTCGACAATCACTTTTACACTCAAGTTTCTCCCGGCAATTGCCTTCTAATGCTGATTTCCAATCTTATTCTTTTATTTCTCCATAACCTATGAGTCGCCACCTTCCAGCAAGCTTTCTGCTGATGGCTGACCTGAATCCCTTTTCGGCGCACACAGGTCGTGCTAATTGAAGAGTAACGTAATCGTCCTTTGCTGAAGTGACGGTTCCTGCGGTTATGGCTGTCCCCACATCGAGGAGAAGACGTTCATTCGTACGCACTTTATCCACCTCCAACAACTCTTTCGTTCCTACCGCTCGTTCGAAGAGATGAGTCTGTAATGTTAGCTCCGAGAGGGTCAACGGAAGAGTCTCGGGCTTTCCCACGAGGTTTCCAGTAAGCCCGTCGGCCTTGGTTAGTGACGGATCTAGCAGAGTCCCCACACCTACTAAGCCCCCACACTTGGCTTCTTCAACCTTTCTCCCACCTGCTTGGAGGCTGACTATCTTGGTGAAGAGGGGTTGATAGGCCGTTTTTCCATGTTCTTCAACTCGGATTCCGGGACGGATCTCTATCTCATCCTCTAGAATGAATTTTCCCTGAAAGATTGTGCCTCCGAGTACTCCTCCTGACAACTTCTGGGCGGAGGTTCCTGGCTTGTTTATGTCAAAGGAGCGTATAATATTCATTCTTGGAGGCTTTGCTGGATCTCGTTGAGGGGTTGGGATGTATTCTTCTAACGCTTGGATTACGGCGTCGATGTTTACGGAGTGTTGCGCGGCGATGGGGATTATGGGTGCGTCTTGAGCAACTGTTCCCTTAACGAAGTCAATTATTTCCTCGTAACTCTCTTGCACCTGTTCTTCTTCAACTATATCAATCTTGTTTTGGGCTATTACAAGATTCTCGACTCCAGCAACTCCTATTGCAGCTAAATGTTCACGAGTCTGCGGCTGCGGACAAGGCTCATCGGCTGCTATCACTAATATCGCTCCGTCCATAACGGCCGCACCTGAAAGCATCGTGGCCATAAGAGCTTCATGACCAGGCGCGTCCACAAAACTGACTGCTCGGATGAACTCGGCCGAGGAGCCACAGTGAGAGCATTTTGGCTTTGTTGAGTAGCATTTTGGCAGCTCACATTTAGGGCATTTGTAGATGGGAGCGTCCGCATAGCCCAGCTTGATCGTGATTCCCCGTCTCAGCTCCTCACTATGTCTGGCTGCCCAAACGCCAGTTATGGCTTCTACAAGTGTGGTCTTTCCATGGTCCACGTGCCCTATGGTTCCAATGTTACATTCTGGCTGACGAGGTAGGGGCAGAGTCCTTCACCAATCATAAGCGTATTTGACATGCTTTCATGTATGCTGACTTAAAATATCTTTCCTCAGCTTTTCGCTTTCTTCTCTTTCGGTCTTTCAGCGACTTTCATATTTATTTGAATGATGTCTTCAGTTATCGTCTTCCCCCGCAGGGTTTTTCTTCGTCTCTCCCCTCCTCTTGATGAGTGAAAACCCACACCTTCAGTCAAAATGACACTAGTCCGTACTCCACCATGGACGTTTGGCCTCATAGGAAAGCCATCTTTATCAGATCCTCCAGTTATTCTAAGCTTGTAGCCAGCCATTCCGACCACAGACCCGTCGACGACATCTCCAAGTTTCCTTCCGATCAGAGGGACTGCACGGGTTCCCTCGCTTTCAACAGATTTGGATTTCCCCGTCTCTGGATCAGAGATGACTATCTTGAATTTCGCCATTCGGTAACCTTACTCTCCTGCCTTTCATAATTTTGTCTCTTTTCTGGTTCAGATGTTTGCTCATTTATAAGCTTTCTACAGATAGGTTGATTTTTAAAGATACGAAAAGCAAAACGGAGAATCTTTCTACTAGCGACTAGGAAATGACGTGTCTTCGCCGCGTTTATCCGATTCTTTAAGCCTTCGTCTTTCTGCCTTGAGGATATAGCCAATAACCACCAAAACAGTGCCTATGATGATGCCTGCCCCAATAAGAAACCACAGAATCCAGCTTTTGACAAAT
>Ga0209636_10005002_pt1 | contig 13535 bp, 11 predicted proteins | sample DeeMarSWOR152_54_FD_187464 | JGI IMG/M metagenome (GOLD analysis project Ga0209636, IMG submission 187464) | Marine sediment microbial communities from White Oak River estuary, North Carolina - WOR-1-52-54 (SPAdes) (version 2) | ecosystem: Environmental > Aquatic > Marine > Intertidal zone >...
CCCGAAGTGACGGTCTACTTGCCGGCTTCGTTTCCGGCACGCGTCAAGGAAGAGGTAAAGAAATACGGCGCGGCCGTCGTCGAAGTTAAAGGGGGTTGCGAGATCTGCGCCGGCGTGCATTCCACCGGCGAAATGGGAACCGCGATCGCCGAGCAGGCGCTGGCCGCGAAGACGCCGCGAGGGCTCTTGGTGATAACCGGGTGCGCTCACCCCGGCATAGTGAACGTCGTAAAACGTGCCCGGGAATTATACGGCGACGGCGTACATCTCGTGATGGGAGGGTTCCACCTCGGCGGCGCCCACGACACACAATTAAAAAATATCGCGGCCGCTTTCCGTAAGATGGAAGTGCGTTACGTGGGGCCGTGCCATTGCTCGGGCGAACGCGCGCGGGAAATATTCGCGGAGGAGTTCGGCAAACACTACTTAGAAGTCGGCGTAGGGAAAATAGTCGAACCGTCCCGCCTGGAATAACGCCGGCATAAAAAATAGTACGAAAACGCGGCGCCGTTGGCGGCACGCGCCTCGTAAAAAAAGCGTCGGCGAGGAACCGGCGTGCGACGAGTTGGACTAACCGCGCCTTACGCTATTTCAACTCACGTCGTCCCCCGTACGCGAAAAAACCCTGCAAGTCGGGAACCGGGACTTCGGCCCGCGGCCGCGAACCCCCCTCCAAAAAAAATTCCACGTCGTCCCCCGTGCCCTCCTCGCCGTCCTCGCCCACGGCGATTATTACGCGGCGCTCCTCGGAAACGCGATACCTCAACGGCCTTCCGCCTACGTCTACGACGGCGCCGCCTTCGACGTAAGATTCCCCCAAATAAGGTCCAAACCATTTCGCGCCGTCGCCCGGGTCGAACACCAACGCGCGAAGACCCTCCTCCTCCGTGGGATAACGGCCCACGTCTTTTTTATAGGCCGCGGCCGCCTCCGCCACCTCGGCGAGCCGTTGGCCCGTCAACGCCCGCCGGTATAGCACCGCCCCCGCCTCGGCCTTGGGGCGAAGCAACGCCGAAACCCCCCAGGAAATCCCGACGGCGGCGGCGACTACGAGCAAAAGGGCGGGCCGTAAGCGGCCTCCCCCGCGCCGGGGCGTAGCGCTCTCCGCACCGGCCGAAGGTACATCCCGCGCGCAATAATAACTGCCGTCGATTACGCGAGCGCATTCCGCGCAAACGGGCTCGCCGCAAACGGTGCACCTCGCCACCGCGGGCCGCTCCGGGTGGCGCGCGCACTTTACGATGTCTCTTTCCCTCATCACGCTCGCCCGTCAATAGACGCGAGGAACAAACGGAAAACGCGACCCGTTTACCAGAAATAATTGAACGTCGCCTGTAATTCTATAATATCCGCAGAGTAACCGTCCGAGGCGAGCTCCCCCCGCCGGCCGTACCCCAATCCTACGTCGAGCCGGCCGTGCCGGTCCATCGCCGGCCAACCGCCGCCGATTGCGTATCGCCAGGAATCGACGCGCCGACTCTCGGCATTTCTTATGTACCAGGGACGGTAACTGAGGCCGGCCCGCGCCACCGCGCCCCCCGCGGTGACGTACTCGGCGCCCAAAGACGCCCAACCGGCGTCCCGCGCGACGGCATCTATCACCCGCGCCACGTCGGCGTCGCTCGCTTCCATCACGCCGTAAAACGTGTAAAGGTAGTCGACGTGGACGCTTACGCTGTACGCCTTAAGGGAAAACGCCACGCCCGCGGAAGGAGGAAACTGGACGTCGTAATCGGCGTCGCCCGTGAAGTTAACCGCCGCTCCCTTTTTACCCGACGCCGCCGCGGACAGCCGCCAGCCGGGCGCGACGTCGAAACGCCTCATCGCCGACGCGCGCACGTCGTACCCCCTGCCGCGGCCGTCGAAGCTCCCGAACCCTTCCTCGTCGGCGGTAATCGTCTGCCTGCCCCACAGGAAGTCCGCGCCCAAGCCCAAAGACACCCCCCACGCCCTGACGGCCATAGCCGGCCCCACGGCGCGTAGCGCGCCGCGACTCTTTATCTCCCCGCCCGTATTCTTTCCCCCGACCTCGTACGTGTAGTCGTGGGGCGTCCAGAGGGCGCCCCCCACCGCGAACCGTTCCGGGGCAAGCGCCCACGCCCCGGCGGCGTACGAGCCGGCAAACGAGCCGAAGGTGGATTCCGCTTGAACATCTCCCGGGTCCGACTGTAAATCGTAAGCCCAAAAACGGTAACCGCCCCCAGCACTCACCGCCCCTCCGCTGAGCGAAGCCAGCGCCGCGGGGTTGGATACGGCCGCCTCCGCGCCGTAAACCGAGGCCCGCCCCGCGCCCGCCAAGCCTACGGAACGAGCGTCGACGACGTGGCCGACCTCGCCCAAATGTATCGTCTCCTGGTTATAACTCGGCGACCAATCGCGGTAATAGACGTTGCCGCACGAGGCGAGGAACAACGCCGTCGCCAACGCCGTCGCCGCGGAAGCGCGCCCCGCCCACCTCGCCGTCACGGCCTCGGCGCTCCCGCCGCCGGCCGGGGCGCCGCGGCGAAGAAACCGTCGGCGTCGGCGATCTCGTACTGGTAACCCTGCTCCGTCAAAAACAGCTCGCGCTTCAGCGCGTAGTCCTGCTCCACCGTATCGCGGGACACGAGCGTGTAAAAATACGCCACGTTCTCGCCGGACTTGGGCCGCAAAATCCTACCCAAACGCTGCGCCTCCTCCTGCCTCGAGCCGAAGGTCCCGGAAACCTGGATGGCCACGTTGGCGTCGGGCAGGTCCAGCGCGAAGTTGGCCACCTTCGAAACGACTAATACCGGAATCCGGCCCCGCCTGAATTCCTCGTACAGCACGTCGCGTTCACCCTGGGGGGTCTTGCCGGTTATGAGCGGCGCCCGGACCGCCTCGGCAATAACGTCGAGCTGGTTTAGGTAGTGGCCTATAATCAAAATGCTGTGGCCGCGATGAAGCTCCAATAGCCGTTCCGCGACGGGGACCTTCTGCGGGTTTTCCGCGGCCACGCGAAACCGCCGGTGGTTGGAGGCGACGGCGTAGCGCAGGCGGTCCTCGGCGACCATCGCGACGCGAAGTTCCCGGCACACCGCGCGCGCGATCCAGTTCTTGCGCTCGAGCTCCTTCCAGGGAGTATCGTACCGCTTCGGGCCGATGAGGGAAAACACTTCGTCCTCTTTTCCGTCTTCGCGGACGAGCGTCGCCGTCAGGCCGAGCCTGCGCCGGGCTTGTATCTCCGCCGTTATTCGGAAAACCGGCGCCGGCAACAAGTGGACCTCGTCGTATATGATAAGACCCCAGTCGCGCTCGTTGAATAGTTTGAAATGGGGAAACGGGCCTTTTTTAGTGGGCCGCCAAACCAGGATCTGATAGGTCGCTACCGTAACCGGCCGCCTTTCCTTGGCCATGCCGGTGTATTCGCCGACGTCCCCTGCCGCGAGCATCGTCTTGTCCAATAGTTCTTCTCTCCACTGGTGCACCGCGGTGACGTTGGTCACGAGGATGAGCGTCTGAACGCCTACTTCGGCCATAGCGACCATACCCACGATCGTTTTCCCCGCGCCGCAGGGCAGCACGACCACGCCCGAACCGCCGGCGGCGGAGCCCGCCCGGTAAAAAGCCTCCGCCGCGGCTCGTTGATAGTCGCGGACGACGAAGCCCTCGCCCGTGGCAACGCGCGTCTCGCGCAACGTTACCTCGAGCGGCGCGCCCTCGACGTACCCGGCCAAGTCCTCGACGGGAATGCCGAACCGGATCAGCGCGCTCTTTACGTGCCCTCGCGCGTACTCCCTGAGCCGTACTTTTCTGGCGTCGAAGACGCCCCCCTCGAAATACGACGCCACCTTCCGGTTGTTCATTATCTGCGCTAGCAAGACGTCGTCCTCGACATCCAGGTAGTAGCCGCCGTCGTCGCGCAACAACTTTACCTTGCCATAGCGGCTTATCTGGTCGCAAACCAACCGTTCGATTATGGCGGGAACGTCGTAGCGGCTGTACTCCGTCAGCGTTCCGACGATTTCGTCCGCGCCGAGGCCGGCGGCCGCGGCGTTCCAAAGCGATATCGGCGTGACGCGGTAGGTGTGCACGTGCTCCGGGCTCTTGACGAGCTCGGCGAACGGCAGCAGGCGGTCACGGACCTCCTCGTGGAGGGGGTGGTCGACCTCCAAAAAAAGGGTCCGGTCCGATTGAACGATTAACGGCTTGCGGTCGGCCATAACCGTACTATTACACTATACTACCATATTCGACGTGTTTGACAAAGCCGGATTACGGACCGAGGTCGCCCGGGCCGCGACGGCGCAAAAGGCCGTTTGGGAAAGCAACCGAGGCGGCGGTTGACAGGCGCGTTCGATAAATGTATGATTTAGTAGAAGGATTAATTCGCCCCGTACGAGGCCGACCGTAAACCGGCGGTCGTTACCGTTCGCAGAAAGCGCTGGTGATGGAGAACCACGATGAAAGTTGCTATGCCGACCGATGACCGCAAGACGCTGGCCGCCCACTTCGGCCGCGCCGCGGAGTTCGCGATTTACGAGACCGGCGAACGCGACGCCGAACTGCTCGAGTACCGGCCCAATTTACACGTCCGCCACGGCGCAGGTCAACACGACCCCGGACACCGGCCGGCCGGGGGCGGGGGCGGCGATTTCGCGGAAGCGCTCGCCGGCGTCGACGTTCTAATTTGCAGAGGCATGGGCCGCCGCGCCGAGGAGGCCTGCGCGGCTATGGGGGTCGACGTTGTCTTCGTAAACGAAACGGGCCTCGACGATATCGCCGAAAAATTAGCGCGCGGCGAACTGGCCGAGGGCGACCCTTCCTGCGAACGGGGCGAAGGTCACCCCCAGTAAGCCTCGCCTCCGGCCGCCACGCCCGGCGGAATAAAACGCCCGGCCGTGCCGCCGGGTTATATTACACCGGGACGCCGCCCGCGCGCGCGGAACCCTCCCTATCTCCTTTTTACGAAATAGTAAATCGCCGTCGCGACCGCGGGGGCGAGGAATATCCCCCCTCCCAGAATTATAAGTACAACCATCGCCGCCGCGGGGAACTCCGACTCTTCGGCCCAAGGCCCCAAACTACCCCAAAGGCCGAGACAGATACACGAAAGGCAAACCACAAAAGCGCCTATCGTAACGCCGATCAAGGTCTTGAGGACCGCGGGCGAACCGCGGAACGCCTTCCCGGCCTCGCGGATAGAAGCCATGCGTTCGATTTGCTTGTGGGCCTCGACCGCGATTTGCGAGCTCGCCTCCTGCTCGATGGCGCGCTCGAGGAAATTTTGCGCCCGGCCCAAGTCGCCGTCGTTTATAAAATTCAAAGCCAACCGATGGAGGAGCTCCTGGCTCGAGGGCTCCAACTTGAACGCGGCGCGATACACCTTCGCGGCGTTCGCCCAGTTACACCGGTAAAAATAATAATCTCCCAACAACAGCCACCCGTACGCGAGCATGACCGCCGCGGGATACTTCGGCTCGCCGTCTTCTATGAGCGCCGCGGCGGGGTACCGCCGAGAAATTTTCCTCAGGCGCTCGAGCGCCGCGGAGAGGTCTCGGTATATCGGCAGCGCCGCTTCCTCCAACCACTCCCGGTATTCGCTCTTGGTGCCGACGTCGAGGGGAGGCTTCTCGCGCTCGCCGGGCGGCGGCACGCCGAACAACTTCCCGTACGCGTACGTCGTCTTTATCGGCACGGGGTCGCGATAAACGCGCCGCGCGAGCTCGAAGATAACGTCCGCCTTGGCGTGGAGCTTGGCCTCGGCGTCGGTCAAAAACGAACGCGCTACTTTGAGCTCGGTCTGGATCGAAAATTCTGCCGGCACCACGGCTTCAACTCCCGGAATCACCCGTCGCTCTCTCCATAGCGCCATAGTAGCCGCGCCGCGCGCGCAAGTCAAGCTCACTTTTGTCCGAGGTCGTTGACCTCCGCGCTTCACTTTGATAGTATGGGTCGAACGCGCGAACCGGCTTAAAATCCGCTCGGAAAAAATTGAAACCAATAAGGACATTCCTCAAGCAACGTTACACGCCCTGGGGCGCGCTGGTCCTGGCCGCCGTCGCGGGAGCGACGTTCCGCTACGCGGCGATGGACCGCCTATCGTCCCGCGAATTCTCCTACTTCGTAGAATCCTGCATGCGCTTCCGCTACGCCGAGATGAGGATGTTGGGGCGAGAGCCGCCGAAGCTCGACCGGCTCGCCCTTTGGCCCGAGGGCTTCCCGGTGGACCGGATGATACTCGCGGTGCCGGACCGCACCGCGGCCCTATTTTACAAGTTACGCCGGGGGGACACGTTTTTCGCTACGCGCGCGCTGATAAACGTCCTCTCCGCGGCGAGCGTCGTGGCCTTCGTGGCGCTGGCGTACGCCGCCTACCGAAGGCCGTGGCCCGCCGCGGCCGCGACGCTCATCTACGCCGGGACGTTCGGCGCCTATTCGCGAGGCTGGAGCAACTTCCTGCGCGAAGACTTCGCCATGCCCGGCCTCCTCGTCGCGACGGCCGCGACGCTGTATTTACTGACTTCCGACGGCGGCAGAAGGCGGTGGCTGGTCGCCGGGGCGGGCGCGGCCGCGACGCTGTGGGCCGGCTCCTGCTGGCATATGAGCCAATTTTACGTCGCCGTCCTCGCGCTCTTCGTCGTCGCGTACGGCATCGCGGGGCGGCCGGCCCGGGCGGCCGTCGCGGGCGCGGCGTTGGCGGTCGGCGTCGCCGCGGCCGCGATACTCAATAAACCTCTATGGGTCAAGGGCGCGTTCTGGAACGTCGGCATGGCCTTGGCGACGGCCCCGGTCGCGGCGTGGGCGCTGGCGAAAGCGACGAAAAGGACGGATAGGGCGCGGTGGTTCGTGGTCGGCGCCGCGGTAGCCTTCGTCGCCTCCTCTTTGGCCTTCGGGCGCTCCGCGGCCTACGGCCACGTCTACGAGCTGATTTGGGCGAAGGTCGTCCATCTGGGAAAACATCCCGGCCCGGCGGCCCTCTCGCCCGACGCGCGGCTCTTCTGGGTTGGGCCGTACGAGTCGCCCGACAGGATGAGGGTTTACCTCGAATACGGCCCCTTAGCCGTTCTCGCGGCCGCGGGCCTGGTACTCTGGTGGTACCACGTCGCGCGGAGGCGTCTGCGCGACGGCGAATTCGTCGCCGCCGCTGCGCCGGTTTTCATTATCTTATACCTATTAATGTCCAGGCTGACCATATTCCTCGCGCCGTGGGTCGCGCTCCTCAGCGTATACCCCGCGGTCGGCGTCCGCCGCTTGAGAGCGCGAACTTGCTACGGCGTCGCCTTGGTACTGCTTTTGGCCTTTCATATCTATACGAGTACCAACCAACAACCGCCGGCGTGGTTCCGCGGCGCCGTCGTCTCGGCCACCGGGTACGAGCCGGAAATCCCCTGGTACTACGGCTCCGAGCGCGTCGAACTGCTCTTGTGGATGGCGCGCCACGAGGCGCCGGGGCCGGTCCTGGCCGATTTCTCCTTGAGCCCTCCTTATTTATATCTGGCCGGTTGGCCCATCGCGCTGAATCCGATGTTCGAGGTACCCGAGGTCCGGCGCAAAGCCCTCGCCTACGCCGAGGCGGCGACCGCGGACGAGGAGACGTTCTACCGCCTGTGCCGCCGGTGGGGAATAAAATACGTGGTGCACTTCGCCCCCCAGGTCCTCTCGCGCGGCACGGGTTCGTTCTACAACGCGACGGCTCGAGAACCGGGGCCCGATTCCGCCGCGGCCCTCATGCAGTTCCACCCGGAGAAGTTGCGCCGTTTCCGCCTCGTCCTCGAGACGTACAGCGCCCGCGTCTTCGAGGTCGGGCCGCCCTACGACGGCTTCCACGCCCGCGCCTACCACCCCCTCTACGACCCGGGCCGGTTCGGCGCCGTCCCGAAAGAGGAAGCGCTGAAGGCGTTCTACCGCGACTTCCGCCGCGCGGACTACTATTACAGTTTGGGCCGGGAGAACCAGGCCGCGGGCGAATTCGTAGCCGCGGCCGCCGCGTTCGCCAACGCGCTGAGATTACACCCGGACTATGAGGACGCGATGCTGAGGTTGGGGCAGTGCCAAGCGGCGTTGGGTCAATACGACGAGGCGCGCAGGGCGTTCGAGCGCGCGGCCGTCGCCAGGCCGGGCGACCCGCGCCCCCGCGAATACCTCAAGGCCATAAAGGCCCAGGAGGAATCCAAGGGTTAAGCCGCCGCGGCCCGTAATAAAATGCGTGAAATGAAAGAGATCACGTTAACGCCGATAGGGGTTATACGTACGCCCTACGCCGAGGCGAACGCCGCGCCGATACAGGGACGTCTCGAGCCCGAGCCGCTGGGCACCGTGGAAGTATTCGACGAGTACGCGCCCGGGTTGAAGGACCTGGAAGGTTTCTCCCACATAACGCTGCTTTATTATTTCCACAAAGCGGCGGGCGAAGAGCTGCTCGTAAAGCCGTATCTCGACGACGTGCGCCGCGGCGTCTTCGCGACCCGGCACCCCCGCCGCCCGAACCGCCTGGGTATAACGACCGTAAGACTCCTGGAGCGGCGGGGCAACGTCCTGGCCGTAGCGGGCGTCGACATGCTCGACGGCACGCCTCTTCTGGACATCAAACCCTACGTGCCCCTATTCGACCGCGAGCGCGGAAGCGTGCGCTACGGGTGGCTCACCGATAAAATCCGTCCTGCGTTCTAAAAGAGAAGGCCGGATTCGGAAAATATAAACGTCCTCGGCTCCCGGAGGGCGAGAAAAATAATCGCCGCGGAAAAGTAGGATTATCAGGCAGTTAACGCGCCGCCGCGGTAAGTTTCATTTGCGTAAAGTTTTTAAAAGTGATATAATGGCAGGTTTTTGCGCAAACCTTAAATAATTATTCATTAAGGAGGCTCCTTACGAAATGGCTGGAAAGATCACGCTGAGCGTCATCAAGGCCGACGTCGGCGGCTTCGTGGGCCACTCCGCGAGCCACCCGGACATCATCGCCAAAGGCCGCGAGGAACTCGAAAAGGCCCGGAAGGCCGGCCTACTCGTCGACTTCGACGTCTTCACCTGCGGCGACGACCTCGAGCTCGTAATGACCCATACCCAGGGGCCCGACGCCGAGAAAATCCACAAGTTGGCCTGGGATACCTTCCTGGCGGGCACCGAGCTGGCGAAACAGCTCCACCTCTACGGCGCGGGCCAGGACCTGTTGGCGGACGCGTTCTCAGGGAACGTAAAGGGCATGGGCCCGGGCGTCGCCGAGATGGAATTCGAGGAACGAACGAGCGAGCCCGTGCTCGTCTTCGCGGGCGACAAGTGCGCGCCCGGCGCGTGGAACTTGCCGCTCTACAAGATGTTCGCGGACCCGTTCAACACCGCCGGCCTCGTCATCGACCCCAACATGCACGACGGCTTCCGCTTCGACGTCTACGACATCCACCGCAGCAGGCACATCGTCTTCTCCTGTCCGGAGGAGCTCTACGACATGCTCGTCTTCGTCGGCTCGCCGGACCACTTCCTCATCCGCGCCGTCTACCGCAAGGACGACGGCGACATAGCCGCGTCGTCGTCGACGCAGAAGCTCGCGCTCATCGCGGGCCGCTACGTCGGCAAGGACGACCCCGTTTGCGTCGTGCGCTGTCAGTCGGGCCTGCCCGCGGTGGGCGAGGCGCTCGAGCCTTTCGCGTTCCCGCACACCACCTCGGGCTGGATGCGCGGCTCGCATATGGGGCCGCTGATGCCGGTCTCGGTCAAGGAGGCGCACCCGTCGCGCTTCGACGGGCCGCCGCGCGTCGTCTGCATGGGCTACCAACTCGCCGACGGCAAGCTCGTCGGGCCGCGCGACATGTTCGACGACCCCAGCTACGACGAGGCGCGCCGCACCGCCAACCTCGTCGCCGGCTACCTCCGCAAGCACGGCCCCTTCGAGCCGCACCGCCTCCCCTTCGCCGAGATGGAGTACACGACGATGCCCGCGGTCCAGGAGAAGCTCGAAGGCCGCTGGGAAGACATCTAAGCGGCCGAAAACCCGGGACGAAAAAACCCCTCGCCTCGAGTGGCGGGGGGCTTTTATTAAATAACTCTTGACAGCCGGGGCGGGAAAGTATAACGTTAGCGTCGAGGGTAAAAGTCGTTATGGGGAGACGAAATAAGGCCAGCGAGAACTTCGAGCGCCGCGCTCCTATTGACGGGAACCGTAGGCGCCTTTTTATTTATCGGGAGCTTCGTGGATATACCTGGGCGAAGACGTACGGATATACAAATTCCAAAAGCCGCCGCGCTTCGGCGAAAGTTAGCCGCGCGGCCGTTTCAAGGGGGATAAGATATGTTTCATAAATTAAAGATAATATTGGCCGGACTTGCCGTCGCAGCCCCGGCATTAGCCGGCATGGGCGACGTCGTATCGTCGTTCGACATTACGGCCCCAGGGGAAGGGCTCGCCTGGGACGGACAATACCTGTGGACACTCGGGCAACCGGCCGTCCATATTTGGCGTATGACTACTACCGGCTCGGTCGTGTCTTCGTTTAAGCTAACGCCGGCGTCGTACGGTTACTATCACGGCGTAACGTACGACGGCCAATACCTGTGGACAGCTTGGTATCGCGATTTTGACCCGAGTTCTACTTTAGGTAAATATACTATAACTGGGTCCCGGGTCGGGGGTTTTATTGCGTTTGCTACGTACGCCGGCTTAGCTTGGGAGAACGGCTATTTATGGCACGATAACTGGAAATTTACCACCGCCGGCTCGTTCGTAGGGTCTTTCAAGCGGCCGATAATTCTAAACGACCTCGCTTGGGACGGCCATTACCTGTGGAGCGGTAGAGACGAAAACGATTACGTCTACCGCGTGTCGACGGCCGGGTCCATAGCCGCGAGCTTCCTCAGCCCCGGCGGCGAGGCCTACGGTATGACGTTCGACGGCCTTTACCTCTGGCTCGTCGCGAAGAACGGCTGGGCCTACCAGGTAGACATCGACGTTCAGGGCGTTAACCCGGGCTCCTTCGGGAAGATCAAGGGGCTGTACCGATAATACCAAAGTTATTGATCTCGGCTTCGGTTGCAATTATGTTCTTATCCACGGGGGCAGCCTACGGCGGGTTCGGCGAGGTCGTATCGTCTTTTCCGAAGCCCGCAGGCACGGGCGGCTCCGGCCTCGCTTGGGACGGCGCCTACCTGTGGTTTTGCGGCGGGATTTACCCGCGCTTCGTAAAAACGACGACGGCCGGGTCCGTCGTTTCGTCCTTCGAATTCGGCCAGGTCCCCTCCGATTACATCGGTCTTACTTTCGACGGCCTATACCTGTGGTTCTCGGAACCCGACCGTCTCGGCGGCTATTGGTACACGCGCCTCACGACTACGGGCTCTCAAGTTGGCTTTTTCTTCAAAGGCTATGCCGGCCCGGGGCTCGCGTGGGAACCTCCCGCGTACTTATGGGCCGGTAATTACAAAGTTACGACGACGGGCTCGACCGTAGCTACTTTTAAGCCGCCCTTTCCCTTAGGCGGCGACCTCGCCTGGTACGGCCACTACCTCTGGACCGGCGGCGGGACGCGTTTCTATCATCAGCTAACGACTAACGGTTCCATAGTAGCGAGTTTCCCGATACCAGGGGGGGGCCGGCGCGGGCGGGACGACTTTTAACGGCGATTATATATGGCTAGTGAGCGCTACGGCCGGCTGGGTCTATCAGGTCGATATAGACGTCGTCGGCATGAACCCCGGCTCGTTCGGGAAGATTAAGGGCCTTTACCGGTAAGGTTGCGCTTATATAAAATTTCAACGGCGGGAGGCTTAATTATGCTTAGTAAAAAATTAGCTAGGGTAGCGTTTTTAATAAAAAAATTTCTTGACTTCGACACGGGCGCGTGTTTATAATCTAAACAAGAGGGTAACCGGACCGTTCCGGGAGGTAAAAAAATGAGGATAATAAAAACGCTAGGCGCCGCGTTCCTATTAGTTGGAACGGGAGGCGCTATTTTATCTTTCGGCGCTTATAACGATAATAATTTTTCTTACCGCTCCGACGGCATGATAATGATTAACGGCGAGGTTTTTTATCCGGTGGGGGTTTATTTTATCCCGCTACCTGACCAACGTATTAGAGGGCCCGCGGAGAACCCTCCGGAAGGTACGTTCTTACACGAAATTTGGAATTACGGCCGCGGCTTCTGTTTCGACGAATTCGGGGCCGGAGGTGGTAATTTCGTTCTATTCCCGTGCTTTCATACAAATTTACCTAATCTGACTGAGCTAACAGACCCAGAAGCATTATATTGGTTCGAACACTTTGTGCCTTGCGATTTGACTGATTATCACCCGGGCGGAGATCAATGCACGCCGGACCTACAAGCGGCCCTTGCGGCCGGCATCCAGCTAATAACGTGCCATAACCTCGGTTACTCCTGGGGCGAAGGCGATCCGTACAAGATATGGGGCCAGGCAGGGAAGCGGACTGAGAACTCGCGGACGACTTATTTTAATACCGTAAAAGGCATGGTAGAGGCCAGCGAGGCAGAGGGAGCGTTTTTCGGTTGGTGGGGATTTTCGGAACCATTATGGCGCGGGTTCCTAAAACGGACAGGTACCCCGAACATGCCATATTCCCCCACCTATGATTATGTGAACGACGTATGTATACATATAAAACAGCTCGAGGCCGGCGCCAGCGCAAACCACCCGGTTTATTTGGAAGAATGCGTAGCGGCTATAGTAGCGGACTCGTACCGCGAATACCATACCGGTTGCGACATATTGGGGTACAACGTAAGGATTTTCCCCGCGCCTTTTATTTGGAATAACGTACTTCACTATAACGGAATTAATAACCGGTGGGCGTCGATTACGGGCGATACCGCGGACGTCCAATTTTGCTCCGTAGACGGCGCCAAACCCGTTATTTGTTGCGTTGATGCGATTTGGGCTAGAAAGGAAGGGATATATTATTTCCCAAACTACCACCAACTCAGGTTTATGACTTACGACGCCGTTATACACCGCGTAAACGGCCTTCTTTGGGGTATGTGGCATTACGTCTTCCCGCCAACTAAGGCCCCGGAGGGCCCGGTACCGGATGACGAGGTGGAAGAAAGGTTAAAGCCTGTAATTCGCGAGGTTGGTACCGGCGTTATGGCCGCCGTTTTAAAAGCGCCTTTCGACGACACGTTGGTCGAGGCCATCGTAAGGCACGAAGGCGACGTAGTAGAGCGTACGGCTATAGTCGGCGGCGACCTCGCGCCTAAAAACCACATATGCTCGGGCCGGTACCTTATGGAAGGTTGCGCAAAGTTGGTTACGGAGGAAGTAGGGCCCGGGCAATTTATGGATTTCGTATACTTCGTAGCCGCTTGCCGCGAAGGCCGCGACTCATTAACCGGCGAACCGGTAAACGAATACCAGGTTACTTTCAAACCTTTCTTCAGTGGCGATTGGCTCGCGACGTACGTATTGCGTATAGAACCCGACGGCACGACGACGCAATTGCCGGTAGTTAACGGCGCTTTTACGGATACGTTTATTGGCGAAGACGTAAATATTTACAAATTCCAAAAGCCGCCGCGCTTCGGCGAAAGTTAGCCGCGCGGCCGTTTCAAGGGGGATAAGATATGTTTCAT
>Ga0209636_10005003_pt1 | contig 13533 bp, 13 predicted proteins | sample DeeMarSWOR152_54_FD_187464 | JGI IMG/M metagenome (GOLD analysis project Ga0209636, IMG submission 187464) | Marine sediment microbial communities from White Oak River estuary, North Carolina - WOR-1-52-54 (SPAdes) (version 2) | ecosystem: Environmental > Aquatic > Marine > Intertidal zone >...
AGATCATGTCAAGATAATTGTGTAAAATTATTGGCTGTGGATATATCCTGTTGATTTTCATTAAGAACGTAGAAGATCAGTCCATATAAAATCCTTTCTGTGCTTTTCTGGTTGGCAAATCTTCGCATGGGTGTAATCCTTCTTTCAAACTCTTCTAAAATGCGTTCTATGTGGTTGGTGGTGCGAATTATAGTTCGCCAGGGCGGAGGATAGTCCCAGTAAGTCAGGGTGAGTTCGAAGTCAGCTAAGAAGTTCTTCACCGCTTTAGGCTCCAGAGGAGACCATTTAGCACAAAACCTTCTCAAGTTTTTCCTCAACTCCACTAAACTCTCTGCCCCATATATATCTGAGGCATCTTTAAGAATGGCTCTTCTGTGAGCAAAGTTACGCAGATTACCTGCTAAATTGGAGATTTTGTGAAATACACATCTCTGCACCCTGGCTTTAGGATAAACAATGCTGACAGCAGAAGATAATCCTCCGGCTCCATCATGCACTACCACCTCCAGGTTCTCTCCTCGCAATCCCCGATTCTTCAGATCCGACAAAAATCCCCACCAGTAACACTCCTTCTCACTGGGAACCACTTGAAAGCTTAATAACTCCTCCTTCCCATCATACCTTACACCCAAGGCCATCAATACCACCTTCCACACCGGAAAAGGCCAAGCTACCTTTATCCATAACCCATCTAAGATCAATATCCGATACACATCTTTAAACCTCCGAGTACGAAAACCTGCTACCTGTTCATCCAGAAGCTTAACCACATTGGATACCGTCTGGGCAGAGATTAAACTCCCAAATGCCAACTTAAATATCCGAGCTGCCTTCCGAGTAGAGTGCCCCAACAAAAACGCCTCCAAGATAACCCGATCCAAGGCCTTCTGCCTCCTCTTATACCGACCCCAAGCTGAAGGACGAAAACTGATACCTCGTACCCGAGGAACCTTTAACTCCTCTAGCCAACCATATCCCGTCAACAAATCCCGACGATAACTACCATTCCGGTAACCTCTGCGAAACTTGCTCCGCTGGTATCTCTTACACCCAATAACACCCTTAACCTCCTCCACCAATACCCTCCCCAACATCCGCTTCACCAACTTCAGTACCTCCTCCCTTAAACCATCACCCCAAAAATCCTTGACTATCTCCCAACCTTCGGTTATATTCTCCTTCGAGAAATCCAATTCTCGCATGGGGTATATCCTCCTTTCTTTAGGTTAAATTCAGCCTAACAGGATATACCCTTTCTACTTATACCTCAACTAAAAAGTAAATTTACACAATACAATTTACATAAACTCTAAACACCCTTTCAAAAAATTTCTTGACATAAAGCGTAATAAGGAATATAATTATGATGAGGGCCCATAGCTCAGTTGGTTAGAGCAACTGACTCATAATCAGTGGGTCGCAGGTTCGAGTCCTGCTGGGCCCAGAAAAACAGTGATAAAGTGAATAAGTGATTGAGTGATTAAGAAGATTAAAAAACAAAAGATTTTTATCACTTTTTCAGCAATCACTAAGTCACTGAATTTACATGGGCGATTAGCTCAGTTGGTTAGAGCGTTCGGTTCACATCCGAAAGGTCACTGGTTCGAATCCAGTATTGCCCACCATATATCGCTTAATAGCACATGTTTCGAGAGGGCTGAATGAGGCTTGAGCGCGGGAAAGGGAGAGGAAAAAATTTGCCAAAAGTTCCTGTAAGTCTTTTGCAAAATCAGAAAGGAATCAGGATTCAAAGTGCACAGAAAGCTTGTGCACTTTTTTGTTTTCATACCCAGGTTTAACCTGAGGAGCCAAAAGGTCTGTTTTGACGAGCCAAAGGAGTGAGTTGATGGAAAAAGACAAAGATATGGAGATGATTTTGAAGCTCCAAGCCATAGATTACGAGTTAGGGGAACTGGAAAGGTCCAAAGATTACCTGCCCGATATGATAAATAACTTGGAAAGTGAAATGCAGGAGACCTCGAGCGCTTTAGAGAGTTTTGAAAAAGAGGTGACTGAACAAACCCTCCTTCACAAAAAACTGGATATAGAACTAGCTGCATTAAATCAGGAATTAGCTAAATTGCAAAAGCAAATGCAGGTGATTAAGACCAACAAGGAATATGACGCTTTAACTAATGAAATCGTCAATCGAAAATTAAAAATCTCCTCCACTGAAGAGGAGATATTGAAGATTTTGACCAACATAGATGATTTAAAGGAGAAAATCAAAGAGTATCGTGAAAAATTGGAAGAGGTGAATAAGAATAATACCGCTCAACTTGCCTATCTGAGAAAAGAACTCAATTCCATAGAAGATAAGATAAAGATAAAAGAAGGTGAGCGTAAGAACCTCACGGTGAGGATCGATAAGAGGCTCTTATCCACATATGAGAGAGTCAGGAGGGGAAGGGGAGATCAGGTAGTGGTAACCATCAAGAAGAGGGCTTGCACAGGATGTTATAAGGGCATCCCCCCGCAGAAAATTCAGGAGATAAGAAAGGGGGAACAGATCTTCACCTGTGATAATTGTGGAAGGATTTTAATCTGGACTGAGAATTCCTCCTGAGTTTGTTTATAAAATATTTGCCTTGATTGTTCGACCCAAAATGGCATTATTTAAGGCCACCAACTATCAAGTAACCTTTCTGTGGTTCTCTTGGTGGCTCACAATCTAACTTACTACATAAACCATCTGTCCAAAGGATAGAGGCTTATATGAAAAGGATCGAAAAGGTGGGTTTTACCTTTGATGATGTGCTTTTGGTTCCCCAAAAGTCCGAGGTACATCCTAAGGAGGTGGATGTTTCGACTTTCATCACCAGGGAGATCAAGCTGAATATACCTATCCTAAGTGCGGCTATGGACACGGTGACCGAATCGCGACTGGCCATTGCCTTAGCCAGAGAAGGCGGAATCGGGGTTATTCATAAGAACATGACCATCCGAAATCAGGCATCCGAGGTGGACAAGGTGAAAAGGTCGGAAAGCGGAATGATTGTGGACCCTGTTACTTTGCCTCCAGAGAAGATGATAGGTGAGGCTTTGGAGGTGATGAGGAAATTCTCCATCTCCGGAGTTCCGGTGACCAAAAAAGGGAAGCTTTTGGGAATTTTGACTAACCGGGATTTAAGGTTCCAAAAGGACTTGAGCAAAAAGATCGGCGAGGTGATGACCAAAAAGAGGCTGATCACTGTGCCCGAAGGAACTACTTTGGAGCAGGCACAGGAAATCTTACACAAAAACCGGATTGAGAAGCTTCTGGTGGTAGACAAAAAAAATAATCTGAAGGGAATGATCACAGTTAAGGATATAATGAAAACCATTCAGTATCCCAACTCCTGCAAGGATTCCCGAGGTCGACTGAGAGTGGGGGCGGCACTGGGAGTGGCAAAAGACATGATGGCACGTGCCTCCGCCTTGGTTAAGGCGGGCGCCGATCTTTTGGTCATTGATTCTTCCCACGGTCATTCCAAGGGAGTGATCGATGCGGTTAGAAGGATAAAAGATAAGTTTCCTCGAGTCCCTTTGGCAGCAGGCAACGTGGCAACCAAGCAAGGAACTTTGGATTTGATCAATGCTGGTGTCGATTGCGTGAAGGTGGGAGTCGGTCCCGGTTCCATCTGCACCACTCGGGTGGTCATTGGAGCAGGAGTTCCGCAGATGACTGCAATCCTGGATTGCTCCGAAGTTGCAAAAGAACATAACATACCCCTGATTGCTGACGGTGGAATAAGATATTCCGGAGACATCACCAAAGCCTTAGCTGCGGGAGCAGATGCGGTGATGATCGGAAGCCTCTTTGCCGGCACCGAGGAAAGTCCCGGCGAAACCATCCTGTATGAAGGAAGAACCTTTAAACTGTATCGGGGGATGGGCTCCATAGAAGCCATGAAGATAGGTGGAAAGGAGAGATATTTTCAAGAGCACCAAATCCAGGCCAAAAAACTTGTGCCGGAGGGAATCGAGGGGAGGGTTCCCTATAAAGGGAATCTGTCTGATTCGGTATATCAGCTGATAGGTGGACTTAAAGCAGGCATGGGAATCTGTGGTGCACAGAATATTAAGAAGCTTTCTGAAAAAGCGGAGTTTATCAGGGTCACCTATGCTGGCTTGAGGGAAAGCCATCCTCACGATGTGATCATAACCAAAGAGGCGCCTAATTATCAGATAAGCCAGGATTTTCAGTAACTCATTCCTTTCCATTTATAACGGATACCCTATACGTTGCCATAGAGCGTCACGGCCGAGGGTTTCCTTAACGAGGCAAAGAGGTTTTAGGGCATGATCATTGAAGGTGCTTTCTTAAAGCTACCGGAGTTACTGTTAAGGCACGTGATGTACAGAGAGCAGTACGAGGCGACTCTCACTAATCGTCTTGCTATGGCAGTTCTTCTTGAACTATCTGCACGAAATGTTGAACTCCCGATGAATAGAATTCATATTGAAAAGCCTTACCCGGAGATATCTAATCGCGTGGATCCATATGTGGATTTGGTGGGGCTATTTAATAACGTGGTGAATCACAATCTTTATGGGATGAAAATCTACAATTGGATTGAAGCGAAGTTTTTTGGTGGAGTAGGTAGACAGATAGGGCACCAGCAGAAGGTCTCTAATGCAGGAAAGATTGCTCTCGATCTCCTCCGTCTATGCCTTTTTGTACGAGAAGATCGTTCGGCGTATCGAAGCAATGGACGCTATCTGCTAGTCGTGTTTAACCGAGAGCCAGGTGATTATGTAGCCTTCCGGAGACGTGTTTCGGACTTTCCAGAACGAGAGTGGTTAGATATCCTTTCTGAACCGGGCGTAAAACAAATTCATATTGATTTAACGCAGGAACCGCCTTCTTTCAAAAAGGTTTTTGGAGGAAGGTTCGTTGAATGTAACGAAAATCTTGATTTGAAGTGCAAGGTTCTGACGAGGACTTTTTCGCCAATTGAGGTTTTACCAGAAGTTCTATACTGGGGATACTTGGTTCGTATTGTTGACTTTGAAATTTCACTTGGAAACGACAAGTTAATTTACAGAGATACAAGTTCGGAATTTTGGACTGAGAAACAGAAAGAAACCCAGAAACGATTGATAAAAAGAGTCATCAAAATGCAGCAAACTTAGTCTTTTGGTGATAACCGATACCTTGTTCGTCACCATATAGTAAGTTGTGGATCAGAGTATCCGTGACGATCAAGAGAAGGGGACAACATAATGTCGCCCATTCTAAAGTTGAATGACCATAATGAAGAAAAAGAAATTGAGTTTGAGCTGTCTTATCTTCTATCTTTGAGCGTGCAGGAGAGATTTCAGTTAATGGTTAAAAAGACCAAGGAGCTAATTGAACTTCTGGAGAGAAATGGACACCGAAGACCTGATCAGATTATTAAAAGAACACAAGGTTGATTTTGTGATAATCGGGGCGACTGCTATGCCGGTGTATGGCTATGCGCGCGCAACTCTGGATATTGACATCTTCATAAGACCACAGCGGTGGAATGCCGAAAGAACTTTAGAATCTTTAAAGGCGTTTGGATATGATATGTCTGACATTTCTGTGGATGACCTATTAAGAAAGAAGTTATTGATTCGCCAGTATGGAGTAGAGACAGATATACACCCATTCGTAGAAGGTATAACATTTGAGAAAGTCTGGAATAACAAAGTCGAAGCACATTTTGGAAAAACACAAGCATATTTTGCCTCTTTGGATGACCTTATCGAGATGAAAAGGGCTGCCGGTCGCCCGCAAGACCTACAAGACCTTAAGTATCTAATGAAGTTGAAAGAGAAGGGCGAAATTGCAGAATAGACTGAGACATGAGACTGAGAAAAAACCAAAACCCCAGTCTCTGCCACAGTTTCAAATCTACCATAAAGCGCCACGGACGAGGATATCCGTGACGAACGAGAGCAAAACAAAAAAGGGTCGTGCCCTATGACATACACCTAGATTTTAGATTCACAAAAACTCCTTTTATGCTGGAAACGAAAGATGTCATCCGAATGACCACCGTTCTTAAAATAAAAAATGGATGAAAAAGAAAAACTTGAAATTGAAATCTTAGTAAAAGAGTGCGACAGTGTTGGTCAAGAAATCAGAACGTTATTCCGGACAAGCGAAAAGATCATAGCATTAGGTATAGGAATTATTGCGGCAGGATTGACTCTTGGTTTGACAGAAGGAATTAATGAAATACTCTTATTCTTGCCTGTTGCCGTCTTAGGAGTATTTTTTTATGCCGTCCTCATAAATACCGAGCTTATGTCGTTGGGTGGTTATAAACGTTATTTGGAGGAAAGGATTAATATTATCTTCAGAGAAAATATCCTGCTCTGGGAATCCTTCATAGCGAAAGGAAAACGCCGTCTTCTTATTTGGCGCCTTCTACATTTTATTTATCTTCTTTTCTTTGGGTTAACCATATTTATTAGTCTCCATACTGCATGGCAACATTATGGAAGGAAGGTTTTTTGGGGTATTGTGATTCTCTTATCAGTACTATTCATTGGATTAATACTTTCATTCATTGAAAAAAAGAAGACATTTGACAAAACATATCAGATGGCGAGAAAGCGACTTAATCAAGTTATCGCTGTTGGCACACCACCTAAGATGGCGCAAAAAGAGTAGTTTGGCAAATGCTATCGTACTTCTTTTGTAGTAAGAACCCAATGTACCCGTTGCTATGTTGCTATGTGGTGATGGATCCATGCTTGAAACACTTTGTCACCATTTCAAAGTCAGAAAGCGTATTATTTTTAGTAAATTTGTTAATTTCAAAAAGAGGTCAAAAAAGTGAGTTAGATTTGCCAAAGCAGAATAGATGATCGCTCCGGCTAAAGTTGGAACAGGGGTTAAACCCCTGTTCCAACAAAGGTCGGGGAGGAAAGTCCGAGCTCTCCAGGGCAGAGTGCCTCGTAACCCGAGGGCCCGCAAGGGTTCATCCCGCCTTTGGCTGGATTCACCCTGAAGGGACGGAAAGTGCCACAGAAAAAAGACCGCCCCGAGTCCCGCCAAAGGCGGGATCGAGGGGTAAGGGTGAAAAGGTGGTGTAAGAGACCACCCGTTCCCGTGGTAACACGGGTTTGGGCAAACCCCACTCGAGAGCAAGACCGAATAAGGAAGGATTCATCCCGATCCCGTCTTGGCGGGAGAGGGAGAGGCTGCCCGCCTCGTCCCCAACCTTTAGGCTGGGTACAACTTCCGGGTAGGTCGCTTGAGGCGCCGAGCAATCGGCATCCCAGATTGATGATCATCATCCCCCGCCAAAGGCGGGGGGACAGAACTCGGCTTATTTCCTGCTTTGGCAAATCTTTTTAGAAAATAGGGTATCAACATACCTGACCATATATTCGAAGGATAAAGAATGCAGGCAAAATGATTCGACAAGCTCACCATAAATGGGAATTTGTTCTTGAACCCGATCATCGCCGGGTGAACAATTTAGCTGCCGAGCTCTCTTTGCCCCATGTGATAGCTAAGATATTGGCAAGCAGGGGCTTGGATACAAAAGAAAAAGCTGAAAGATTCTTAAATCCCAGCTTAACAGATTTATTCGATCCATATCTTCTGCCGGACATGGACAAAGGTGTGGACAGAGTGATGCGGGCTTTAAGAGAAAAAGAGAAGATTATGATCTTTGGGGACTATGATGTGGATGGAATCACCGCCACTTCTCTTTTGTTTTTGGTTTTAAATAAATTAGGTGCGGAGGTATCATACTACTTGCCCAACCGTTTGATCGAGGGGTATGGCCTCTCTGAAGAAGGGATCATGGAAGCAGAAAAAAGAGGGGTAAAACTCATTATCTCAGTAGATTGTGGGATCACTGCAGTGAATGAGGTGAAATTTGCCAAAGAGAAAGGGATTGACGCCATAATAACTGATCACCACGAACCCCATGAGATTCTGCCGGAGGCAGTTGCCATTATAAATACCAAGCACAAGCTGGATTCGCAGGACCCGCCTCCCGTAGAGGTGAACGATATGGCTCATGTTGCAGAATCCATAGGACAAGTGGATAAATACCCGGGAGGAGAGCTTTCCGGAGTGGGGGTGGCTTTCAAGTTTGCCCAAGCTATCTACCGAACATTAGGACAGGATGAAACCGAATTGGAAGATCATCTGGATTTGGTGGCCTTGGGAACTGCTGCCGATATCGTCCCTTTGGTGGGGGAAAATCGAATCCTGACCAGATTTGGGATGGACCAAATAGCCAGAACCACCAAGCCCGGCCTGAAATCTTTGATCTTCGTCTCCGGGATTTTGGGTCAGCAGATAGGAACCGGTCAGGTGGTTTTCATTTTAGCTCCCCGGATCAACGCAGTGGGCAGGTTGGGAGATGCCGAGCTGGCCATACGGCTTCTCATCACCAGAGACGAAACCAAAGCATCCGAGATGGCAAGGCTTTTGGACGAGGATAATCGACGTAGAAAGGATATAGACGAATCCACCCTTAAAGAAGCTCTGGAGATGATCGCTAACAATGTCGACCTGAATAAAGATAAAGCCATCGTCTTATCCTCTCCCGGTTGGCATCCAGGAGTTATCGGGATCGTTGCCTCCCGGTTGGTGGAGAGATTTCACCGTCCCACCATAATGATTGCCGCTGACGAAGAGGAAGGAAAGGGTTCTGCCAGAAGCATCCCAGGATTTCATCTCTATGAGGCATTGAAGGAATGCGATGAGTATCTCACCAGATATGGAGGACACAAATATGCTGCTGGACTTTCCATCTCGCCAAAAGACATTGACCCCTTCAGGGAGAAGTTCAAACAGGTTTCAGAGAAAAGATTGACAGATGATGATTTACTTCCCCGGTTGTTCGTAGATTCTGAGCTGGAGCTTACCCAGATTGACTCTGGTCTGATAAAGTCTCTGGATCTTTTCGCTCCATTTGGTCCTCAGAATAACAGACCGATATTTCAAACTCGAAATTTAAGTGTTTGGGGAGAGCCATATGTGGTAGGAAACAATCATCTACGGCTCCGAGTAAAGAAAGATAACTCAGTCTTTGACTGTATAGGTTTCGGTATGGGAGATATGGTCAAGCCTTTGTCCATGAGAGGAATAAAGCTCGATTTGGCCTATGTTGTGGAGACCAACTACTGGAACGATACTTATAAAATTCAACTGAGAATCAAAGACCTAAAAATCTTGGGCTATTGATCTTTTGGCAGGTGGGGCAGTGGGAAGGAGGAAGAATCTGAAGTGTTCGCCTTTAGGCGAACCAGGTAAATGATATGAACGTTTTAGATAGATTTTATAAGGGTGACAAGATCGCATTGTCCAAACTGATTTCTTATGTGGAGAATCAATCTACCGGCTATAGAAAACTGCTTGCTCAGATTTACCCTAAAGCTGGTAGAGCCTATCGGGTGGGAATGACCGGACCTCCAGGAGCGGGGAAAAGTACTATTGTAGATAAGCTCACCTCGCTTTTGATCAAGGAGAAAAAGAGGGTGGGAATAATTGCGGTCGACCCCACCAGTCCCTTCACTGGCGGTGCGCTTTTGGGAGATCGAATTAGAATGCAGGATTTAACCACTCGGGATGGGGTATTCATCCGGAGCATGGCCACCAGAGGCTCCTATGGTGGATTAGCCACCTCGACCAAAGAGGTCTGTCTGGTTCTGGATGCCTTTGGCAAGGACTGGATTCTCATAGAGACTGTCGGAGTGGGACAGGTGGAGTTGGACGTGGTAAACGCTTGCGATACCACTATCGTGGTTTTTGTCCCTGAGTCAGGTGACTCCATCCAGGCTATGAAGGCAGGACTGATGGAGATTGCGGACATCTTTGTGGTCAACAAATCCGACCGGGAAGGGGCGAAAAGGGTAATCTCGGAATTGGACATGATTTTGGATATACGCAGAAAAAAAGGAGAATGGGAATACCCCATCGTCTCCACCGAAGCCGTGAATAATAAAGGGATTGATCTTTTGTTAGCCAAAATTTTTGAACACAAAAAATTTATCTCTGAGAATGGAGTATTGGAGCAACACCGAAAAAATCAGATAAAAGGCGATTTGAAAAAAATCATCGAACTTAAAGTAAAAGAATTGTTAGACGAGAAAATATTGAATTCTTTTGATATCGACCAGATAGCAGAAAGGGTTTATAAAGGCGAAGATGACCCCTATTCAGCCGGCGAAAGAGTTTTAAACAAAGTCAATTTGGGCAAATGAGAAAAAAATACTCTGTAGTGGCGGAGCTTGCTCCGCCTGAAGGGTTGGAGAGGGGTTAGCATCGTATCACAAATAATTATGTGTGTATTATAGCAAACGTATTAATTATTGTTACAGGTTAGAGCAATATGCAATTAATCTTAGAATCCCCCTTAATCCCCCTTTTTCAAAGAGAGAGATCTCTTTTAATCTCTTTGGTATGAACTATACGGTTCACACCTTTGGAAAGGAGGGGTCAGGGGAGATTCGTATGAATGCATACGCATTTTACAGTTCGTCCTGAGCTCACTGTCGAAGGATTAAACCTGTCCCGCCTTTGGCGGGATCTGCCTATGGCAGAAATTAATGCGTTTGTATTAGATTCTTTCGAGCTTCCAGCTTCCATTGACGAGCACTGACTTGTGGTGAGCTTGTCGAACCTATACGAGCCTCGCCAACGTTAACCGAAAAACGCAGGAAACGAGGTGATTTTATGCTGAGTCAAACCACAAAAAAGAAGATCGCCGATCAAAAGGAAAAATGGGAAAAGGAGAAGGAAAAGGGCAAACGTCTGACAGATAGAAAGTTTATCAGCGTCTCAGGCGAGTCGGTCAAAGAGCTTTATACCCCATTGGACATTGAGGATTTTGATTATAATCGTGATTTGGGGTTTCCCGGAGAGTATCCTTATACCAGAGGAATAAGAAAAAACATGTATCGAGGACGTCTCTGGACCATGCGGCAGTTTTCCGGCATGGGAACTCCACGACAGACCAACCAAAGATACCATTTTCTTCTGGACAGAGGACAGACCGGACTTTCCGTGGCGTTTGATCTCCCAACTTTGATGGGATGGGATTCTGATCAGCCTCTTTCAATGGGAGAGGTCGGAATTTGTGGAGTTGCCATCGATTCACTCGAGGACATGGAGATACTCTTCGATGGAATATCTTTGGACAAGATCTCCACCTCCATGACCATCAATGCCCCTGCCTCTATCCTTTTGGCCATGTATATTGCCGTAGGCGAAAAGCAAGGAGTCCCTTCAGAGAAATTGACTGGAACCGTTCAGAACGACATTCTCAAGGAATATATTGCCCAGAAAGAATGGATTTTTCCACCTGAGCCTCACATGAGATTGATCACTGACCTGATCGCCTTTTGTACCCAACATGTGCCCAAATGGAACACCATCTCCATCTCCGGCTATCATATCAGGGAAGCTGGATCAACTGCGGTTCAGGAGTTAGCTTTTACCTTGGCGGACGGTTTTGCTTACGTAGAGGCGGCAATAAAGGCGGAATTGGATGTGGACGATTTTGCTCCCCGTCTATCGCATTTCTTCAACTCCCATCTGGATTTCTTTGAGGAGGTAGCCAAATACCGGGCTGCCCGAAGGATCTGGGCAAGACATATGAGGGAAAAATACAAGGCTAAAAAGCCGGAATCGTGGCTTTTGAGGTTTCACACCCAGACTGCAGGTTGTAGTCTGACCGCACAACAGCCAGAGAGCAACATCGTTCGCACCGCCTATGAAGCATTAGCCGCAGTCATGGGTGGGACTCAGAGCCTTCATACCAATTCCATGGATGAAACTTACGCTTTGCCCTCAGAGAAGGCGGTTCAGATAGCCTTGAGAACTCAACAGGTGATTGCGCACGAGACCGGTGTAGCCAATACCATAGATCCTTTGGCTGGTTCCTATTATGTTGAGGCTTTGACCAACAAGATGGAACAGGAGGCGGAAAAGTATTTTGAGGAAATCGAAAGACGCGGAGGAGTATTGAAATGTATTGAGGAGGGTTACTTCCAAAGGGAGATAGCAGAAGCCGCCTACAGGTATCAGAAGCAGATAGAGAACAAGGAAAGAATAGTGGTGGGAATAAATGATTTCATATTGGAGGATGAAAAGGTCGAGATTCCCATTCTGAAGATTGATCCGGAGGTGGAAAAAGAGCAGGTAAGAAATCTTAAGAGGGTTCGAGAAAAAAGGGATAATGATAAGGTTAAGAGATCTCTGGAGAATTTGAAAAAGGTTGCTCAGGGAATGGAAAATACCATGCCTGCTCTCCTGGAGTGTGTCCGCTGTTACACCACCGAAGGGGAAATCTGCGATGTTTTGCGTGAGATTTTCGGCGAGTACCAAGAACCTCCATTGATTTAGAACTGGCTTTGAGCCGGTAAGAAGAAAAGAGAATCCAAAACATGAGGAGGTAATCGTGGCACAAGACTATCGCAAGGTAAAAGTTACCATGATTGAGAAAAGGGGAAAATGCTATCTGGATGAGGGAGCCAGTTTTTTGTACGAAACCCCCTGGCGCCAACCCAAAGATATGTGTAGCGCCTTGTATTTTTCTTTAGCGCCCTGGGTACAATCCGCCTCCTTAAACGGAAGGTCCTGGGAAGAAGACAATCCAGATATTTTTCTAATCTCCTGCCCTTCAAAAAAAGGAACCGTATGGAAAGTGGAGAGACTGGATGAGAAGATAAAATGGGAGTGATGTTAAGGTTACAAGCCGTAGCCCGGGCACCCTTGCCCGGCTCTCGAGAGGAGAGGCGATGGAACGTAAAATTAGGATTCTTTTAGCCAAGCCTGGTCTGGATGGGCATGATCGGGGGATTAAAGTGATTGCCTCAGCTTTCCGGGATGCCGGATTCGAGGTGATCTATACGGGTCTGAGGCAGACCCCGGAGATGATCGTGGAAGCCGCCATTCAGGAGGATGTGGATGCCATCGGAATGAGCATTCTTTCCGGTGCCCATATGACCCTCTTCCCCAGGGTGCTTCAACTTTTAAGAGAAAAGGGGGCAGATCATGTGCTCCTTCTCGGTGGAGGTATTATTCCTAAAGAAGATGTAGAGAAATTGGAGAAGATGGGTGTGGGAAAACTCTTTACCCCTGGCACCACCACCACCGAAGCCATAGAATATTTAAAAAAAGCGGTTTCCGAAAGAAGAAAAGAGGAGAAGATTCTTTGAAAAGGAATTCCCAACAGATTAAACAGATTAAGAAACGAAAAAAGAATCTGTTTAATCCGCTTATTCTGTTGGAAAATCAAGAGCTTTCCCAGGCATTCCGATATTCCAACTCAACAATTTCCTTTCCGCAGTTCCGGAGTGCAGTAATTCATTTATTGTAAAGTTGCCCCGAACCATTGTTGCGATTTTAATACAAAAACAAATTAAAATTAGCAAAAGGTAAGTTTTTGAACTCCTGGAGTAAAGATATAGATTTCTTGCCATTTACCTGCATTTTTCTGTTGTATTAAATCACAAAAATCCATACATTATATAATTCGGAGTGGCGAGACTGGTCTCGCGCTTCAAACCAACTTAAGAGAAGAAAAAATTGCAAAAGAGCAAATGACAAAC
>Ga0209636_10005004_pt1 | contig 13532 bp, 17 predicted proteins | sample DeeMarSWOR152_54_FD_187464 | JGI IMG/M metagenome (GOLD analysis project Ga0209636, IMG submission 187464) | Marine sediment microbial communities from White Oak River estuary, North Carolina - WOR-1-52-54 (SPAdes) (version 2) | ecosystem: Environmental > Aquatic > Marine > Intertidal zone >...
ATTTAAATATAAATTGATTCAAGTAGCCAATCTGTTCTCAGCTTTCCATTTTTCATATTTATAGAAGGTAAGTAATTATGAAAAATCCTGATTCTATCACTTAATCTTATTGTATTAATATCCACTATAGAATCCTGGCCATGATTCTTTAGCATTAATGGTAGAATTTTACCATTAAAATTTTCAGAAATAACATTATCAGATTCACCCTCAACCACCATAAGAATCACAGTATGACCATTAATCTCTGCAAAATGTGATTCATATATCATTTCAGTAAATAATGATTTTACCTTTGGTTCTTTTTTTATTTCATTCATTAATTTTTGTTTAGTTACTCCGATTTTGAATTTAATTAAGTATAGATGCCTTGCCTTTGATTTTGGTACTGAGACATAATAATTGATTTTACCATTTTGCTCAAGCTTTCTCCTTTTTCTGCTGACTGTCCTAATAGGAACTTTGGTTATTTTCCCTATTTTATTATCTGACATTCTAGGGTCTTTAATTAAAGCTGCAATTATAAGTCTTTCTTGTTCGTCGAATTCCATTTTATTTTGCCCTAAATAAGCCAATTTAAATCAAAAAATGTACTAATTTTGTCTTAATAGGACAATAATACGACATAACTTTTATTTAAACCTTTTGTTAAAAAATCATTTTAATAGTTATAAAAGGTGATTATAGATGTATAGCAAAAATGGAGCATCTCCTGCAGTTGGTGCTACTAACCGCACAAAAGAGGATGTCAATCCAATAAGTGGGTTATGTGGAACCTGCCTTGAAAGCTGTATCGGATTATGTGAGATAGGGAGATCTGCTATTAGAGGGCCAGAAATGATATATCCTCAGCCCTTTGGTGATGCAACTGCTTCTTCTGTAAAAGCATATCCTGTTGATTGGGGGGATTTTAATATCTTAGGAACAGCAGTTGGTGCTCATGGCATTGAAGCGGATTCTGATAAAGCAATTTTTCCTCATGTTGATGTTGAAACAAGGCTAGGATATAGAAAAGGAAAGCAAGGGATTAGATTAAAGCTTCCTACAACTATCCCTGGTTTAGGTTCAACTGATGTTGCAAGAAAAAATTGGGAAGGATTAGCAGCTGGTGTTGCGTTGTATGGTATCATGCTCACTATAGGAGAGAATGTTGTTGGTATGGATAAAAAAGCCACATTCAGGAATGGAAAAGTAACTAATTCGCCAGATTTAGATGCAAGGATTAAAACATATAAAAGATGGCAACAAGATGTATATGGAGCCATAATAGTGCAAGAAAATGTTGAAGATAATAGGTTAGGTGTCCTAGAATATGCTCTAGAACAAGGTGTTGATGGAGTAGAATTAAAATGGGGTCAGGGAGCAAAAGATATTGGCGGGGAAGTCAAAATAAGAGACCTAGAAAAAGCACAATTGTTAAAACAAAGAGGCTATATTGTATTGCCAGATCCTAGTGATCCTGATGTTATCAAAGCCTTTGAGAAGAAAGCATTCAGAGAATTTGAAAGACATTCACGATTGGGTATGGTTTCAGAAGAAACATTTGCAAAAAGGGTTAAAGAATTAAAAAAAGTTGGGGCAGAATATATATTCCTAAAAACAGGTGCATACAGATTTGAAGATCTTGCAAGAGCTTTGGCATTTAGTTCAATGTATGATATAGATGTGTTAACGATTGATGCTGCTGGTGGCGGAACAGGAATGAGTCCTTGGAGAATGATGAATGAATGGGGGACTCCTCCAATTGAGACATTTCAAAAAGCATATGAATATGCAGGAAGATTAGCAAAAAAGGGGAAACATATTCCTGACATAGTATTTGCAGGAGGATTTTCTCTAGAAGATCATATCTTTAAGGGACTTGCATTTGGCGCACCATATGCTAAAGCTATAGGAATGGCAAGAGCACCACTTACAGCAACAATGTCAAGTTCAGCTCTTTGGAGAAGAATTGATATAGAAAGTGATCAACGTCTTATAGACAAATTCGGTAGAGAAAAAGATGAGATATTTTTTGGAGCAACCAAAGTTAAAAGTATTATCGGAGATAAATTTAATGAATTTCCAGCAGGAGCTCTAGGTGTATACACCTATTATATGAGAGTTGATCAAGGACTTAGGCAGTTGATGGCAGGTTCAAGAAAGTTTAACTTAGCTGAAGGCACTAGACCAGACAGAAACGATCTTGTTGCTTTAACCAAAAAAGCATCTGATAGAACAGGAATAGATTTTATCATGGAACATGATAAAGAAAAAGCAGAAGAGATTCTTACAAAAGCAGAAAATCATTAGTTTTTATCTTATTATTTCTTTTAAATGAATTATTATAAAACATAAGACAAACATTTAAATAATCAATTCTATATCCAATTTTTAAAATGATGGAAAACAATCCATATAAAAATGCACTAAAACAACTTGAAAATGCAGCTAAAGCTCTAAAATTGGATAAAGAGTTAGTAAGAATACTTGAGAGTCCCAAACAAATAGTTACTGTATCCTTCCCTGTAAAGATGGATGATGGCAGAATAAGAGTATTCACAGGTTATAGGGTTCAGCATAATGATGCTAGGGGTCCAACAAAAGGAGGCATAAGATTTCATCCAGATGTCAATATTGATGAAGTTAAAGCATTAGCTATGTGGATGACTTGGAAATGTGCTGTTGTTAATATCCCTTATGGCGGTGCAAAAGGAGGCATTGTAATAAATCCAAAAGAATTATCTGAAAGAGAACTTGAAAAGGTAAGCAGATCATTCATCAAATCTATAAGCAAATTCATTGGACCTTACCAAGACATTCCTGCCCCAGATGTGTATACTAATCCAAAAATAATGGGTTGGATGGTTGATGAATACTCAAAGATACAAGGTCAGTTCAGCCCTGCTGTTATTACAGGAAAACCAATCTCCCTTTGGGGTTCAAAAGGCAGAGAATATTCAACTTCTCAGGGTGGTGTAGGTATTGTTAAAGAAGCAATTAAAAAGTTACATTTGAAAAATCCAAGTATTATTATCCAAGGATTTGGGAATGTTGGTAGCTTTGCAGCAAAACTCCTCCATGAACAAGGATACAAGATAGTAGCAGTAAGTGACTCAAAAGGAGGCATCTATAATCCAGATGGTTTAGATATCTCAAAAGTATTTGAAGTTAAAAGATATCAAGGAAGTGTAACAAAATATGAGGATGGAAAAATTGTTTCAAATGAAGAATTATTAGAGTTGGAAGCAGATATCTTAATACCAGCAGCACTTGAGAACCAAATAACTGAAAAAAATGCAAATAACATTAAGGCTAAACTTATTGTTGAACTTGCAAATGGTCCGACCACACCTGGGGCAGACAAAATACTGGATAAACGAAACATTCTAGTTATTCCAGATATATTAGCAAACGCTGGGGGTGTTACTGTAAGTTATTTTGAATGGGTGCAAAATTTAACCAATACTTATTGGACAGAAGAAGAAGTAATGAAAAAATTGGATAAAATTATGGTAAGGGCCTTTGATGAAGTGTATAAAACAAAGCAAAAGTACAAAATAAATATGAGAACAGCTGCCTTAGTGCTTGCTGTTAAAAGAGTAGTAGAGGCAATAAAGCACAAAGGCTTTGAATAGCAACTTTTAAATATTTCTTTTAGTTTAATAGAGATATGTCAAAAAAAAGGGCGCAGTCTTTCTTTACTAATCCAATTTTTTATATTATAATTCTAGCTATCTTCTTACTCCTCTTGATTATAGGAGTTAGTGTAATAAAAAAAGCATCTCACACAACAGCAAAAGCAGAACTTACAAGCTTTATCATAAGCCTAGATAAAGCACTCAAAAAACAAAGCTCACATAGCTATGGAAGCAAAGATGATTTTCTATTTGGTCTTCCAAATGATGTCAAGGAAGTCTGCTTTTTAGATCGTAGTAGTGATGCAGATTTATTCTCTAATAATGAACTTTCAGCAGATATGCAATTATACGTTGAAGATAATGTTTTCTTTTCACCTAGCGAAAAATTCAGTAGTGGAAGACTTCAAAGCTTTACATTAGAGCAGAATCCATTATGCATTGAAATTACTGAAGGAAAAATTAAATTAAATTTGGAAAGTCTTGGTAACATAACAAAGATTACAGCTTCACCAAATGATATAAGAGAAAGGGATTGTATCTCTGTCCTATTTAATGGTGATTCTGAAAATAAGGTTGATTTGGTTTTTATTGGTCAAGGCTATAAAGAGAGCTTAGAGTTCGCTCCAGTTGTTGAAGATTATATACATACCACTTTTTTAGCAACTGAACCTATGAAATCTCAAAATACAAAATTCAATTTTTTTAGGATTGATGATTTTTCTGACATGAATTGCAGAAATGATGGATTTATTTATTGTAACGAATATACTGTAAACCAGCTTGCTTCTAACTGCCCACATGATTATATTGTTGTTTTGTTGAAGAGAAATAAAGCAACAGATCTTATCTCTCCTTTAAGATCAAGTGCATATAGCAATATTATGAACCTTAACACAGCAGATGATAACCTTGTTCTTATGCATGAGTTTGGTCATGTTTTTGCAAATTTAGCAGATGAATACACTGATGATAGCTATTATGCTGGTTTTAATGAAGAAGAATATCCAAATTGTGATGATGAATCATGTAGGGAATGGAATTTTCTTGAAGGAGTAGGTTGCTTTAAAGGATGCTCACTAAGTTCATTTTACAGGGCGACTGATAAATCAATCATGAATAACTATTTACGTTCAAGTGAATATGGGATTTTAAACAACAATATTTTTCTAGAAAAGTTGGAGGTTTATGGGTGATATGAAAAAATTAATTTTTTACATAGTTATTTTTATTTTGGTTTCACTTGTTGTGAATGGACAAAATATAATAGTTTTAGACTTTGAATATGACAATGGAGATATTACTTTGAAGGATAAGATAATAAAACCAGGACATTTTCCTGATAGGAAACTAGCTTCAAGGGAAGGATATAAAATAGTTGAGATATCTGATAAATATGAAGTACTGTATTCTGCAAATTTTGAGGTTCCGCTCACAATCTTTACAGATGCTACAACAGAATATGGGGAGATTAAAGGAAACATAATCAAACTAAACAAAACAGAATTTTCTCTTGTTATGCCTTATTTTGATAATATTAAAGAGATTAAGATAATTGATAAAAATCAGAATGAACTTACATCAATAAATCTTTCTCCAAAATTGAGTCCATCTAAAACAACTGCTCTAATCTCATCTTTATTCATACTTGGATTAATATGTATTATTTTCTCATTATTGTACTTTAAAAAGTTTAAGTCTAAAAATAAATAGCGAAAACTATATAAACGGTACTTAAATTCTAAAGCTCTATATTGCCCCGGTAGCTTAGACATGTTTTAAGCATGGAGCAATAGGTGGAGCGTGCGGCTGTTAGCTTTGTGCTGAAACCGCAAGGTCACCAGTTCGAGTCTGGTCCGGGGCGTTTTTTCTCCTTTAAAAACCAAAAAGGTTATAAATAAAAGAGGAATTTCCTGAATTAGAAATCCGGCTCCGTAGCTTAGCCTGGTTAGAGTGCTCGACTGATAAATAGATTTTAGAAATCGAGTGGTCCCGAGTTCAAATATCCCAGAGGGAGACTACAAATTCCCTTGGAATTTGAAAGTCTCGGCGGAGCCATTCATTTTCCTTTAGATTCCAAAACATAAAATAATAAACACAACCATAAAGTTTATAAAAAATCTAGTAATATTTATACTATGCAATCTTGGTTACTATTAGGAATTCTAAGCAATGCTTCATATGCAATTTCCACTTCAATTGATAAATATTTTATGAAATATAGGTATAACCCAGTAACTACCAATTTGTTTAAGATGTTTTTTGATGGATTAATCTTACTAGTAGTTGGTTTCCTTTTCTTTAATTTAAATCTTAATCTACAATTATTCTTGTTATCTATGATATTAGGTATAATTACTGCGTTTTCAGGAATAATATATTTCACTTCATTGAAAGTAAAAGAAGTTGAGATTGTTGTACCATATTTCCAGTCCACAGAACTTATGTTAATTTTTATTGGTTCTTTAATTCTATTTAACGAGAAAATTAACCTTTACAATGGCATAGGTATAGCTTTGATTTTATTGGGTATATACACAGTACTTTCAAAAGATGGTTTCCAGGTTCCAAAATTGGATAGGACTATTCTATTGATTTCAGTTATTGTAGTTTTACATACTATATATTCACTACTAGTAAAAAAATTATTATTTGATGTTGAACCAATAAATCTTGCTATAATGATGTATTTCTCAACTACAATAATCTTAGCCAGTTACATATTGGTATCAAAAAAACAGAGAAGATTATTCGACATAAAATGTTCTAAAATTATCGTTGGTTCCTTTTTTGGTGCATTAGGTACACTCTTACTATATTCTGCGCTATTTGTTGGAAATGCATCAAAGGTATATTCTCTGCATGGACTACAGTCTGTATTTCTGTTTATCATTGCCTCATTTCTTTTGACTGAGAAGTTATATTGGCACAGGTTAATCGGAACTCTATTTATCTTTCTAGGAATATTTTTTATTACGCTCTAACATTTAAAATTTTTTAGAAACAAATAAAGAAAAAAATAAAAAAGTGAGAAATTTATCTCCTCTTCTTCTTCTTTCTACCACCTCTTGCCATCTTAGCACAAGAAATGTCTCCTTGTTTGTCAATGAAGTAAAGGTATCCAGCTTCCTTTTTGCAACCGACTTTAGCTACCACTTCTACCTTTTTCTTACCTTTCTTCTTTCCACCTCTTGCCATCTGTGCTCTAGCTACATTTCCCTTTTTGTCCACAAAATAGAGGTAGCCTGCTGCCTTTTTTACGCCTACTTTTGCTACTTTTTTAGCCATGTTTTATACCCCCTTTTGTTTTTAAGACGATTATTGTCTTATTTTGACACCAAAATTTTCAAAGTTTATAAAGTTTTCGTCTAAAAACTAAAAATTTTCGACACTGGATAATAAAAACTCGTCTACTTTGTTTCTAACTTTACAACTTGATTAATCTCTTTTTGGGAAACAGCACAGCCATTCAGTTTAACACCCCAAAGGATAGCTTCAATTAAAGTTCTCTTTGGTGAAGGTATTTTAAGAAGATATTTGTCCAGTAACCCAAGTTCATATGCAATAATTACTAATTCAAATGATCTTAATAACCGAATTCCTTTAACTTTACTCAACAATAGTTTCAAATTTCTTTGATGAACAGATATCTTAGTATGTAACTTATGTCTTAGTATATCTGTTAATTTTTTTGGATTCTCAATAAGGAGCCTTGTTGTTCTTTCATCAATCACAAATGCAGGCGCATTGAGATGTAGAGCAGCTACAATCCCTCCTATCTCACCTAAATGAACTATCGTAATAGAATGATTATGGGCATAAAAAATCCTATTTGCTATGTCTGATAACTGATGAGCTTTCTTCTTAATTGTTCTATCATTCATAACCTCGATAATACCCTTATGAATAACTTGTAAAACCTGTAATGCCTCAAATTTAAATTTTTTAGTCTTTAGGGGCCTATCAATTAATTCATACTTTACTCCTGGAGTGATAAGGAAGCTACCTTTAAACCGATTTTTTAAGGGTTCTAGAACCCACAGTAAATTATTTGTTGCCAAGCTAATAATAGGTCCTGTATCAAAAACAAGTGATTTCATTTTACATTAAAAAGCTTCCTTGCAAATTGTAATCGGGATTTAATATTAGTGATTCCCTTTTCAGCATCAATAATCTGGGTTTTCCCAACATAGTTCATTAGTTCCCATTCAGTTATTCCTAAGATTTCTGCAACTCTTGCCAGTGATATTCCATGTTCATACAATCTCGATCCTTTGTTTATCTTGCTCTTCTCAATAACTTCTTCAATATATAAAGCAATTTCAGTGTCTACCTTAGATATTTTCTTGAAAATCTGCTTCATAATATTATGATAAGAAGAAAAGTTATCGTTTTTCAAAAGTGCATGTGCTTTTTGAAGTTTTTCAATAAAATCTTCGTAAATCTTTTCCCATGTTTCAGTTTCACCAAATCTGTGTCGTTCAATTATTTTTGAAAGTGAATAGAGTACAACAGCAATTGATATTGAATATTCATCTTGATAAATAGATGCACTATGAATTGTATAGTTGCTCAATTTTTTCAAAGATAATGTATCCCTCAACTCAACTGCTCTAATGGTCTGCTCGAGAATATCTTCTATAGTTGTTTTTACACTTTCTTGCATACTTTATCCTTGATTCCAAATTATATAAAGTTTTCCTTAGAAATATATAAATATAATTCCATATTATATGATATTATGTGTAATATAAAAAGAAGAAAGACCAGAACAGTAACAGTCGGTAAGGTTAAGATAGGCTCTAAACATCCAATTTCTGTTCAATCAATGTGCAACACAAAAACATCTGATTTTAATTCTACTATAGCACAGATTAAAAAGTTAGAAGAAGCAGGTTGTGAAATAATAAGAGTAAGTATTCCTGACAGAGAATCAGTAAAAACATTGAAACAAATAAAAAATGAGATTAATATACCATTAGTAGGAGATATTCATTATGATCATAAGCTTGCTATTGCATCCCTAAGCTTTGTTGATAAGATTAGGATTAATCCTGGAACAATAGGAAGTAAAGAAAAGGTTTTAGAGATTATCAAGAAAGCTAAAGATTTTCAAGTACCTATAAGAATTGGTATTAACAGCGGCTCATTAGAAAAAGAGATTATGCATAAATATAAAGATACTGCTCAGGCAATGATTCAATCAGTGCTTGATAATATAAAATTGTTTGAAGAAAAGAATTTCTATGATTTAATCATTTCACTAAAGTCATCAAATGTTCTTACAACAGTTAAAGCACATCAACTCCTAGCTAATAAAGTGGATTACCCATTCCATATCGGGATAACAGAAACAGGGAATTATTTTTCAGGGATTATAAAATCCAGTATTGGTATAGGTTCTTTACTTCAGCAAGGTATTGGTGATACAATAAGAGTCTCATTAACATCTGATCCTATTGAAGAAGTAAAAACTGGCTATGAAATCCTTAAAGCCCTTAAACTAAGAAAAAAAGGATTAAACATTATATCTTGTCCAACATGTGCAAGAACAGGGATTGATGTTATTGGAATTATAAATGCTCTTGAAGCACTAAATATTAAAAAGGACCTTAACATTGCAGTGATGGGATGCACTGTTAATGGGATTGGAGAATCTGAAAAAGCAGATATAGGTATTGTTGGTACAAAAGCTAAAGCTTTATTATTCAAAAAAGGACAGTTAATTAAAAAAATTGGTAAAGAAAATATAAAAAATATTTTAGTAGAGGAAATTAATAGCTTCATATAATTACCACTAAATTGACACTACGTATAAATCGAAAATTATTTAAACATGGTTCTTAATCAAATTATGCTATGGTGTTATTGTAATGGCAAATATATTTAAAAGAATAATTAATAAAATTCTTAGAAATTTATTTAAACGAAAAAAACACATTAAGCTTGGTCTATATGGACCTCCTAATGTAGGTAAGACTACTCTAGCTAATAAGATTTGTGAGGACTGGCTTGGAGAGGAAATGGGAAAGGTTTCAAACATTCCTCACGAGACAAGGGAAATTCAAATCAAAGAACAGATTAATATTAAATCAAACGGAAGAGAACTTTCTTTTAATCTTGTGGATACTCCTGGTATTGCAACAAAAATAGATTATGAAGATTTTATGAAAGTGGGCCTGAAAGAGAGTGAAGCAAAAAAAAGAGCAAAAGAGGCAACAAAAGGGGTGATAGATGCTATTAAATGGTTAGATGATATGGATGCTGTTGTTGTTGTTCTAGATGCTACAAAGGACCCCTATTCTCAAGTAAATATAACCATAATAGGAAATTTGCAGGCAAGAGATATTCCAGTAGTAATTGTTGGAAACAAGATAGATCTGAAAAAGGCACAAATTAAGAGAATACAGGCTGCATTCCCACAATATGAAGTGATAGGGATATCTGCTAAATACGGAAATAATCTAAATGATTTTTATGAATCATTGTTTAAAGTAGCATCTTAGAAAATGTTAACATTACAATTTATACCCTATACAGAGATTGAAAATTTGGGGTCTGCACGTAGAGTTAAGAAGATTCTAGATGTCGTAAAACAGGATAAAATTGTCCTGCTAGAAGGCAGACTAAAAAAAGAAGAAGAAACTGACCTTATAGAAATCACAATGGAGGAAATAAATAACAAGTTCAAAGGCATTGAGTTAGCAGTAATTGACCCTCAAACAAAGAATGTTCCATTTATGGGCAAGATCAAGAGAAGTTTCATCAACATGCTCTTAGGAGATAGGCAAGGACTCACAATTATTGGGCCTGCTTCAATTGTTAAAGATATCAAAAAGGATCCACATAAGATCGAGCTACTTACAAAAGAGTCAATTAAAAAGAAAGGTAAAAAATAATTCTTTAAAATGCCACACCAATGTGTACGTTGTAACACCATATACGAGGATGGTGCAAAAGAAATCCTTAAAGGATGTAAATGTGGTGGCAAGCTTTTTCTTTTTATAAAGAAAGAAAAATTAGAACAAACACAAAAAGTAATTGAAGATAGTAAGCTCACCAAAAAAGAGAAAGAACAAATTGAAAGGGATGTTTTTGATTTGGTTGGTAGTGATATTGATAGAGATCAACCAGTGATTCTTGATGTAGAGGCTATTAGAGTCCTTAAACCTGGTAAATATGAGCTTGACCTTGTTCATCTGTTTAAAGGTGAACCTTTGATATTTAAACTGCAAGAAGGAAAATACATGATAGATCTTGTGCAGAGCTTTAAGAAGTTTAAGGGTAAGAAATAAAAACGTTTTCTGAATTAGTGACAAATATCAGAAAGTTTTATAAATGAATTTCATCATAAATAAATAGTATGGCTGATATACGGCATAGTGAGGATGGTAGAATTCTAGTAAATGCAGCTAAATTTAACTTTCGTCACAGAGATTATTTTAACCTAAAGAGTTTCTATATTATGCTTCATGAATGGCTTGTTGAGGAAGGATGGGCTACTAGGAAAGATGATGATTTTCCAGAAACATTATATTTGCAGAGAGAAACTCAAAAAACAGGAAATGAACTATGGATTTGGTGGAGACTTAAAAAAGATGTTACTGACTACTATAGATATCTGCTAAATATTAACTATCATGTTATTCTTTTAAGAAGTGCAGAAGTAATGCATCAAGGTGTAAAATTTAAAACAAATTGGGGTGAGGTTGAACTGATAGTTAGTGCTGATCTTGAACTTGACTTTCACCGTAAATGGCGTACACATCCTATTCTAAAGAATTTTCATGAGCTTTGGATAAAAAGAATTTACAAAAAGAAAGTTGAAACAGAAAAGTTATTACTTTATAGAGAAGCTTATAGACTTCAGGAAGCTGCAAAAACATACTGTAAGATGAAAACATATTTACCAGAGCCAGAAACAGAAGAATTCTGGCCTACTTATGGCTTAGGTGAAACAAAATAGAAATTCGATAAATTTATAAAGAAATTTTACTAAAAAAATGGTTGGAGAACTACCCCAAGTAGCTAATCTAAAGATAAACGGAATTTTTGATTTTGATGGTTTATACAGAGTGATGCATGACTGGTTCGGAGAGATGAAGTATTATTTTGAAGAAATTTTGTACAAGCATAAAGTACCGAGTCCTTCAGGTGCAGAAGAGCATATAAAATGGACAGGATGGAGAAAGGTAACAGAATACATAAAATTTAACATATACATATACATTATTCTAAGGGATATGAAGGAAATTGAAGTCATAAAAAACGGACAGAAAAAGAGATTGACCAAAGCACGTATGACTATGGAATTTAGCGGAAATGTTGAGGTTGATTATACCAACAGATTTCAGAATTCGCCCTTTTTTCGCAATTTATTTCATTTTTTCAATGACTATGTGATGAAAAAAAGGATTGACACACTATATACAGACCAGCTCTGGTATAGGATTATTAAATTATATACTGTTGCAAAAGAATATCTTGAGTTTGAAACAAAATCAAATGCTTATTATGATATGTGGTAAATATGGCTGAGAGAGATGTAGTTGTTGATAAGATGCGGTTGACGTACGAAGGTTTGTTCAGTGTCTCAGAGCTCTATAAAGTTATTGATAACTGGTTCAGAGAAAAGGGTTATGATAAAAGGGAAAGAAAAAATATTGAACATGTTACACCAGAAGGAAAGTATATTGAAATATGGCTTGAGCCATGGAAAAAAATAACTGACTATGCAAAGAATGTTATTGTAATTAGGATTATCATGAAAGATATAAAGGAGGTTGAGGTTGAAAAAGAAGGAGTGAAAGTAAAACTAAATCAAGGCAAAATCCAGATGGTCTTTGATGCTTTCCTTGAAACAGACTATGAAAATAGGTGGGAGTATAAAGCAGGTCTTTATTTCTTAAGAACTTTATTTAATAAATATTTCTATAAACCCTATACCCACGGTTATCAAAGGAATGTTCTAGATGATGTGAATCATTTGCATAGCACAATAAAATCATTCTTGAATCTATATAGATACACAGAAAGAGCATTTACAGCTCCAGGAGCACAGTGGCCTTCTCCGTAAAAGATTTCTTGTTCCAAAAATATTTATATTACATTTATATTCACTTATTGGTATGAGTAATAAATATCATATTGTGGCTATAAATGCTCTTATTAAGAATAAAGAAGGCAAATTTCTTATTATAAAAAGAAATAAGAACGAGATTGCCTATCCAGATAAATGGGCATTTCCTGGAGGTAAAGTCGAGAGAGGACAAAGCATAATGGATACATTGCGGAGGGAAGTTCTAGAAGAAGTAGGATTAGAGATTGAAGATTACAAAAAATATCTCAAAGATTTCACATTTATACGTCCAGATGGTCACAATGTAGTTGGTTTCTGTTTTCTCGTAAAAGCCAAGTTAGGTAAAGTAACCTTATCACCAGACTTTGATGACTTCAAATGGATTTCTCCTGAGGAACTCAAAAAATATGATCATATAGAAGGCATGGAAGAAGAGGTTAGATTAGCATATGATCTATAAAACAATTGATAAAGAGCATCTCAAGAAATACAAATATAAAAATGACAATTCTTTGATGATGCGAAAAAGAGTCTATCAGTATACATATCCAAAGATAGATCTTACTAAAGAGGTAATTAAAAAAATACCATTTAAGGCAAAGCGTGTTCTAGATGTTGGCTGTGGTAATGGTGATCTACTTATTTCATTGCGAAAATCTAGTTTTACAGGAGAATTATTTGGGATGGATCTTTCGGAAGGTATTATGCAGAAAGGTACTAAACAAAGTATTGAAGAAGGACTTAACATTATTTTCAAAGCTGCTGATGCAGAATCTTTGCCATTCAAGGATGAATTTTTTGATGTTATTATTGCAAAACACATGTTATATCATGTC
>Ga0209636_10005006_pt1 | contig 13528 bp, 9 predicted proteins | sample DeeMarSWOR152_54_FD_187464 | JGI IMG/M metagenome (GOLD analysis project Ga0209636, IMG submission 187464) | Marine sediment microbial communities from White Oak River estuary, North Carolina - WOR-1-52-54 (SPAdes) (version 2) | ecosystem: Environmental > Aquatic > Marine > Intertidal zone >...
GCTTTCCTGAGTATTAATGCTTTCCATAGTTAATTCTTTGCCATACTCAAGATTATATTCTTTTAATGCTTTAAGATAACCTTCAAACCTCTCCTGATTAAAAATAAATTCAAACGAACCACCAAGATAGCCAATTTTTTTATGTCCCAGATCTGCCAAATAAGATACTGCCTGGTAGGCTCCTCCTCTATTATCAGCATCAACATAATTCGCTTCCTCAAAATCTACTTTTCCGGTAAGGATATAAGGAAACTTATTCTTACTCAATTGAGCAATACCTTTATCATTTCTTTTTATTCCCACAAGTAGGAGTCCATCTACTCGTCTATCATAAAATAACTTTGAGTAGTTAAATTGGTGTTCATTTATAAATAACAAAAGGTCGTACATCTCAACTTTAGCTTGATGGGTAAATCCACGAAGAATTTCTGTATAAAAAGGATTGCCGAAAGTTTTATCTTGAGGGCTGGGAATAATTAGTCCAATTGTTTCGGCTTTATTAGTGGTGAGTCTTCTGGCCATTGTACTGGGATAATAGCCTGATTCTTTTATAGCTTTCATTACTCTCTCTCGAGTTTTTCCAGTAACTTTAGGACTATTGTTTAAAACTCTTGATACAGTGGCTTTGGATACTTTAGCTAACTGGGCTATATGTTCAATGGTCTTTCTCATATTCCCCCTCACTAATGTAAGCGGTTACATAGGTTACTAAAAAAATAATATACTATCTTTCAAAAGATGTCAAGGACTTTTATTTTCTTCACGATATGCAAAATTAGTTTTACTCTTTTCGTTTTTCCCTTTTCTGTTACAATCCAATTGTATAACCAATAAAAAAAACCAGACAACAGAAATTCCGTTAGAGTGGAACCTCTCCACCTGGGCTTTTAACCCTCCGGTGTAGTATAAATAAATATACTTAGCACCACTTGGTTGTGAGTTGTCAAGGATATACTATACAATTTTTTAAAATAACATTTCTAATTTATAATCTCTTTTAGCTTCTATTTCTCACTAAGCAAACCAAGTTTTATAATTACTCTTTTTACTTTCTCTATATCTTCATCGCCTAAAGTTAGGGAAAGCATTTTCATCCATCTTGTGCTTCTTCCTAATAAAGCAACTCCAACTTTAATTGCTGGAATTACTTTTCCACCACTAACTTGAATTATTTCATACAATTCATTAATCTTCTTTTGTACCTCATAGATTTTTGTGACGTTTCCTTTTTTGACTTCTTTATACATTTGAATATAAGGTTCTATAAATACATTCCCTAATCCGGTAACAATTCCATTAGCTCCACAATTTAAAGCAGGCCCATCTAAATAGTCCTCACCTTGAATCCAAGAAAAAGATTCTAGTACTGGCGTATATACTCCTCGCGTAAAAGATATAAAATCTCCAGAACTATCCTTTATACCAGCAATGTTCTCTTCTTTGGCAAGTTTTAATATTGTACTTAATTCTATTTTATTATGTGTGCACTGAGGAATGTTATATATAATTAATGGCACTGAACTGCAATGAGCAATTTTTTTAAAATGTTCTATAATTGCATCCTGTGAAACAGTATAATAATAAGGAGTAACAGCAACAATATAATCTGGTCTATATTTTTCAAAAATTCTAACTTCATTTATCACCATTTCTGTAGAGGATTGAAGGCACGCTGCGCAAAAAAATAGTCTTCCTTCACTAATTTCTCTTACTGCCTTAAATACCTTTACTTTTTCATCTGTAGTTAACCAGGCTCCTTCACCTGTTGTTCCATTAATAAAAAGACCATTCACACCTGCAGAAGAAAGATAAACAGTCTGTTTTTTTAAAAATTGGAAATTAATTTTACCATATTCATTTACTGGAAGAATAACTGCTGGTATAACTCCTTCTAATTTTTTCTTATTTTTTGAATTTATCATTATCTAATATTTAACCCCCTAAAATAAAAATCTTTCTTCATCTATTCTCTTTTACCCATATAGGAGAACTCCATGCCATTTCGGTATCCTTTTGAGTTATCCTAATATAGTAAAAATCTTCCTCTTTCTCAGGAACATCGTTAATAGAAAAACTACATTCAGGTGATTTACTATCAATAATATATATTATTCTATTATTTTTAATTACTTCAATTCGAAAAACAAAATGAGTTCCTATACAATACACACTTAATTTTCTTTTATTTGCTTGTAATTCACTACCCATAGGATAACCATTTATAGAAAACTCCAAATATATCCGTGGTCCAGTAGTAGCATAGCAATGCCTCTTATATAAAGCTTCCCAAATACTTTTTCTGGTTTTATCTTTTGCAAAAATTGCAGTCAACCCACCAGTATATGTACGACTAACCCTCGACCAGTTAGAAAGACCTGGCCTACCCGCATGGCTATCTGAACCCGCAGTAACACCGAGTTTCATTCCAAGGTATAATATTTCTTGAAAGGTAGTATTTACATTCCCTTCATTTCCTTTTTGAAGTTGATGTTTTAAATAAGGTATCTCTCTTGGACATCCTAAATATTCAGCACTTCCATGTTGAGAATATATTTCCATCACCTTATAAAGAGTTGAATTATATCCCCTCCAATCAGCTCCAAAATGCATATGAGGAATTATCATTCCTCCTTTTTGAGAAATAACAGGATTTAACTTTGAAGGTTTATCCCATTCTTTCTTTTTACCACACATCAATATTCCTTCATCTCCTGGATAATAAATGTTCATATCTGCTAAAGCTGATCTATACTCATATCCTAAAAAAGTTATGAATCTTCCTCGCTCGTTAAACTCTGCCATAACTCTTTTTGTTTCCTCCCATTCTTCATCTGAAAGATAAGGGCCAATATCATCGTGATCGGTTACCGCTGCGAAATCAAGTCTTGCAATATCACGAGCAAAGGACATAGCCTCTCTTGGAGTCCCTATGCCATCTGAATAATTTGTATGAACATGGATATCTCCCCAATATAAATTTTCTCTATTCATATATTTCCCAAATTTAATAGGATTAGTTTTACTAGAAAATCCTTTTTTCTCTGACTGATCAATAATATAAGTTGCATATTTTTTACTTGTATTAATCGGATCCAAGATAATCATACCATTATGGCTATCGTATAACTTTGCCTTAGATCCATATTTAACAACAAACTCACCATCCTTATCCTTGGTTGGATTTAAATATTTATCTACTGTAATAATATATATAGAAACTCCTTGCTTTAACTCTACATTTGAAGGCGTAATAGGAATTATTTCTTTTGATTTATCAGGAAGAATAGTAACGGAAGGTGAATCCTTTAAAAGAAAATATCCAGTTACTGGAGCTGATTTTTTACCATCAGGATCTACTGCTATAGTAAATTCATACTTTCCTGACACACAAGATGCCTTAGGCAGTTTTGGTCCCCAACGTTCTCCACCATAATAGGATGTATTGCCATATATAACTTTAATAAAATCTCTTTCAACTAATTCCCCATTATTTATATGAATAAATAAGCTCTTACCAAAAGCTCCACTATGAGATAACTCAGGAATATAAGCGCAGAATATCTTTGATTCAACATGCATAGAAAGTAATATTTCTCTTTTAGAACATTCAGCAGTTGTAAATCCTTCTTTGCAAAATTCATCAATTTGCGGCGTAGCAAAAGTATGAGGAATAGTAATACGTATAGAGCCTCCTTTTTTTAATCCTCTCTTTCCAACATAGTAAGTTAATACCCAAGTATGTCTTGATCCCACAATTACCGGTCTTTCTGGTTCTATCTTCGCGTATCCTATATCTTCTCCTATTTCCTCTTTTAACATTAAAAAACCCCTTATTGGAAACTTAAAATTTAAAGTGAAAAAGCTATAATTTAAAATCTAATCAATTCTTCTTAATTAATTAGTAATAATTAATATTACATTTAATTATTATTCTCTATTTTAAATTTTAATCTTTTCTTAATTCGAGATTCTTACATATTTCTAATAATTCGTTCACTCTCTTATCACTAGTTGTAGCTTGAATATCAGCCATTACAATATCACAGGGGGATAACTTATCATATATTTTTTTCATATCTTTTTTAAGTTCATCTAAGCTTGTTTCCTGGAGTCGGACTGGCGAATACATTACTGCCCTCCTTGCTTCAGGAAACATCTTTTTAACTTTTTTCATATCAGACATTATACCCATATCCAGATAGCCCACTTTGGGTAATTTTCTTATCTCTTCTAGATAAGGTGTTACATTCCAGTTACAAGTATGCATACCAAATCTTACAAAACTTTCCGAAATCTTCTTATCATAAGGAAAAAGAAAATCTCGATAAATTTTTGGAGATACCATATTTACTGTACAATTACTTACGCAAAAATGATTGACATAAAATCCAGAATTACGTTGTCTTTCCTGAACTTTTTGGGCTAATCTAATCATTAAATCACTGATTATGGAGAAAAAATGGTGCACCAGATCTGGTTTATCATAAAAATCGGTAAAAACATTTTCACCCCTCAAATGAAAAGCGTTATTAAGTACACCTTGCCAGTTTAAATATCCGTGAATCTTCCCCCATTCTTCCTCGATTATATCCATTTGATGGAAAATTTCTTCTACAAAAGAGCTCGAAAGAATTTTATCAATATCTAATTTTTCAATTTCTTGGACAGAAAATTTCTCTTTTTTTTTGTTAATTTCTGGCCATCTATCCTTTTCATATACTAAGGGAAATTCACAAACCATGGGTATAACATAAGCTCCGTAACATCCAGAAATAGTTGCTAAATCATCTTTATTATCCTCATTCCAATAAGAAATCGAAGGGAATCTCTGACATAACTCTCTCTTCATCTTTACTAAAGTTTCATAGCGATAAAAATGGTCCTTATGCCACTTTTCAGTGAAATTAACCCCACATCTCTGATGAAACCAAGCAGGTTCAAAACCTAAAGAAACCCTCATATCTGATTCTGTTCCATCTGCGGGTTCTCTTCTTGCGGGACCACTTATGGGAATATGATTTCTTAATTTTAATATTTTCAATTTCTTCCCTCCACAAAAAATACTATATATAGCAGTATTATTCAAAAAATAATCATATTTTTTCAAGAATTCCCTTATGATATACTCCATATTTTTCAGTAGCAATTCTTAAAGCTTCTAAATTTTCCTTACTTGCCCCTCGAGGTATTACACAACCAGAACCAAGAATATATCCCCCTTTTCTACCTGCTTCAAACATACATTTTTTGGCTTCTTCAATAATTTGCTTTGAAGTATTATTAATAAAAGAAAGAGTATTTACTCCACCCATTAAGGAAACATGTTCACCAACTATTTCTCTTACTTGACCAGGTGTAAAACCTCCCAGAGGATCAAGAGGACCGATACAATTAAGACCAGTTTCAATTAATAATTCTACAATAGGCAGAATATTACCACAAATGTGACAATAAATTTTTACTTCAGGATCATAATGATGTAGTTCATCACATACATCTTTCATATGAGGTAAAATAAATTCACGCCAATGAGCAGGAGATATAACTGACATATTAGCTACTGAATCATTTAGCCGTAGTACTCTAAGACCCAAATCAATATTAAACTTACCTTTTTCTATAGCAATAGCTACTCCTTTCTCCATTACGGCATGAATAAGTTTTGGTTGTTCAATTAGGTCTATCAGTGCATTATTATAACCCCGCAAATCAACATAAAAGGCTAAAGTTGCTGAATCACAATCTCCAATTAAGCAGATTTTTTCACCAGCTAATTTAATCATTTCTCTTTGCCTATCTCCACAGCCAACTTCCTCATAAAAAGATTTACCAGGAACGGAAACCTTCTTAATATTACTAAAATTCTTTATAAAGGGCTCTTTACAAGACCAATAATGATGAAAAGCCATCTGATAGGTATCTTCAAGATTAAAATCATTCACATCATTAAGCCGGGTCATCAATCCACCCAGCATATCTATTTCACCTAAATATTTCCCTTTTTCATTAATTTCAAAAACTCTATCATTTTCAGAAATTATTTTTCTTTTAGGAAAGTGAAATTGTCTTGCTCCATCAGCTCCTACCATAAGTGCAGCATCGATAATAACTTGTAAAGCGGTAAAAGGATCTTCAATAACTTTTATTAAATCCGTATTAGTTATATTTGCTGCTAAATCAACCCATATTTTAGGTATAGAGGGAACTCTGTCTGGAGTTTCACCAGAAATTGCCTTATAAATTCTCTCTTTAGGTAACATAAATATTTCTCTCTTTTAATTGATAGTATCTGATGATTTATTATTATTAAAGGTAATTATACAATATACTCTATCTTTTTCAGTCTAATTAACCCAATTATGTATAATAGAGCAAACTTACCATCCAACAGAACGAGGAATAAATAATACAATGTCTGGAATATAGGTAACCATCAATAGAACAATTATAAGCACTAAAAGCATAGGAAAAATTTCTTTGATTATTATTTGTAGAGGTGTATCAGATATGCCTGATACAATAAAAAGTAACATTCCGAAAGGTGGAGTAGATAGACCTATCATCATATTTAGAACAATTACTATCCCAAAATGAACCAGATCAATTCCTACAGCATTTACTAAAGGTAAGACCATTGGAACAAATACTACTTGCAAACAAGATGTGTCAATAAACATCCCCAGAATAATAAATACTATATTTATTATTAAGAGTAGTATATACTTATTATTAGTAAATCCTAGAAAAATTCCGGAGATCATATCTGGGATATGTTCTATAGCCACAATATAAGAGAAAACAAACGCCGCACCAACGATGATGGAAAGGGTACCCGTCGTCTTTACAGTATCGATAATGACATTTATTAACTGCTTTAAACCCATCGTTCGATAAACAAAGAATGAAATAATAATAGAATAAAATGCAGCCAGTGCCCCTGCCTCAGTAGGAGTTACAATTCCACTGTAAATACCACCCAACAAGATTACTGGAGTCAAGAGAGCAGGAATTGCTTTAATAGTTATTTTAATAAATTCTTTAATGGAATAAACCTCACCTTTGGGATAATTTCTTTTTTTAGCTATATAAGCAATATAAACCATTAAAGCCAAACCAATAAGAATGCCTGGAGCCATACCTCCCAGGAAAAGATTGCCAATAGAAGCACCAGAGAACATTGCATAAAAAATCATAGGGATACTGGGTGGAAAGATAGGTCCAATAGTTGCAGAGGCAGCAGTAATGGCACAACTGAAACCATCATCATAGTTCTGTTTCCTCATAGATTCTATTTCCATAATTCCTAAACCTGAAGCATCGGCTACTGCCGAACCGGTCATTCCAGAAAAGATTATAGAAGCAACCACATTGACATGTCCCATTCCTCCTTTCCACTTTCCCACAAGTGTATTAGCAAATCTGAAAACCATTTCAGTAACTGCTCCGGTATTCATTACTTTAGCAGTAAAAACAAAAAGAGGAACCGCAATTAGAATAAACTTTACATTAAGCTGGGTAAGAAATTGGGTCGCAGCCATTTGTACCCCAGTAGCAGGACCTGGAGCAAGAACAAAATAGTAGATTGAACTCATCAACATTCCCAAAGCAATAGGGATTTTTAAAACAAAAGTTAAAATAAAACACAATATAAAGACAAATAGAGGAATATTCATCCTAATTCTCTCCTCTATAAAGTTTCTTAAAATCAGTAATAATATCGTAACCCAATCGCCCAATCATAATAACGAGAAACACAATATAAGGTGAAAAAGCTATATTCATAGGAATCTTAAGAACATCAGATTTTTTAAAGGACATAAAGCTTACATACCGATAACTTGGATAAATTGAAATAGAAAAAGCAATTAACACTAATGCATTTCCTACTATTCTTATCCATATTTGGGTTTTGGGTTTGACTATATCATAGATCATAGTAAACTTCACATGAGAAGAGTCTCGCTTTGCATAACACGCCCCTAACAAAGTTACCCAGATAAAAGCCATAAGTGTAAATTCCAAGGGCCAGGTTAAAGGTACTAAAAAATAACGGTAAAATATCTGCAAAATAAAAACAATAAATAATGAAAAAAAGACAATTGAAGGGGTATAAATTTCGAAAAAATTCAACATAAAAGATCCAATCCACTCAATTTTTAACAGTTTCTTGTTTTTCATAATCATTTTTCCTTTATTTATAAATTAAATTTGAGGGTCTCATCATCAATGAGACCCTCTTATTTTATTCCAGCAAAATTTCTCAACTATTCTTTTATTATTTTAGTGCCTGAATCTCTTCGTAGAGAGTCATATCCCAATCTTTGGAAATATCTTTACTTTCTGTAGCATAAGAGTTCTTGGCATAAGCAGCAAATGCTTCTTTATCCGGATCCTCAATAATAATTAACCCTTGAGCCCTAAAGAAATCGAGTAGTTCTGCTTCGGCTTTCAGGTTGGTCTCATCACAGAATTCTCTTGCTTTTTCTATGGCCATACGGATTACTAACTTATCTATATCACTCAAGGACTGCCATTTTTTTTCATTTATAGTTGGCCATACAGAATTGACTACGTGATCAGTAAGAATTATGTATTTGGTTACCTCGTAAAATTTAGCATTTTTGTCGGTAGGAAGTGGATTATCCTGACCTTCAATGGCACCAGTTTTTAACCCCATGTAGACTTCCCCAAAGCTCATAGGAGTGGGATTACCACCTAAAGCTTTGCCAAGAGCGATCCAAGCAGGGCTGGCAGGTGTTCTTAATTTAACACCTTTCATATCCTCAGGTGTTCTAACCGGACCTACTTTTTCTACCACATTGAGCTCTCTTGTTCCTAGGTAGAAAGCAGCAAGAGGACGTACACCTATTGTCTGAGCTACTTCTTCAAAAACTCCCTTTCCTATCTCACCATTCATAACCTTAGTCATATGTTCATAACCACTAAAGGTATAAACTGCAGCAAACATAGACACATAGGGAATGAATTCTGCCAGCCAGTTTGCACCATAATAAGCCATATCCAGAGTTCCTTCCCTACAAGCTGCCAATTCTCCTTCTTGAGTATAGATTTGACCAGCAACATAGAGATCTACAGTTATCTTTCCTGCCGAAAGTCTTTCCACTTCCTCTTTGAAGACCTTCATTGCTTCGGTATGAGCATCTCCGGGTACACTTATTGAAGACCAGGTAAGTTTAACTTCTGCAGCAAAGAGATTTACACAACTCAAGGTTAAGAGTAAAGCAAAGACAACTAAAATAATTTCTAGTTTCCTGAATTTCATTTTGAAATCCTCCTTTTTTAATTATTTTTTAAAGCTAAAAATACTTCCTGTCTACATGCTTACTATTAAAAATCTCTTAATACCCTCTTCAACACCTCCTTTATAGTGAAGCTAATTAGTTTACTTTCTAAATTTTCGCCTGCAACTTCTTGATCTATTATACTCCACTTTATTATCTTTAAGCAATTTTTCGTTAATATTTAAACCTTGTAATTGAATTGTAATCTAAATTTTTCGCATTTTCATCTATTTTAACAATTCATTATTTTTCTCCACTTTTGTAAAATATCCTGGCAAGAATATTCTGGAAACATAACTTCATCAAAATGAAGTATTAGACCTCTTTTACCTCCATCAGTAGCCCTTTTAATTCTATGGATATATCCCTCCAAAGTTTCGCTATCTTCTTTAGGCCACAAACCGAAATAACATTTTCTATATTTTACAAACCTTTGCATAGTTATATCAAAATTATACATTTCAGGATTACCTAAATTAATTGCTCGCACATCATCTAAGTTTAAAAAAGACGCTAATAAATAATCATTTTTCCCACAGAAATGGATAAAACCTCCTCCAAAGACTTCTAAAGCCTTTTCATCATAAGGAATTACAAACTTATCAATATGCCGAGGTGAAATTAGAGTAGCACTATCTTCAGAAATTCTTGTACCTCCATTCCTCATATATATTCCTCGTGATAAAGCATGCCCATGATAGCAATTTTTTTTCTCTTCACCTATAATTTTTTTCAATCTTTCGGTAACCTGAATATATACATCAGTACAAAGTTCTAAAAGGTAATGAATAAAACTTGGATCATCATAAATATCACAAAAAAGATTATCTCCATAAACTGAATGAGCAATTTCAAAGGGACCAATTGTATCCGGAAGATACACATGAATCCATTCTGGTAATTTTTCTTTAAAAAATTGTATATATTCAATGGCTCTTTTCATTAAATCTGTTTTATCCAAGTCTGGAAAGTTAAATCCCCGTATTTCATCTTTACCAAGATGAGAAGTTATCCAGGCAAAAGTATCTTTTGGTACTTTATATTTTAGCCCGAACATAGAAGGAATAAATACTGTTCCAAAATTAGGCCGCAAACACAAGGGAGCATCAAAAGTATTTTGTGCACAATCTGCGATCTCTTCTAAATGACCATAAAGCATCTTTTCTTTATCATAAAACTGCTCTTCCATATCATAAGTCTTTCCAGGAACAGAAATATTTTGAGGTCTCCAAAAAATTAAGGGTAAAACATCCACTTTTTTATTTTCTAAAACTCGAGCAATTCTCTTCTTCCCTTGAGGATCTATTCTTTTTTTCCTCTCAATAATTTTAATTAATTTTTCTATCCTCATGGTCATTGTTACAATCCCTCAAAAATATTAAATTATCTTCTTTTTAATCTCTCCATTACTTGATTACTCCCTCGACCAAAATAATTATGTAACTTTTGATATTCAGCAAATAGTTGGCTATAGACCGCTACGTTTTCTGGGATAGGAATATAAGTTTTTTTCTCAAGAGAAGCCATATGGGTAACAGATTCTTCGATAGAATCATAACCTCCGAACTTGCTCCCGGCAGCAAGGGTTCCGAACATAGCGGCCCCCAAGGCTGAGGCTTGAGGGGTAGAAGCAATCTTAATCTCCCGGCCAGTTACATCAGCATAAATTTGCATCAACATCTTATCTTTGTGAGGCATCCCCCCACAGGCATAAAGTTCATCTATGGGTAAACCATTTTCCTGAAAAGTTTCTATAATTATACGAGTCCCAAAAGCAGTTGCCTCAATTAGGGTTCGATAGATATCCTCTGGTTTAGTATTTAAAGTAAGGCCTAAAATCATTCCCGAAAGATCAGCATTATTTAAGATAGAACGATTACCATTCCACCAATCCAGGGCAACAATTCCACTCTCCCCAGGTTTTAACTGGCTCGCTTTTTCCTCTAAAAGCCGATAAATATTAAGATCTCTTTTCCTGGCTTCTCTTTCATAGCTAGCGGGGATACAGTTAGACATAAACCAGTCAAAGATATCTCCTACTGCTGCCTGTCCTGCTTCGTAGCCGAAGTAACCAGGGAGAATTCCATCTTCCACTACTCCAGGGATTCCCGGTATCAACTTCTGCTCTTTGCTCAATAACATATGACAGGTGGAGGTACCCATAATCAGGACCATCTTGCCTGGCTTGGTTACTGTGGTAGCTGGGACTGCAGAATGGGCATCTATTATACCTACAGCTACCGAGGTACCCTCTTTCAAACCGGTTAACCGGGCTATCTGAGGAGTTAGTCCTCCTGCCTTAGAACCGATAGGATAGATATCTTTGGAAAGTTTCTCTTTTACTATATTTTTTAATTTTGGATTAAGGGCAGCAAAAAAATCGGAAGAGGGGTAGCTTTCTTTTTTATCCCATATGGCTTTATACCCTGCATTACAAGAACTGCGTCTCTCCTGTCCGGTCAATTGAAGGACTATCCAATCACCGGCCTCGATGAAGCGATCAGCTGCTTGATAAACTTCAGGGGCTTCTTCTAAGACCTGCCAGATCTTGGGGAACATCCATTCTGAGGAGATCTTTCCTCCGTAGCGGTTGATAAATTTTTCCTTACGTTTTAGGGCAATCTCCCTTAATCTATTGGCATAAGGTTCGGCGGAATGGTGTTTCCAAAGTTTAACCCAGGTATGGGGATTACTCTTCCATTCCTCTTTTATACAAAGGGGGATACCTTGTTTATCTATGGGAATTATGGTACAGGAAGTAAAATCTATGCCAATACCGATTATATCTTCAGGAGCAATTTTTGATTTTTTAAGTACCTCGGGAATATTATATTCTAAAGCGGCAATATAATCAGCCGGGTTCTGTAAAGCCCAATCTGGCCCCAATTCTGTTTTTCCATCAGGTAATACCTCATCTATTACTCCATCTGGGTAAGCATAAACAGTAGTAGCAAGCTCTTCTCCGGTCTCTACATCAACTAATACTGCCCGTCCATCCAAAGTCCCAAAATCTAAACCTAAAGCATATTTACTCATAATAGTTCTCCTTCTACCTTCTACCATATAATGGCCCAAAGTTTTCACAGGCCCTAAAGTCAGCAGATTCTAAATCCTTGGTTCCAAAAGAAGTCCAGGCTTTCGGTCTGAAGATCTGCCCTTCGGGGACATTGTGCATGGCTACCGGTATCCTGAGCATAGAAGATAGAGTGATGAGGTCTTTTCCGATATGACCATAACTGATCGCTCCATGATTAGCTCCCCAATTGTTCATCACTGAATAGACATCTCTGAAAGCCCCTTCCCCGGTAATGATAGGGGCAAACCAGGTGGTCGGCCAGGTGGGGTCAGTTCGTTTATCTAAGATATGGTGGACTTCGGGAGGTAGATCTACGGTATAGCCTTCGGTAATCTGGATTACCGGTTCTAAGCCTTTGATGAGGTTTATTCTTACCATAGTGACCGGCATTATTCCCTTGGTGTAGAAGGTTGAAGAATAACCTCCTCCTCGGAAATATTCTAAATTGGCCGGACTCCATCTGGTGTTTTCCAGGCATTTTTTTACCTCTTCTTCGGTTATCTCCCAGAAGGGTTTCATAATTGACTTTCCATCTTTCTTTTGTTCTCCAGTAGCATCCAAGGTGGTAGCCCCGGAATTAATCAGATGAAGGATGCCATTTTTAGCCAGACCGGTCGACTCTTTGCCAGTTACTCTTTTTACTGCTTCAGGACTCCAGTAAGTGCGAATATCGGAAAAGATTTGGGCTGTGTTGGTTAAGAGGTGGCCAAATAACATAGAGATTCCGTTTAGGCTATCATTCTCGGTGGCAAAGGTAAAGGCTTCTCTTATCCCATTCCAATCAAAGGAGGTATTTAAGATGGTCTCCATAAAATCTCCATTGGGGAAGTGATCAGTCCACTGTCTTTGTCCCTGGAAGCCAGCGGCAATAGCATTATGGCCTTCCGCCTCTTCAACAAATCCCTGTTCAACCAATCTTTGGTTACCGATCATGAGATCCCGAGCTATCATGGTCATCTTAACTACCATCTCCCACTCTTTATCTTTTTGGGAGCGGGAGTGTTTCAGTTCCTCTCTATTGCGCTCTTCTCCTTCTTCACAATTTTCTTTCACCCAACGGATAGCTTTGTCATATTCTCCTTTATCATATATCTCTTCTTCTATCCTTCTTATAATCTCGGTCATATCTACATATTCTGTTCTCATCCCC
>Ga0209636_10005007_pt1 | contig 13528 bp, 12 predicted proteins | sample DeeMarSWOR152_54_FD_187464 | JGI IMG/M metagenome (GOLD analysis project Ga0209636, IMG submission 187464) | Marine sediment microbial communities from White Oak River estuary, North Carolina - WOR-1-52-54 (SPAdes) (version 2) | ecosystem: Environmental > Aquatic > Marine > Intertidal zone >...
AAGGGACTTAGGCCCTTATTTCATCCCCCCAAGGTTCTTCTGGGTGGAGAGCTTAAAAAATTTGGATTTTCCCTTATGGAACCCCTACCAGTTCTCAGGCCACCCCTTTTTCGCTAATCCCCAACACGCGATCCTGTATCCATTGAATAGCCTGTTTTTCCTGCTGCCCTTTGATTTGGCCTTCAATGCCATCATTATTCTTCATTTCTTTTTAGGTGGCTTGTTCACTTATTTTTTCCTGAGAGATTTGAAGGTCAGTTCCACTGGATCTCTCATCTCAGGTCTGATATTTATGCTCAATGGCTACCTTCTCTCTGTCCACAGTCTCCTGAATTGTCTCCTCTCCGTCATCTGGACTCCCCTGATCATGATGTTTTTTAGAAGAGCCATCCTACACCCTGGATTTAAGAATGAAATGTTGACCGTGCTTTTCATCACCATTTCATTCCTTGGGGGTGGCATAGAAATTGTTTATGGTAATTTTTTCGTCCTTTTATTCATGCTGATTTTTTCGCCATTTCCTCGCATGACAATCGTCGGGGATAAATCCCGACGCTACAAATTTATTGGTAGCGTCCCCATTTATTGGGGCCAAATAATGGTTCTATTTAAACGAGTGCGGACCCTCTTTATCATCTGTATCATTTTTCTGTTGCTCTCGGCTATTCAGTTCATCCCGTTTCTTGAATTATGGGTTCATTCCATACGGGGGAGGGGAATTACTTATCTGGAGGCAACCATATGGAGTTTTGCCCCAAAGGATATCCTTCTCTTTTTTCTTCCCGATGCCTATGGTTACTTCTTAGATATGAAGAAATACTGGGTCACACAATGTTGGCTGAAAACCTTATATACCGGCGGCCTACCCTTTATTCTGAGCCTGATCTTCTTCCTTGCCCCTCACCCTCCCCTATCTCCTAGCGGGGAGAGGGACGGGGTGAGGGGGTGCGGGAAAGAGCGGAGACTCTTCTTCTCCCTGATCGTTCTTTCCCTTTTTCTATCTCTGGGCCATTATAACCCCCTTTACCCGCTTGTGTACCAGTATGTCCCATTTTTCAACGGTATTCGATATCCCGTTAAATTTCTCTACCTCTTTATTCTTGTCCTTTCCGTGACAGCCGGTTTGGGATTCGAGAGGCTCGCTGAATTTTCAAGGGAGGCTTGGAGTGGGAGACTCAGGAACCTTCTCCTCCTCCTTTCCCTTGTGTGTGGCCTTCTCCTCCTTGGCCTCGTCTTAGGTCATCAAGAGGTTAAGCATTTTCTTAAGTTGGAGGGAGTAGATTTTCCTAATTTCTATTACATCTCGGTTAACCTATATAACGCAAAAAGATTCTTTTTCTATCTCGCTCTTTTCTTCCTTTTACTGAGGGTGGGCCACGAGGTCCAGTGGAAAGCATGGGCAAAGGTATTGATCGTTTTCTTTCTTTTAGCAGACCTCTTCGGGAACATGGGCTTTTATGGAAAAGAAAAAACGGCGGATTATTTTCGTAAGACACGAATCGTAGAGAGGATCTCTTCTGACCAAAGCCACTTCAGGATGTTTTCGACGGCGAAAACGATTTCAATGGATGTTCCCATTTTGCTCGGGAACGCAACTTATATCGATTATTTGAAAGAAAGACATTTACCTACGATGAATCTGCTTTACAAGCTCTACGACATCTGGGGGATCGACGTCGTTCATTTAAGAAGAATCGATGACGTTTACAGGGCGTTGATTGACACCCCCTCTGTCTCATCCACCAATTTGATTGACCTTTATGGTGTGAAGTATATCGTATCGGTGACACCCATCGAAAAAGACCCTCGTTTTGAACTCATCTGCACAAGGCTTGAAGATCTTCTAGGGCAGAAGGAAGATCTTCTTAAAGAAAATACGGTGAAGCTCTACAGAAACAAGAAACCTCTTCCAAGGGGTTGGCTGGTTAAGGATTTTAAAGTCTTGGATTCAAATGAGATGCTTTCAAAACTGAAAAGCAAGGAGTTTCATCCTGACCGAGAGGTCCTTCTCGAAGAAGAACCCCTAAGGGTGACTCCGAACGCCGAACCCTCCATCCTCCGTAGCGGTGCTACTGCAGAGGACGGGCGAACTCTGAACTCTTTCAGTGGGCTCCCTGAATTTATCTCTGAGAGCAATAATAGACTTCGACTCCGTGTGAAGGCGGCGGAGAATACTTTTTTGGTCTTAAGTGACACATATTTCCGGGGCTGGAAGGCCTATGTCGATGGCAAGGAGGTAAAAATCTATCGGGCCAATTATGCCTTCCGAGCAATTCCTCTAATTCGGGGGAGACACGAAGTGGAATTTGTCTATGATCCCTTGAGCTTTAAGCTGGGGGCTGCGGTCACCTTTCTTGGGATCATGGGTTGCATTGGAATGGGATGGGTTACCAAACGAAGGAGAGCCAAGGGTGAAGAAAAAGAAATGTGGAAGAGTTCCAGAGAGCGCTCCTGAAGGAACCTGCTATGAGACTTTCTGTGGTCATACCTGTTTATAATGAGGCAGAAACCATTCTCCAGATTCTCAAAAAAGTGGAGGAGGCTTCTTTTGATAAAGAGATCGTTGTTGTCGATGATGCCTCCACGGATAAGACTCGTCAACTTCTGGAAAAATTTGGAGAGGGGATAAAAGTATTATTTCATGAAACCAATCAAGGTAAGGGAGCGGCCATCCGGACCGCACTCTCCCATGTCACAGGAGATATCGTGATCATTCAGGATGCCGATTTGGAATATGATCCATCCGAATACCCCCAGTTGATAGCTCCTATTCTGGAAGGAAAGGCTGACGTCGTTTATGGCTCCAGGTTTCTTGGGAGGCCGCATCGAGTCCTTCTCTTTTGGCATTCTGTGGGAAACAAGATCCTTACAACGCTATCGAATATGCTAACAAATCTCAACCTAACAGATATGGAGACTGGCTACAAGGTCTTTCGTGCAGAGGTTTTGAGAAGAATAAAAATTGAAAGCAAACGTTTTGGCTTTGAACCGGAGATCACCGCTAAAATTGCCAAACTTGGCTGCAGGATTTACGAAGTCCCCATTTCGTATTGGGGCAGGGATTACTCAGAAGGGAAAAAGATTAATTGGAGAGATGGTATCGCTGCCATCTATTGGATCATCTGGTACAACCTGTTTCGGAGAGGATAGCGAAAGTTGAAAAATTAAACCTCAAACGACATCTTATAAGCCACACGATCTACTTCCCCGAGCGTTGTCATTCCTTTTAGTACCTTACGGAGGCCATCCTCCCTCAAGGAGACCATGCCAGTGGTTTCTTTTGCGGTCTCCCCGATGATCTGGGCACGTGCTTTTTCTGAGATCAATTGTTTCATTCTTTCATTCAAAAGAAGAAGCTCAAAAATCCCCAGTCTCCCATAATAACCTGATTGTTTACAATTCTTACACCCCTTTCCCCGATAGACGGTGATGGGTTCTTTCGGCTTCAAGAAATTCTCACCCAGTTCAGAAAATAGCATCGGGTCCAGCTGAATAGGTACTTTGCAATTTGGACAAATGGTTCGGATTAAACGCTGCGCTAAAACCCCGACGACGGAGGAAGAAATGAGGTAAGGTTCAACGCCGATATCCATCAGTCGAGTGATGGCTTCTGGGGCGTCGTTGGTATGCAGGGTGCTCAGTACCAGGTGGCCTGTCAGGGCTGCCTGGATTGCAACCTCTGAGGTTTCCAAGTCTCTAATTTCTCCCACCATGATGACGTCAGGGTCTTGCCTAAGAATGGATCTCAACCCGGTGGCAAATGTAATCCCGGCTCTTAGATTGACCTGTGTCTGTCTGATCAAAGCCAACCGATACTCGACAGGATCTTCAATGGTGACGATGTTTTTATCCATTGAATTGATCATATTTAAGGAGGCATAGAGGGTAGTGGTCTTTCCACTCCCCGTGGGACCGGTCACAAGAATGATCCCATTCGGTCTTCGAAGCAATTGTTTGTAACGGAGGAGCATCTCGTCGGTAAATCCTAGATCCTCCAATTTCATTAAAGAGCTCGTCTGGTCTAATAATCGGAGAACCACATTTTCTCCGTAGATGGTAGGGAATGTGGAGACCCTGATTTCAAAACTACGGTTATCCATTTTGACATTAAAATTCCCATCTTGGGGTCGTCTCGTCTCAGCAATATCCATTTCTGCTAAGACCTTTATCCTTGAGGTGAGGGAAGGATGGATCTTCTTGGGCAGGGTAAGGAGCTCGTACAAAAAGCCTTCGATTCGGAGTCGGGTACGCAAAGATTTCTCATCAGGCTCCAAGTGAATGTCGCTCGCACGATCTCGAATCGCCTGAATCATCAGGATGTCAAACAACTGAGCAGCCGGTGCCTCTTCCACTTGATCGGGTAGAAGTTCCTTAATGGCCAACTCATAGGTTTTTCGGTAACCGGTGGGCTCGAGGGAAGGCTCGTGGCCATCGCCTTTCACCAATTGCTGGAAGGATGTTTCGAGGACAGTCGCAGAGAATCCGTAATGTTGATCAATGGCCTTTTTAATCTTTTCTTCCGTGCTGATCGCTATCTCCACATCGGTCTTTGTGTTATTTCTCACTTCATCCAGGGCGAGGATATTCAAAGGATTGGCCATGGCCATGGTCAAGGTATTCCCGATCTTAAAGAGCGGGATCATTCGATGGCGTCTGGCCAATTCTTCCGGAACAATTTTTATCACCTTCTCATCAATGAGATAGGTATCCAGGTCCACAAACGGGAGATCGAAGTAATCAGCCAGACATTGAAGGACTCGTTCCTCATCAGCATATTTCAGCCTAACGATCGTCTGCTCCACCCTCTCCCCAACCCTTCTGTGGTCTTGAAGGGCTTTTTTTAGCTGTTCAGCAGTGATCACACCAGCATCGACTAGAAAATCACCAAAATGTTTTTTCTCCCCAGCCATTCTAGAAACCTTCCTGGCGTTCCCCACACCTTCTCTCCTCAAGGAGGAAAGGTAATCTTTTGGACGGGTTTCACTCAAATTTCCTCTTTACACTTATGAAGTGACGTAGACGCTTAGCCCCATGGTTACTTTCAAAGAGGGTGCTTTCTCACCCCTTTTCTCTAGTTGGAGATAATCTACTGCGACAGGAAAGGGAAGCTCTTCGATCTCCTTCAAATAAGTCCCCAATGCACTAAAGCTGGAGTGAAGGACCATTTGGATCCTGACTTTTTTGTATTGAAAAGGAGAGGGTGTTTTCTTCATCTCTTGAAGAAAGATTCCCTCTTCCTGAGAGGTCATGGAGATCATTCTCATCTGAAGGCGGCCACTTTCCTTTCCCAAATGCATGAGGAAGGCTCTGAGTTCTTCACCCTTCGGCATCCGTTCGCTCAAGTCGCGAAGTTTTTTCTCCAAGCGGGAAACTTCTGCGCCAACTGTCTCTATGCCTTTTGTAAATAGAATGGACTCGTTCAATTTGAGGTCGGCTGCCTTGACCTCTTCCTTCAATGCCAAAATCTTTTTCTTCTGGGGAACATAATAGAACCGATCGAAGGCCCATATGCTTACGGTAATGCAAACAAAAAAGAGTAGCATCTTTTCTCTACTTTTCAGCGCCATGGGTTATTGCCTTTCCTCCCTAAATCCCTCCAACCCCCTTTGCTGAAGAAGGATTGGGGGGATTATCGTATTCAATGTCGCAGACGATCTCAAACTCAACGCCTGGCTCATTATAAGATTTGGTCTCATCTGCCGAGAGTAATTTTACGTTCCCAAACAAAGGAGATCTCTCAAGGCCCTCAATGGTCTTGGCCAGGAGCGTGAGGCAGTGCGAATCGTTACCAAAAACAAGGCCTTTCATTTGCAACTCGTTGCCCGCGTCCTTTTTTGGTTCCCCTTTGGGATCTTTTGCTTTAGATTGAATGGAGAGAAGGGTAAAGGTGACATCGCTTGGCACAATGTGAGCGATTTCTCTCAATGTTCTTCGGAATGGTGCATGAGCACCCATCGAAGAGGAAAGAAGAGAGAGGTTTTGTTTAATCTGGTTCTCCTTTTCCTTTAAGAGTGTCAGGTTTGTCTGAAGCAGTTCGAGTGTCTTTGCTTTGGCCATCTTTTCGTCACGTTCTTTCTTGAGAGCGGATACCTGGCCACTCATGTTCCAAACAATCCCAAAAAAGATAAGCAGAGCCATACAGGCCGACAGTCCCGGAATGAATTTCTCCATTCGAGCTCTGGACCAAATGGGTTCCTTCACAGGGAGGAGCTCGATCTGGCTCGATTCGGGAACCGCAATGCCTAAGGCGATCGTGAAGCTAGGTCCTATCTGATCTAGAACTTGCGAGTCTATTCTATTTGCATCAAAAAGAATCTCCTTGAATGGATCAAACCGTTCCACGGGTAAGCGAAGTTCTTCTGAGAGATAGGAGGAGACATTGTTCAAATTAGCGCCCCCACCGGTCAGAAGAATCCGATTGATACGCTCCACCTGGAACTGATTTTTGTAATAGTCGAAAGAGCGGCCTATCTCCGCAATCAGTCTTTCCAGAACAGGTCGTACTAAAAAGGGGATCTTGGATTGATTAATCGAAGGGTTCCCATTCTTTTCATCGAAGGCTCTGGGAGAGGTTCCCATCGCTTTCTTTATTTTCTCAGCTTGTTCATAAATGAAATCCGGATCCTCTTCGGAGTGGATGCCCTCCATCGTGGCCCGAGTCATATCCTCTCCACCAGGAGTGGTCTCACGACTGAATTGGAGACTTCCATCCTTAAAGAGGTAAATGCCGGTTTTTTCCGCTCCGAGATCAATCAAAGCGATCACTTCATCTTTATCAAGACGCCTAAGGGCCAGCAGGATATTCCAGACAGCGAAGGGACCCACTGTGAGATGGATGGGCTTCAGTCCTGCTCCTACAGCAATAGACAGCGTCCGGTCAATGAGATGAACTGGGCAGGTCACGCCAACGAGGTCCAGTTTTTTCACGTCTTTTTCAACAAACTCCCCGATGATATGAAAATCGGTTTGGGCAGTTTCAATAGGGTAGGGAATTTGGCTCTTCATCTCCCACCGTACAGCTTCTTTCAATTCCGCCTTAGGCATGGAGGGAATCGTGAATCGCCTAATGTGGATTCCCGGACCCGAAAGAGTCAGCCTCACCTTTCCAGGTTTCAGACCGGCTTCCTTGTAAACGGCCTTAATGATTTCAGAGACGAAGCCAGGGTCTTCTTTCTCTACCCGATGAGGGATCTCCTTGATCCCTACATGGGTGAGGAAAGGGCCTTTGTGGGTCATATTGATCCCCACCAATTTGATTGAATGAGAACCAATATCTAACCCAACCGCTTCTGACATATTCAGTTTGCCTTTCTTGTTTTGTAGCGATGCCATTTAATGGCATCGCTTTCGTTGGCAATAAATGGCACCGCTACTTTTTTGACCTCTTAACTTTATGTTCTGATTAACAATTCGGGAATCCATTGCCTTCTGAATCCAAATTAAAGACATATCCATCTCCTGTTGCCGTATAAAAAGTGATGATGATATTGGAACCATGAGTTAAATTAGCATTCCAATAGATTATTACAGTGATCACTTGGTTAGGAGTGATTGTCTGGCTATTTCCGCCTCTGTTAAAATTTGTTTTTGGACCTCCAGAGTAATAAGTTCCACTATACTTCTCAACTCCATTCATCTCGATGCGCGTTATTCTCCTTGGAGGAGGGTTTTCCGTCCAGGTGACGTAAAAGGCGGTCAGGGTCACATTATTTCCTCTCACATTTTTAATAGAGAATGGAGCCTCCCGAGTACCTTCACTCCAGCAGGGTCCTGGAGAGGCTGGATCGAAGACCAGCCTGAGGAATTGGGTGAAGTTGGAAACCCTGACCACCCTTTTTTCTTTCCTATTGGTGATCTCTCCAGTGGAGGTCAAGAGATCTGTTTCCTGGTTGTAATTGATGGTAAATCTCCCATTCCCAAGGTTCCGCTGGTTAACTCCAGGATCATTCAGATGGGTGAGATCATAAGTACCGCTATCCGTTGTCCCTCTCCAACCCCGGTCCGCTCCATACCGGAGGCCGTATTCGATTCCAGATTGGGCAATGAAAAAGGCTTGGGTTGAGTAAATAGGGAATTGAACCGATTTTTGTTTCACAGGAATTAGATAAGAAAGGACGTACCCCATCACCACCATCAGTAATAGGGCGACGATCAGGAAAAGGACAGATATTCCTTTTGAATTCCCGATCTTCACCCTCACCTCAACCCTCTCCCGTTGAGGGGAGAGGGAGAGAAAGATCAAATTTGTCAGCTTCAATTTGTTCAATTGCTTAACTCCTCCTGCCAGTTCTGAAGAAAGTTCTTATAGGGATTGCTATCAGCAAGATTTCTTGGATAAACCTTTGTTTGCAGAGTCACATTTTCACCGGTTGCCAGAGAGAGAATAAGCTTCAATTTGATTTCGTCATTGGTAACGCCACGGGTTACAGTAAACGTAGAGACATCATTAGCCATTCCACTTGTGGCAGAAGGTGATCCCTTGACCTTTTCGAGAGCGCTACCATTTAATCGAAACGTGATGGTCTCATCGGCACTGTCCTGGGCGGTGGCATTGGTTCTTATAAAGGCGATCAGGGTCCCCGAACCTCCTTTTCCAGGTGATGAGATGCTTCTGGCATCTCTGATGTCTCGGCACATCCGCTCCAGTGCCAATTTGCCTTCATCAAAAAGAGTCTTCTGGTTGACCGTCATTGCATAGATCCGGAAACTATTCACCATGAAATAAATCGTAATAGCCGAGACGATGGATAAAATGATGATCACAATGATAACTTCGACCAATGTGAAGCCTCTGGAAAAGGGTTGAAGGGTTCGAGGGTTCAAGGGTTCGAGTAATTGCCTCAAATATCCAATAATTCCTTTCTGATATACTTTCTGCCAAACCTTTGGCTCTCTGGATTTCTTGATCATTTCGCTTGACCCCTGGACCCCTCGACCCCTTGAATCTTTTAAATTACGGGAAACTCGTGACCGCTGAACAAATCTCATAAGCGTCGTTCATAGGGTCTCTTACACGAACGAGAATCCTTTTATATCCCACATCTGAAGCGGATATATCGAAATTGCTGTCAACTAAGACAATCTCCCATTGCCATTGGTAACCAGAAATCCCTGCATCCTGATAGGCAGTGAGGGGCATGGGATGAAGAGATGTATCTGTATATTGGAATTTCATGAACTCTTCCATCTTCTGATGGCCGAGATACATTGCCGTGTTGACCATCTCAGACTTTCCGCTCCCTTTCACACTCGTCACAAAAGGAACGATGATAACAGGCAGGAGAATGCCTGCCATAACAATCAGGATGATGATCTCAATAAGCGTGAAACCTTTGTTGCTCATAATCTCTCGCTATGCGCAGAGCACTAAGCGCTTAGCGTTTTTATTAAGTGATATTCACCTTCCCTGTATAATTGACTACGCTGATGGTTCTTGTCTGTCCGCCTCCTGAGACTGTCACCGATCCACCTCCACCTGTTGTTGGTTCTCCCAGCGAATTAAAGGTGATCGTGTAGTTATTGCTGATCGTTACCCCAGAAGGTAGCTGACCTGAGGGATCCAAACTGCTTTTGGGACTGAATCTATGGCTCGATGATCCCGAGGAGAAAATAACGCTCTTTGAGACATGGTTGGCCATTGCGAATTCCTGTGCGTAACGAATGTCGGATGCAATCATGTGAGCCGCACCATCCACTGATGCTTTTGAAGAAGTGGTAGGGAGATCTATTCTGGGTATGATGGTGGCAGCCAAGATTCCGATGATCGCTAATGCCATGATGACCTCGACGAAAGTCATTCCTCTATAGTTCCGAGTTCGCACCGAATTCCGAATTCCACAATCCGAAATTCCTGCCTGTCCGCCAGGCAAGCGCATTCCGCAATTCTCAGGTTTATCGTCCATCGTGCATCGTTTATGGTTCATCGCAAATTACCTAAACAACGAGGCCAAATTCCACCAAGGGAGGAAAACCGCCAACGCTAAAAAGAGAACTACAACCCCCAGAAGGAGGGTCAGGGTTGGCTCGACGTAACTTGATAGTTTCTTAATGGAATTCTTAACTTCAACATCATAATACTCTGTGACGCTCATCAGCATCTCATCCAAGGTTCCAGAAGATTCCCCAACAGAGAGCATTTGTATCACAAGGGGGGTGAATCTCCCACTTTCACTCAGAGCAACAGTTAAACTGCTTCCCTCTTTTATCTTCCTGCCAGTTTCCAGGATGGATTGAGAGAGAATGGCATGGTTGACGGTCGTCGAGGCGATCTCAAGTGTCTGAAGAATTGGAATTCCGCTTTTGTTCAAAACAACAAAGGTATAGGCAAATCGGGAAAGGGCAATTTTCAGAAAGAGAGGCCCGAATATGGGGATTTGGGTTTTCAATCTATCCCAGAAATACTTCCCTTTCTCTGTCCGGATATAGTGTCCGATCAGGAATGGAAATCCAAAAAGGACTACGAGAACAAGATACCAGTAAGTATGAAAGACATGATTCACGGCGATCATCACACGCGTAGGCAAGGGCAGGGGGGTGTTGAACTGCAAAAAGATCTCGGCAAATCTCGGAATGACAAAGGTGATCAGAACGGCAAAAGCAATCACTATCGATAAAATGACGATCTTGGGATAACGTGTTGCCTCCTTAATGCTCTGCCGTGTTCCTAACTCCCTTTCTGCAAGAATGACAAATCGATCCAGGGATTGCCCCAGCATTCCAGAGGTCTCACCTGCCCGAACCATATTGACATAAACGGGAGAAAAAACTTTAGGATACCTCGACATGGCTTCAAAGAGGGTACCCCCTCTCTCAATCTGCCGGCTGATGTCTTCCAGGATCACTTTGAATTGCTTATTCCCCGCCTGTTGTGCTAAACTTTGCAGCCCCGTCAGCAAAGGCAGTCCTGCTTTGTATAGGGTGGAGAGTTGCTGGCTGAAGAAGATGAGATCCTCCAATGTCACCTTTTGGAACCGTCCCCAAAGCTCTGAAGGATTAAGGGAAAGAGCATTTGCTTCCTCTTTGAGGGTGATGGGGAAATATCCCAGCTGGTAGAGACGCTCCCCCGCGAGCTGGGGGGTTGGAGCGTCGATCGTCCCAGTAATCGCCTTGCCAGATCGGTCTCTCACTTTGTATCTGAAGTTGGGCATGATCTCTTTAAGGGGTTCGAGGGTTCAAGAAGTCAAGGGTTCAAGTGATCATCTCTTAAGCTTTTGATTCTGTCCCCTAAGAGCCCCTAGAACCCTACTGACTTAGATAAGACTTTATCTTCTCCATCAGTTCGTCCGTATCAAAAGGTTTGGTAATATACTCATCTGCCCCTGTTTCCATCCCGAGAGCCTTATCCTTTTCCTGGACCTTAGCAGTCAGCATCAGGATAGGAATATGTTTGTATCTTTCGTCAAACTTCAACAGGCGACAGACCTTATACCCATCCAATTTTGGCAACATGATATCCAATAGGATCAAATCAGGACTCTCCCTTCGAGCCTGATTTAACGCATCCTCACCGTTGAGGGAGACCAAGACCGTGTACCCCTCCCTCTCAAGGGAAAAAGAAATGGTTTTCACTAAATCGACTTCATCATCTACAACCAAAATCTTCTTTGGGCTCATCGGTTAACCTCTCAGTTGTCCTTTGGCCTTCCTGAAAAGTTCTCTTTTTGATAAGGCCTCTTCAGGGTACGTGGCTGCCCCCACTTTGATCACCGGAGGCGTCTCCCGGCCTTTGACGAAATGTTCTTGGACTTCCTGTTCAATCCGCTCACGGATCACTTGAGCTCCCATGACATCCGTGTCACACAGGACGGCCAATATTTTATCCTTCTCCCGTCGCACAACCGTGTCCGCCTTTCGGTAAACGCATTCTATTAACTTCTCTTCCAACAGCCCTATCAAGGCATCTTTCGACTGGGAACCCTCATCCACTACGTCAATCAGAAAAAGGGTGAGAGAAGTAAGGTTTCCCTGTGCTCGCTGAAACGCCTTGTCTAAAATGTGTCGAAAACGGAGGTCTCTCTTCTCTCCTTTGGATATGGGCAGTGTGAAGGTAAAAGTACTCCCTTTCCCGACATGACTCTCCGCCCAGATCGTTCCGTCATTGGCCTCCACCAATCCTTTTGTAATGGCCAGACCCAATCCTGTCCCGCTGGTGGATCGGTGAAGTGACCCGTCTACCTGATAGAATTTTTCAAAGACTCTTTCGAGGTGGTCCTCTGGGATCCCAATGCCTGAATCTCTAACTGAGATCGCTACCATGTTTCCGTCCGCGTAAAAGGGCTTGGACAAGACAGAAACCTCTCCGCCTTCGGGAGTGAATTTGATTGCATTCCCTATTAGATTCGTCAAAATTTGTTCGATCTTGCCCCGATCTCCATAAATGAGCGGGAGTTCTCTTGGAACTTCCATATAGAGTTGGATAGACTTTTCCTCCGCTTGGGGTTTGAGTGAGGAAAGGATGAATTCGATGATACCTCGTAAGTCCAATTCCTCAGATTTTATATCGATTTTCCCATACTCAATCCTAGAGAGATCGAGAAGGTTATTAAGGATACTCGTAAGGCGATCCGTATTCTTCTCCGCCATTGACAGAAAATCTGCCTGAACCTCGTTGATCTCTCCTGTCCTTCCTTTCAAAATCAACTGGACGATATTCTTAATGGTGGCAAGTGGAGTCCTTAATTCGTGGGAAGCAACAGAGATGAATTCGGATTTCATCTGATCAAGCCTCTTGAACTCCTGGTTTGCCCTCTCTAATTGAGCCGCGAGTTCCTTAAGCCTTACGAAGCGTTGTCTTTCGTCCAGAACCCTCTGAAGACGAACGATCATCTCCTCGACGTTCAGGGGTTTTGTGAGACAGTCACTGGCCCCTTGCTTCATCGCCTCGAGGGCTGAGTCCATCGTTTCGTGGTCCGTCATCAGAACCGTGAGGACTTCGGGTTTAGATTTAGCGATTTCAGCTACCAATTGGAGGCCATTCTTCTTCGGAATTTTCAGGTCTGTCAAAACCAGATCAAAATTCTCCTGCTCAATTCTCCTCAAGGCTTCTTCCCCATCCTCAGCCAGTTCCACACGAAAGTCGCTTAATCTGGTAAGGGCTCCGGAGAGCAATTCCCTAGTCTCCTTTTCATCATCGACAACCAAAATCCTATTCTCCATTAATCATCCTTTTCCCTTAGGGTTAGGAGATGGATTTTCTCTCCAGGATAGCCATTCATCCAAGGCGTCCTTTTTAAACCTCCAGCTTCCGCCCACCTTCCGGCCAGGAATGTCCCCATTTTTTGCCAGGCGGTAGATAGTCCGAACATGGACACTCAAATATTCGGCTGCCTCACGGGGTGTCATGATCTCTTTCATAGCGGTCTCCAATCGAATAGTTTTGTCGTAGGGTTATCGGGAGATGGGGAGATAGGGAGTAATCTATTGCCATTTCGCCATCTTTAACGTCCTTTGGGTCCACGCAAAAGCCGTGGTTGGGGATCGTTTTGTCTCCATATCATGAGTTATTTATCCAAGACTTCCCGCACCTTGC
>Ga0209636_10005008_pt1 | contig 13528 bp, 19 predicted proteins | sample DeeMarSWOR152_54_FD_187464 | JGI IMG/M metagenome (GOLD analysis project Ga0209636, IMG submission 187464) | Marine sediment microbial communities from White Oak River estuary, North Carolina - WOR-1-52-54 (SPAdes) (version 2) | ecosystem: Environmental > Aquatic > Marine > Intertidal zone >...
ACGGTTTACTGCTCGAATAGTAATTGCCATTTCATGAAAACTCATGTTGAAGCCTCCTCAATAGCTCGCCTAATAGATCGATTAATTCGATTGATGAGACTCTGCATCCGAAGTTCAACAGCGTTGCTCAAAAAACGGCGAGCCTGAATATACCGTGTACCGAATTCTTGGTAAATGGCGTAAGGGGCTGTGGCACCCAGCTGCAGGATCCAGTCTCGCACCTTCGCGTAAATGCTGTCTCTCAGACGGCCTGTTCGAACAGGGCAACGTGCACGAGCCACGTTTTTCATAGCTTCCGCTTCAAACCGCATGGCGTCATGAACATTACGTTTCATGCCACCGTCTAATCGGTCTAGCTTATCCCGTAACTCTGGAATCCCATCTATGTGCATCTCCATCTCAACTGACATTACAATTCCTTCCGTTTCTTGCTGTGGAGCCATGCAGAGTGAATCGCTGCTCCAGCGATCATCCCAGCGACTAAAGCGGCTATCACATTCCAAAACTCAATCACCGATGCCTTCCCTCCGCTTTGCTCTCTTCATTTCCTCTTGAGTTTGTCGATCTATTTCGTTCATGATGACGATGAACTCCTCTACTGTTTTAGCGGGCTGACGTGCAAGCTCCTTTGGAGTCCAGCCGAACTCTTTGCAAAGACGGAACTCAGTGAGGCTAGGATGTGGTTTCTCACGTTTCATCGCCCGGACGAGTTTTTTGTTTCCTCCAGCGTTACGCCGCATAGCTTGTTGACAACTTTGCTGAAAAGTTCACCAAGCCCAATGGGTATGCCATCTTCTTCGTTCAACAGCTTCTCCAACGTGATCGGATTGCCTTCTGGTTGCCCTTTCAGGCTTGCCCAGATAGTCTCCGCTTGAATGGCTACATAGTCGCTGCGAAGTACATTCCCTGTTATTGGATGATACTTCGTATGCTTCTGGATGATCCGGCTACGTTTAGCCCAGCTAATCTCTTGGAAAACGTATTTCCCATTGTACTCTTTGCCAAATCGATCGTCAAACTCAATGGTTTCTTTTCGCATTGTTAATTCTCTCCATAACTTTAATACGATTTTCAAACGCGGTTTCCATGTCTTCACGAATTATGTCCCGTTGCCATTTGGGAAGCCCAATGTATCGTTTCATTAGCTTCATCGTTTTTGAACGCCCGAATGTCAGCGGAACGACTTCAACACCCATGTTATCCATTCCCCACAATCACGATTATGAAACTGAACGTGTCAATGCCTACCGTTGCTGGATCCACATTAAGAACGAATGTTGCGGGAATGGATGCGTCAACAGGGATTTCGCTTGCACTGTAGTCCCAAGAGAAGGTTATGAAAGACAAAGCATTTACAGGGTCCCAATTTTCCGTCCACATAGTTAGGTTGATGGGAACATTGCTTTCATTTTTGATGTAAGCTGAAAAATTCTTGCTTTCGCCAGGTTCAACTATGCCCCAATCAATTTCTAACACTGGAATCGTGCAGTTAACGTCTTTGTAAACCCCAACTCCCATGAGTTTCAATGTTGCTCTTGATGAAATTCTCCATGTCCACTGCATAACAGCGTATGTTACCGCTGAGCCGACGAACAAGCCAACGACAACCGCTAACGCAACAATCCGAAGAAATTTTTGTTCCATTTCAAACGCCCTCAGCTTATGCTCACTGGACCCTTAGCAACAAACGGAGCTTTCAAAGCCACTAGATCCTCTATGCGTGTAGGTGTCGAGACGTTCTGCCACTTGCAACCGACAAAATTGGCCTTATTGGTTCCGCCAAGACCAAACTCTAGGCTGAACTCGTTATCGTTGATGGCGTCATCAAACTCTTCATCCGTCTCAAAATTGAAAGTTACCTCTCCTGAGAGGTCTCTGTGTCGTGCAGTTAGGTACTTCAGCATGTAACCGTCTTGGCCTCTGATCACGGGGATTCGTTTAAGGTTGTTCGCGATCTCAAATTTGAAGTCGGTGACGCGTTCCAGCGTTACCGTGTTCTTCTTGACGTAGCTTTCATAGAAAGGGATAGCCGCCTCATGGTCGGTGTATGATTGGCCGACTTTTGTGGTTAAAATCCCCGCGTTCCTTCCTATAAAGTCAGTCGTCATCTTGAGGCAGTCCTCCACCGAGCATTCAGCAGTCACGTTGTTTATTCTGCAGCCTTGGTATAGTAGTGCGAAGATGCCGCTTGCTTTCTCGTATACTATTTCTATGCTGTAGGAGTTTAGCAGAGTTAGGTCAGCCATGAAAAGCGTGTGTGGGTGATAGTTAACTTTTAGATCGGCTTGTCTTAGGCCTCTTTTGATAAACTGCAGGTCGCGGGACCCTGTTCCGCGTACTTTGATATTACTTGGGTTGAGTATAGGGTCCACGCTGATGACAGATCCTATTCCGTGCATTGCGGGAGTTGCCGGTGTTACTCCATAGGTTGTCTCCTCAACATAGTACAGTTTTGCTTCATGCCCGCCGTAAGGCATGCTCACTTTTTCTCAACTCCAATCATTCTAAGTTGTTCCTCCAAACCTATGCGTAATAACAAGCCATGTGATAGCCCACCATGGAGGCTTGAAATCGAGGTCCTCACTTTCGGATGGAGAGATTAAATCGACATAACTGAGGTTTCCGCTAGGAGATTTACAGTTGGATCTTATGATGTGCTCTATTTCTCTGCGGAGTTTCCAACGCATCTTTTTGCCGGTTATTCCAGTTTTGTCAATTGCCCAACCAGTAACGTGATAGCAATCTTGATACAGAACTTTTCCAGCACCAATGGACAACTGTCGGACCGTGCTCCGGGCAGGCTCCAAATCAATCGTGACTTGGGTATCAAAATTCTTGAATGCTTTAGAGTTGAAACCTTCTTGGCTGACGTGGCAGGTTGCAGCCGTAACATCGTCATCTTTCGTAAGTGAAATGTTGTCTTTAATCAGCTTGAGAAGTGTAGTTTTAGGATCTTCTACGCTCATGTCATCACCCGCCTGCACAAAGCTGTTCGATACTCCAAGTTGCCACGAAAATGATACGATTCTGGAGGCAGGATCTCCCATTCATCATTCTGCCAAACGACACGGTCTTTATGCTGAATATCTGCGGTCACAAAAATGCGAATGTAATCAGCTACAGAATAACCGGGTTCAAACGCTATTTCTTCTACTTGAGCTGGTTCCACAATGGTCTTAATGTCTTGGTTCGTCCAAGTTATAGCTAAATCTCCAGTGTCAAGGTCAGCTGCTCCTTCTTGTCGTTTCTTCCAAGTAACCGTTACTCCTTCTTGGTTTAGAATCTGTGGAAAATAGCCCATACTAAGCCCTCCCGAGATGGGGCTTACGTAACCTCTCAATCAACCGTTCAACTTCTCGGTAAAGGGTTTCAGCCTTTTCGCTCAGAGAGGGTCCGCTACCTGCTTCAGAAACACTTAGAGAACCGATTTTATAGCTTAGACCAGAAGCAACTCCGCCACTTATGTGAACCAAGCAATAGATCGCCGCAAGATTAGTGATAGCAGCGGCCTCAGCTTGCAGACAACTTGAATAATTAATGGTTCGACCAGTTTCAATCTCAATTTCAGCACAAGCATCCACGATAAATTCTGTGACTGTCGGATCGTCAATGTCTGAGCTTGAAAGATTTATGCGGTTGCGGACACCGTCAGGCGTTACACTTGCCATTCAGTCACGCTCTAAACAAGCGTGCGTAAAGCGGGAATTTAAACCATGTCGGATAAAATAGATAAAATATACAAAATAGCTAAACTGATGGAAAGCGGTAAACAATGGTGGATCATGGATGAGTTCTGCGGGGTTATTGTCTACAAGTCTCCTGCGGTGCGTACGGCTGGGAGAAAAAAGGCTTTTGGGAGAGTGTTAACGATTTATGAAGTGAATCAAGTTTTAACATGTATTGCTCGGGTTGTAGTTCATCCAAAATATCGTACGATCGGGCTTGGTGTGAAGCTTGTGCGTGAAACGCTTCCTTTAGCCGGAAAGCCTTACGTGGAAACAACAGCAGTTATGGCACGCTATAATCCGTTTTTCGAACGTGCAGGAATGACAAAAATCGCTGAGAACTACACTGCCTATGAGCATAGTGAGGTTGCTCAAGTTGAAGGAAGGCGATAGACTAAAATGGGAAATCAAAGCAAAGGATAACCGAATAATTGTCCTAGTTGAACCTCTCACAGAGTTTGGAGAGGATGAGTAATGACATTGAACAAATGGACTGATGAGAAAGGGGATCCGATTAAATGCATCTCAACTCGAGCAGCACTAGATGTTAATGATATTCTCAAGAAGCTAAGGATGCCAATTCCGCACCCTAGCCAATTGACAGGACATGAAGACAATGTTGGAGATTTATTGATTTCAATCCTTGAAAAGTTAGGGTATGATGCTAAGGCTGATATAAAAAAGAAACCCCAGATAAAGCATGCAATTGTAAAAGGTAGAAGAGAACCAGACTTGGGTGTTTATCGTTATAGAGTTTCTAGAAACATTCAACTTTATGGAATTGTCACAGATTTCAAGGCATACCGAAGCGAATTGACTTTATCAATGGAAGAAAAACTTGCAGGGTACTGTGGTCTTGCTGGGGCTTTGTATGGAATACTTACAAATGGTGCTGGAATTATCATAATTAAACCGACTAGGGGAGTAGTTGAGTGGAGCTATTGCGATAGAATACCCAAAAAATACGAATTAGTTGAAGAATTGAAAGCAAAACCCAAGACAATTTACACACCTACAGACATAACGTATGCAAAAAGAATAACCAAAGAACTTGATCAGAAAACTATCGAGAGTCTGGCTCAGAGATGTCACGAGATTATAAGAAGTAGAAAAGGATTGGCTGTCCCAGAGAGGCTGTATGAGTTTTCTAAACTCTTGATCACTCGCATAGTGGATGAACGAAAATATATCGAAGGAGATCAAGGCGATCTTCTGATTACACGAGAAGCTATTCAAAATCTCAAAGCAAAGAGAGTAAGCATTAATGACTACGCAAAAGAGTCTCTGGATTATGTGAGAAAGGAGATAGGAATTTTCGAAAAAGGAGAGTCCGTAGATCTTCCTTCCGATGTGGTTGAGGAAATTATTGATTTTCTTGATGACTATCCTATGTGGGTGAAAGAGATAGATGTTCTCGGGCAGGTTTACGAGAAATTCCTTATGAACACCATGACGGGACAAGAGTTAGGGCAATATTTCACTCCTCGTTCAATTGTCGAATGCATAATTGGGATGGTAGATCCAAAGCTTGAGCAGACGATTTTAGATCCAGCTGTCGGAACTGGGGGCTTTTTAATATACATATTGAACTATCTGAAGAAAAAATATAACATCACTTCAGAAGAAAGAAAACAGATCAAAAAAGTGGCTCAAAACTTATATGGCATTGATATTTTCGATATAATAAGCAAACTTTGTAAAATCAATATGTGGTTGCACGGAGATGCACACGAGAACGAAGTTAGAGCAGACAGTCTTGATATTGATCAAATGCCAACATTCTTGAAAGAGGCTCTACTTCATCCTGAGACTAAGGGTTTTCAAATACTTTTGACAAATCCGCCTTTTGGAGCAAGAGGAGGCAATCGGTTATCGAAAGACATCGTGGAGAAGTATTGTGAGAAGTTCGAGAAGCAAGGTATTAACATGTTCGAATGTGCATACAAAAATGGTGTACTGCGAGAAAATGGCATACAGCCTCAATCGGCGTTTCTTGAGCTTTGCATGAAAGCCCTAAAGGTTCCTGAACGACTTGGTGAAGGCGGTGTTTTGGGCATTGTGATTGATAATGGCATATTAAGCAACACTAGAGACGAGGAACCGACACTCAGACAACTAGTCAGAGAACATTGCGTCGTTGAAGCAGTTGTCGGATTGCCAGGTGGTTCTTTCAAGATGTATGGCTCAATGGTTATACCAAGTTTCATTATCTTGAGAAGAAAACATCTACATGAAAAACAAGGTGCAGTATTTAGAGCAGAAGCTCATACAATTGGCTACGTTCCAGCTAGTAAGAGATTTAGATCATACTCTGATGCTGACTTTAAAAAAATACTTGAGTGTTGGCGAGAATGGAAGAAAAAAGATGGTAAAATACCAACTAAGACCTATGGGAACATTAAACTAAAAGTCATTGATAGCGTATTGCCTATCTGGGTGGTAGAAGGCGATATTGAAGACCGACTGGACAACAATTTCTTTTCTCCTTCAAGTTTTGAGGCTTTGAAAGAAGTTGATAGACTAGAGACAATTGGAAAAGTCAGGAAGGTGCCGTTGAAAAGATTGGTTGCCAAACGAATTCTTACGGGAGTTGAACCAACAAAAGGGGCAATCCAGGTCTTGGAAGGAAGAAATATTCAGCCAAACTATATCAATCCAAAAAAAGATAAGTTTACTTCCTCAGAGCAGAGATTAATCGAGGCGTATGACCTCTTAATCAGCAAAGATGGTTCTCCTGGTGTTGTCTCTGTTGCTCTGCCCATTGTTTTGGAACAGTTGGGGAGAATTTCTGCTGGCACACATGTTTACATAGTTAGATTACAAGACCAATATGAGAAACATACTTGCTTTATAACATCATTTCTCAATTCAAAAATCGGGCAAGGCATCATTAGAAAATTCATATCTGGTTCTGTCAGCTCCACTATTAGAAGAGACGACCTTTCAAATGTCATTGTTGTGCTACCAACAAAAGATTACGAAAGCCTAAGCAGAGAGACAGAACAGAAAATGGAGCAATTACAGAAAAGCGTCTTGCTTGCGAATGGTTTCATGGAGCCTTCTAGAGACCTAACGCTTGATTTGGGCATGGAAAATGACATATCCGAATTACCGATAAATTGGATGCCGGGAGGAAAAAGAGATGCTCACAGATACTATAAAGAAAGAAAAACTTAGGAATTGCTTCACTTTTTGATAATATGGCTTAATTTTTCCCTCTTGAAGTATGCAAAAAAGGGTCTCTCACACTTTTCACAGTCAAATTTCTTAACACGAAATACAGAGTAATTCCATTCCTTCAAGGCTTTGGGAATATCCGTTCCACACCTTGGACACTTAACCATTCTGGATCTCCGAATTTAATATAGCCACATTTCTTCAAAAAGCTTTCCTTAGGTAAAGATACTCCGCAGAAGCTTCGTTTTGCAACAACCCAAAATCGTTGAGCCTTAATCTGCAACACAAGTTCATATTAACGCAACAGAACCCGACGAACAAGTTTTCAGCGACTATGTATCCCTCACGATACAGCGGTATAGAAAGAATGTGGGCACGTTCAGGCTAAATTATTAATGCAACTTACGACGAGAAAGTTGGATGCGTGAGAAAATGGGAGAACAAAGAAGAGAAAATACGCGATCGTTGGTGTACGGCGTAATGCTCGGTGTCCTTGGGAATATGTTGGTGTCAGCATGTGTTGAAATAGTGAATACTTCTGGTTTTCTACAGAGTCTTTGGACTATTGTGCTTGCATTATCATGGATAGTGTTCATGCGAACTTTTTCTCTGTCAGCAAGAAAGCTAGATCTGCCAACTCAGGGAATAACACTTACCACATATGCCTTCCTTGCTTTCATAGTAGTATGGGCACTAATAGTGCACTTTGTGCTACCGCTCTTTATCTCTTAATTTTCCCTTTTTTATAAAATTCTAACGCACACCCATGTTTCCGTCGTAGAATTAGGCTGAGAAGTGGGGTGGTCACCCTATTTTTTACATGAAAACTTGTTTTCTGCTTAAATATGGTCTCAGACAAAATTTTGCGAGCAGTCATCGAATGATAGGCTGTATTTTCACGAGGGTTTCGCAACACAAGAACCTGTGTAAAAAGGCGAATAGCCATATGATTACGATTTAGGTTTAGGGGCAAACGGTAAAGAGGTGTACGGCTGGAGTCAAGTTTTCCTATTGTTATGGTATGTTTTGATGCCTTTTCTTAACAGCATTTCCAATACGTGGCTGACACTAGGCTCAGCTCTATCCTCGGCTTCTGCCTTTTCAGTTTCCAACATTAATACATGCTTAAAGTTTTCAAAAACTTTCTTGTCAACCGTTCCCTCGATCTTAATTCTTGTCTGTAGTTGCCTCTTCTCTTCATCGATACTCATTCTAAAATAACCTCGACTGGTTTCTGTTTGCTATAGTAGGGCGGCGAGTGGTTGGGACTAGCGTAAAGAACGCGTATTTCGCCAGCCTGATAGGTTGACAGGGTTAAGGTTTGACTTTCTTCTCGAGTTTAGCAAGGCGCTCTTTGATTTTGTCGATTTCAGCCGTCAGCTCAAGGTTATCCAAGATTTTCTTTTTACCCAATTTTCAATTCACCTCTACATAAAAAAGGGAGAAAGAAGCTTACGCACCGGTGATTTTACCGATAGCGTTAGCTCTCAGTGTTGCATAGGCCCATCTGGCGGTGACAGCTACTCCAGCTAGGTCCTTCACTGGGTCCTCGTAGTCCTCTGCGGTGATGTCTCTCCGAATGAAGAGGACTCCCGCGTGTTTGCTGTCAGCAACAAATGGTGTGCTAGTTGGGACTCTTGTTGAGATTAAGACGCGCATGCCAAGTAACGTTCCGATTTTTCCAGTGGGCGCCACTGCTGGACCGCCCCATTCCATAGCTTTCTGAATAGCCGTGTCCTTCAACAGATCCGCGAACTTGCTGGGATGAACCGCTATAACATTAGCTGCGAAATCGTCTGTCATGATTAGGTTAATCATGTCGACAATATCAGCATACGCCAGGGTTCCCGGTGTTGCTGCTGCAGCGCTGTTTCCCGCGTCATTAAGCATCTGGGTTATGATTTTCTCGGTTTCGATGTCTGCCATGGCACGGCCTGCTTCCGCAAGCTGATATTGAATCACGTCCCACTCAGCATCCTCAACCATTTCACGGCTGATCAATGGACGAACCCCGTACTTCTTAGGCGCCAAAGTCACGCTGTCATAATCTTCTGTGCCAATCGGAATTTCAGCACCCTCAGCAACCTCGTAGGCCTTGCTCAGTTTCGCACGCGGAATCTTTATGCTAGGCTCATCCTTCGCCATCACCGTGACAAGCTCTCTACCTATTAAGTTAGGCTTCGCAGCTTCCCACACAATATCTAAGACTTTCGCAACCGCTTGGCTGCTGTCACTCAGTAATGTACGTCGGAGATGTGAATCCTGCCCCATTATCACTGGGAGCATCTTCTGCTGCAGCTCTCGATAAAGCTGATCCACTGTTTTACCGCTGAAGCTTGTGTGGAGATGTTGTTCGAGACGTTCAACCGCTAAATTGGTCTTCTTCCCACTTGGAACAAAAACTCTACTCATTCTTCTTGGACTCATCACGATCACCTACTTACATACGAAAACCAGTATCCAGTCGTCCGCTGCCGCTGCCGCCTGCAATGCTATCCCCGCCTTTCTACCATAGTAGATCGTGTACGTCGCCGTTCCCCCTTCATCCACAGCCTGATCACCCATTTCGATAGCTCTGCCTTGGTCATCGCTCTTCACCGCCTTTCCACGAGTGATCACTCCACCAGCCTTAACCTTGCAGATTCCGTGAAGGCAGACTGGCGCTTTTTCACCGCTGGAAGCGTCCTTCAAAGCCACGCCGATCGAGTCGCTGTCCGCTACCGCTGGCTGAACCTCCAAGTCTCCAGTCAATCGCACATAGGTGCCTTTGGTAACAGCTGCTGTCGCCTTGAAAAGCGAGACGATCTCACCTTCGCTTATGAAGCCCTCTTCGTCAGGCCAGTTATCAGTCACTACTGGCCCTCCATCACTTCACGAAGCGATAGATTCTTCAATGTAGCGCTGTCGTCGGCTTCGGGTTCTTGAGGCACAATAATAGCTCGGCCAAGTTTCTGCTCAACCTCGCCTTCATTGGTAGATGCCGCTGTTTTCGTCGCAAGAGCTTTCTCTAATGCTTGAATTTCTAAATCAAGTGCGTCAATTTGCTGTTGAAGTTGAGCTTTCTCTTCTTCTGTCGCGCCTTCCAGCTTCTCGGTCAAAGCAGCCTTCTGAGAGGTCAGATCAGCAATTTTCTGTTTTATCTCTCCGGCAGTTAAATCGACTGTTGCTTCAGTTTCTTCATTTGCGCGTTCAATCTTATTCAGTCGCTTGTCAAGGTTAGTCAGCTTAGAATCGATGCTTTGCAAAATCTGTGGAATCGTTTTCTTCTCTGGAACCTGGAGATGTTGGCTTAGTCTGTCAAGCTTCTCCTCGAATTGCTCGAATTTTTCCCTAATTTCTTTTTCTTCCATATTACCACTTTCCGTGGCTATCGACGACGCAGGACTAACCTGAACGCCAATCGGCCCGGTTTGAACATGTTCTTTAACCCAAACTTCAGCTTGCTCACGAGTCCAGCCTTTCGCCTTCAAAAACACAAACGCAAAATCTTCTTGGGCCTCAGGCTTTTCCCGGAGACGACCCTTAATCGCCTGGATCCCAGCTGCGAGATCACGCCAACCTAAAGTGAAGAAGTCAGGCAAAAAACCGTGAACGTCACGGATTGGCAATAAAACAAACTCTTGATCAGCTTGCTGTTCCAGTTTCTGCATAATCTGAATGTTGGTGCCAGATACCGCGGGAACAGCCACTAGACTTAACTCGGCATTGTACAAGTCGTGCGGAACTTTTCCATCTAAAACATCTAAGCGAGTGTAGTTAGCTCCAATAGAAACATGATTAATCAGGTGTTTACGGATCTTTTGCTGAGTCTCTTCATCATAGATTTCAGCTTCATAGAATAGCGTGTTCGAATCAGGGTCCCACTCGCTTTTGGCAACTTTTCCAACAGCGTTTATTGCCGAAACATGTTCATAATAAACAGGGGCTCCAAGAAGTTTTTCAGCGAATCTCTGCAACTCCTCAGGCGTCAAATCGTAGTCGTTACGGTCCAAACCAGCTATCGTTGCTACACCAAAAATTTTCAACGGTTTATCCGTAATCTTCTGCATAATCTGGAAGGGCGATAACACGCTAACGTGTTCTCGCACTCGCTGCCCCTCATGCTTTTTGAACCACGCCTTCGCCTTCTCCAATGTCCACCTGTCCTTATCAAAAAGATAGCTCTGTACTTCTGTAGTGTCATGGCCCTTGGGCTTGCCAATAACGGCTTTTATTCCCTCTTCCTCGGAGAGCGTGATAGTTCGGAGGCTGTCTTTCTCGAATTCATCTGGATTTCGATGACCGCTACGAATGCGGTCGGGTCCCTCTTCCCAAGGCAATCTTGGTTTTCACCGGAAAAATCTAAGGAGCATTTTCTTTAAAGGAGGGAATTATCAGAAAAACCAAGCTTGGTTTTTAAGCTATATACAAAAAAGTTGCTCGTTGAGGATACTGTTAAGTCTGATGTGATGTTAACCTTTTCAGATTATAATATCAATTTAGTTTAAATCCCCAAATTCCAAAAACAATGATATAATGCAACGCCAATTATTAAGACCATTAAACCAATGGAGATTACTATGAAGATTTTGAATATGCGATTCATAATACAGTACAAGTTTTCCTTACAACACGATAACATATCATTTATGAAACTAGAAGTAAGATTCCATCTTTTCTCATAATATCTTCGAGGATTATACGTGTCTTCTTCGAAAAATACTTCTTTTTTTTCCTCTTCGGTTCGTTTTTGGTCAAAACCAAATCTCCTTTCTAGTTTCATTAAAATAGCTGATTGCTCATACATTCGTTTACATTCTCTTTTGAAGTTTTTTAGCCCAATTTGAAGAATTAGGACCATGGTGAATGGAAGAATGATGAGAAACAAAGTGAAGATAGCTCTTGTATGATTATATAATTGTAGGAAGTCACGTGAGGTGTGCATTGCTATTAATGCGCCCACAGTTATTGAAATGAGGGACGATGCAAGGAGAATATGAAACTTAATAGATTCCCATGCTTTCTCTGCAAAGAATATTTTATCATCATGGGCTTTCTTGTAAAATTCAATCCAAGCTTTGTCCTTATCTCCACAAGCTTTGTCTTTATCTCCACCCATTCCTTAGCACCTGATATACTATACTTAATTCTCTAAATGTAAATTTTCGTACACCAGCAAAAGCCTTCCCGTCCGTGATTAGAATCGGCGAATCGCTTCTGATTACCAAGCTTTTAAGGTTTTATACTATGAGCATATATTTTTGTTATCACATCAGACTTAACAGTATCCTCGTTGAGTTTGTATTATGACTTCGTTAAAGGTTTTAGGATTAGCAAGGCTTGGGCAAGGGCCTTCTTTGTATACAACCTGCAAATTTCTTCCACTATCTTGTCGGGGGATGCTTCTCTTTCAATCTCTTTGAAGTCCTCCCATGCTTCAAGAATGTTGTCTAGCCACCTCTTAATTTCAGCGTCTTTCATAGGTAACTCCCCCTTTTAGTTTTGACCTTGAAACTAATTAAAATTTGGCACAATTCTAGGGTTGAGTAAGGATTTAGCCCCTCTATTAGTGCCTATGGCCTCTCGTAAAATTGTTTTAGGCATCAAAAAACCTCGGTAAAACACCTCAAAAACTAACGCTCAAAACCAATTTTTAACATAAGATTAACTATTTTCCTTAAATAACCTCACACCAAAAATTTTACGAGCAGGCATAGAATGGACGTCTAAATTTTTGCGGGGGTTTTTGAAGACGTTTCTATGTGTAAAAAGGCGATTAGAGAGTATTGCCCATTTTTCTAATATGGAACAGCTATGGCGAAAAAGGTACCTGTAGAGATCGAGGGCGTTGTGATTGCGTCGAGGGCGTCCCAAGGACTCTAAACACTGCGATTTGCTAGAAGTCATTAGATTCCTCAATATTTTCCGAGAGAAAACGAAAAACATCTACCAAATCTATCACAGCACCCTTCGCTTTGATTCTAAGAAGGTCTATCGATACTTGCGATACTGCGTTAACATAAGCCTCATCGAAATCGACCACATCGAAGAAAACGGATTCCTACCAGCAAAGTATTATCGACTGACAGAAAGAGGAAACGCTCTTATCAACCTCTTCAAACACATCGATACACCCATTGGCAGATAAACCATATTTGGTTTTTACGCTAATTCTCGTTTAAGTCAACTTCTCAACGATTTTCATATCGGCGTGAAACTTGAGCGTAGCCTTGAACAAGATTAGGGAATTCTATGGGAGGCTGCGAAAAGGGAAAGGAGTTCTGTTACCTGCTTGGCGTGAGGCTTATGGTGAAGTCCCGGCTGTCAGTTTTACCGATTTAATCGACGCTTATCTGAAGGATCCAAGCTGCAAAGCGTTCATAGACTTCCTTGCAGATCAAGCAGTTGGAATGGGCTTCTATACCGTAGTAAATGAAGAGTACGCGAGGTTTGAGGAAGCCAAGCGAGTAGTAGATGAATTCAATGAGAGCGTAAATCTTGACGGTTTGTTGCAGATAAGTACTAGAGAGATCGTTGCGTGTGGCAACAGTTTCTGGGAGAAGATCGAGCCAGAAAGGCTTGAAACATTAAAGATTTTGCCAATCACCAGCGTAGAAAAGATCATCCGAACTGCGACGGGAGAGGTC
>Ga0209636_10005009_pt1 | contig 13527 bp, 12 predicted proteins | sample DeeMarSWOR152_54_FD_187464 | JGI IMG/M metagenome (GOLD analysis project Ga0209636, IMG submission 187464) | Marine sediment microbial communities from White Oak River estuary, North Carolina - WOR-1-52-54 (SPAdes) (version 2) | ecosystem: Environmental > Aquatic > Marine > Intertidal zone >...
CATCCGCATTCGATTGAATCCTCATCCAGTAACCTGGATAGTCGTTCCACTGAGCATTCAGTTCATCCACATCTTTCCCCTGCTGCTCAACCCAGGTGAAGTATTTCAAGTTGTGAATCCGTTTTCTATCATAATGGTTCAGTTCAAGTATGTGGTCCACTTTTCCCCCCAGGAGAGAACAGTAATAGTCTCTCGCAGCGTCACTTTCTGAGTATTTTCCGTGCGCTTGCAGGAGCTCTTCCAGGCGGCTTCCGTAGAGCTCCATGGAATCTGCGAAGACGGTGAGGACCACATCTTTAGAGTTGAGTTCGTAATATTTAGAAAACTTGATGGAGGCCAACAGATTGCTCATGCTCGAGATTCCAAGGAGAGGGAGGTCGTTCACTACGGCTTCTGCGACTCCTTGTTTTTTCAGGAATTCCTTCCCGGCCGGTTCGTTGAAGAGCCTGATAAGACTCATGCAGTCGTTGTCATCGATAGCGATAACCATATCTGTGTTCCGGACATTGTGGATCCACGGCACATGCTTATCACCGATGCCTTCGATCCGATGCCCTCCAAAACCATTGAGAAAGAGAGTCGGGCATTGAAGAGCTTCTCCGACAGCCACTGTGCACGCAGGAAATTTTTCCTTGAGATAATCTCCGCAGCCCGATACTGTCCCGGCTGAACCGGAAGTGGCCACAAAACCCGCAAAACGCTCTTCTTCGGACATCGTTTTCCTGAGCGCTTCTTCGGCCGCATTCCCTGTGACAGAGTAATGCCAGAGATAGTTCCCGAATTCGTCAAACTGGTTAAAAACTACGACGTTCTCACGGATTTTCCGAAGCTCCCAACACTTATCAAAGATCTCTTTGACATTGCTCTCGCAGCCAGGAGTCTTGATCACCTCTCCGGAGACAGTCGAGAGCCATTCAAACCGCTCTTGGCTCATTTCCTCGGGTAGTATCGCGATGGATTCGCAGGCCAGCAGAGCGGCATCATAAGCGCCTCCGCGGCAGAAATTGCCCGTCGAGGGCCAGACCGCTTTTTGATGGGTGGGGTCGAACTGGCCTGTGACGAGCTTCGGAACCAGGCAGCCGAATGTGGCGCCCACTTTATGCGAACCTGTGGGGAACCACTTTCCGACGAGGCCGATAATCCGGGCATCGACACCGGTCAACTCTCCGGGGAACTCTAAGGTGTTGACATCACTGAACCCTCCCCCCTGCGCGACAGGCTCATTCTTCCAGGTGATTCTAAAAAGATTGAGGGGATGTAGCTCCCACAGTCCGATTCTTTTGAGTTTTTCTGTGGTCTTATCAGGGATTAGCTCCGGATTTTGCATCTGTTGGAATGTGGGGATGATGATGTGGCGTTCTCTGGCGCGCTGGACCGCTTTTTTGAGGATTGTTTCATTCTTATTGAGTTCGATCATGACCGGATACTCCTTAAATTTAGGAAATCGAAAAACAGGAATAATCTTTTGGATTTCTCCAGTTTTTTGGGCCTATATTTTCAACTTAAACCAGATAATTTTAGGATTGGGCTGGTCTTCGGGTTTTTTGCTTTCTTCCCAGTGTTGGATCAAGAGACAATTCCCGTGGGTGCCGATGATTTTAGAAGAGAATGGGAGCTCCCCTGCCATGAAATTCCCCTCAGTATCGTATATTTCCAGATGCTCGCTCACTTGAGCCATTATCAATCCTTTATCGAGATAATACGGACCATAGACGACTATCGGGGATTGTCCCTTCTCTGTGATTATTGTAAAGAGGCGGGTCTTGCGAGTGAAAGATTTGACCGGATTCCCTTCAGATGTAAATTTTCGAACATTATAATGCAGGGGATTCATCTCATAGATGAAGTCATTCTTGTCGATGGTCATCCCGTCCTGTGTTGCAGAAAACTTAACATCCAGGATTTCTTCGGGGAGCGGTGCAAAAGAATGGATTTCTTTTCCTTGATTATCGTATTTACGAATGGTGTTGTATGATTCTTTTCGGAAGGGATTGACTGCCCCTGAGTAGAGGAAGATCTCATCCCGGCTGTTGAGATGGATGAAGTGATAGATTCTCGGCTTGCATATGAGCGATCGAGTGAAATTAAAGTTTTCATCATATACAAGAATTCTGTTGGCCAAATAATCTGCCACCAGGATTTCCTGTTTGCTGCTGATGTCTATACTTACCGGAGTCGAATATTCCCCAGGACCCTGTCCTTGTTTTCCCAATTCCTTCAGGAATTTTCCGTCAGGGCCGAAAATAAACACCGCCCTCTGCTGCCAGCCATCAGCCACAATGTAGTTTCCCTTGGCATCGACCTCTATATCCGTGATCAATGCGATGGCGCATCCTGCGCTTGTGGCGAGCTGGATTTCCGATTCTTTATTGAAAATATCCTCAATTGTATTTGCGTCCTGCAATTTTTGAATCTCGGATGGAGTGAGAGGGGAGTCGACCGCAGTCTTTTCAGAGGCACAACTGGCGAAGAGGATCAAGCTCATCAATAAAGCGAATCTGCGCATCCCTGTTCTCTTTTTAATGTCCAATAATGGGAAGCCTCCCCAGGCTCTTGACGTAATTCCCAGAAACATGCATGATTCTTTTTCTGCCATTAATAATCATACCATTTCCGCGGAATCCCGCATAATTACTACAGAGCCTACAGGTATTCATTCTTTCCCTTCTGTTTGAGCATCTCAACTGCGTCCTTTACTTTCTGATCCTGGCTCTTGTGAACGACGAGAAGGGCGTCTTCAGTATCCACGACGATGATGTCCTTCACCCCTATCAAGGCTGTGAGTTTGCCGGGATTATAGACGAGACAATCCTGGGAATCCAGGATGATGTTTTCTCCTTTAAAGGCATTTCCTGTCTCGTCCTGGGGCCATATCTCAGCCAGAGAGGACCAGGCGCCAACATCAGACCAGCCAAAGTCACCCTTGGCCATCAGAACGCCTTCGGCCTTTTCCATCAGGGCGTAGTCGATGGAGAGAGAAGGAATCTTTTCGAACAGGGAAGAGATTCGCGCCCCATCGTTGGTTTTGAGCGCCTCCAGGATTTTTGCCCAGAAAGAAAACATATCTGGCGCAAAACGTTCGAGCTTCTGGGCGAATACATCCGCCTGCCAGAGGAACATCCCTGAATTCCAGAAATAATTCCCTTCTTTAAGAAAAACCTTGGCCTGTTCAAGACCCGGTTTTTCTTTGAATTCCTGGACGGCATAGAAGGGTTCCTCCAGAGCTTTGAGTGGATTATCCATAGAAAACCGGATATACCCGTATCCTGTGGCTGGGTGGGTCGGAGGAACCCCAAAGGTGATCAGGTAGTCTCCGCTTGACGCAGCGGTGGCGGCGGCCTCGAATTTCTGGAGGAAGAGAGAGGAGTCCTTTATCAGATGGTCAGCAGGCAAGGCTGCAAGGACCGCCCTCGGGTTCTGGAGATAGATCCGGGCTGTTGCCAGTAATAATGATGGGGCCGTGTTTTTCCCCCTGGGCTCTACCAGAAAGTTCTCATCCGGAAGGCCGGGGAAAAGGCTTTTAATTATCTCAGTCTTTTCAGGATTGGCGATTGTGTAGATGTTGTTCAAAGGAACTCGAGGGGAAAGGCGGTCGATAGTCTCCTCAATCATTGTTTTTTCGCTCACTATCGGGAGAAACTGCTTCGGTTTGTTTTTCCGGCTAACCGGCCAGAATCGTGTGCCGGCTCCTCCTGCCATGATGATCACTCTGAGGTCCATTTGTAACTCCTTTAAACCAAAACTGAAGTGTTAAATCGAGAAAAAAGGCCGGAAAGGACAAACCGTTCATCTCGAGGAGAAAAAATAAAAAAATATTGGATCCGATCCTGTGGTGCCCTAAAAAGGATGCTCTGAGTCAAATGCACATTCAGGCTCAAGTTCGTTCTAACCTTTGGATGACTTCCTCGATAACCTGTTTAACCTCGCTCTCAATATTTTCCAGGTCTTTTTCTGTATCACCTTCAAAACGAAGAACCAGGACTTCTTGAGTGTTGGAAGCGCGGACCAGTCCCCATCCGCCGGGATAGATGGCCCTGACTCCATCGATATCGATGATGGGATATTTCTGGGATAATTCTTTTTTGACTTCTTCCACGATTTTGAATTTGACTTCGTCTGAGGCGTATATCCTGATCTCAGGAGTGCTGAAAGTTTTGGGCAGGTCTGAAAGCATCTGCGAAATTCTTTTCTCGGACCGGGAGAGAAGTTCAAGGAGACGGGCTGAGGAGTAAATGGCATCGTCAAAACCGAAAAATCGGTCCGCAAAGAAGATATGACCACTCATCTCTCCGGCTAGAAGGGCCTTTTCTTCCTTGATTTTTTTCTTGATCAAGGAATGCCCTGTTTTCCACATGATAGGTCGGCCGCCCAGCTTTTCAATCTCATCATACAGGACTTTAGAGGCTTTGACTTCTGAAATGATGGGGGCTCCGGGGTTGGAGGGAAGAATATCACGAACGAAGAGTACCATGAGCACGTCTCCCCAGATGATATTTCCCTCATCGTCGATTATCCCGATCCTGTCTCCATCCCCATCGTAGGCAATTCCCAGGTCCGCTTTCGTTTCTTTCACTTTTTGGATCAGGTCTTCAAGAGCTTCAGGGAGTGTCGGATCCGGGTGATGGTTGGGGAACCTGCCGTCCATCTCGCAGTAGAGCTCGATAACCTCACATCCCATTTTTTTAAAAATGGGAACTGCAACAACGCCTGCCGTTCCGTTCCCCGCGTCCACGACCACTTTCAACTTTTTTTCAAGTTTGATGTTTTTCAAAACATATTCCTGGTATTCGGGGACAATATTATAGTCTTTTGTGCCTGCGCTTTCTTCTTCTATGAAGTCTTCGTTTTGGATGATAGTGAATATATCCTGGATGGCTGCTCCGTAGAGTGTTTCCTCCCCCACCATCATCTTGAACCCGTTATACTCCGGCGGATTATGGGAGCCGGTGATGATCACTCCAGCTTCAATTTTTTTATAGTATATAGTGAAATAAAGGAGAGGAGTGGGGATGATGCCGAGGTTGACGATTTCGCAACCTGTTGAAAGAAGACCTTTGGCCAACGCTTTGGAATAGAGAGGCGAGCTGAGCCGGCAATCCCTACCCAGCGCCACTTCTTTTTTCTGGTTCCACCGGAAATACGTGCCGATTCCTTTGCCCAACAATTCGACCGTCTCTTGGGTCAGGTCCTTATCAACGAGTCCTCTTATGTCATACTGTCTGAAAATTTCAGGTTTGATTTTCATTCTTTCCTCCCCAAAATACTTCTGGATTCTCTTCCAGATTGAGCGGGAAAAATATACGAGAAGGGAGCGATGCCATTCTCGCGTATTTTATTCATTCAATTACCCAAATAAAATTGAAGAAAACCTACTTCTTAGAAAATCTGTGAGAAGTGGTTGTTTCTTTCTTCTCTTCCATTTGTCTTATTCTTTGCGTCACAAAACTCATTCGAGGAATATATTATCGAATCCCTTTTCGTACTGGCCTGTGCTCAGTATCCCCGGCGAGTCCGCCAGACTCTACAATTTGATCTCTTCCTGCTCGGTCAAGGCTTTGAAGTTCTCTTCGATGTCATCCCATTTATCCTGGGCTTCCAGAATGAACTCGATGAACTCCCTGACAGCTCCTCTCCCCCCAGGTTGGGAGCAGACAAAATGACTGTATTTTTTAATCTCTGGATGGGCGTCGGCCACGGCTCCGGCAAAGCCCACAGACTTGAGGACTTCAAGGTCTCCGATGTCATCCCCTATGTAGGCGATTTCTTCGGGTTCGAGCTTTGATTTTTCCAGAATTTCAGATAGAGGCTTTTTCTTATGAAGGATTCCCTGGTATACCTCAGAAATTTTCAGTTTTTCCGCTCTCTTTTCTAAGGGTTTTGATTTTTTTCCGGTGATGATCCCTGTTTTCAACCCGGCTAAGTGGGCGAGCAAGATTCCTGCGCCGTCTTTGACGTTGTAGGATTTGAGCTCCTCACCGTCAGGAAGCACGAGGATGGACCCATCTGTGAGAGTGCCATCCACATCCATGATGATCATTTTAATCTTGCGGGCTCGGTCTCTGGCATTCATCAAAACATCTCTGTTCGCCACAGGTCATGGAGATGGACGATTCCTTCAATCTTCCCCTTTTTATTCTTAATGATCAAGGAAGTGATTTTGTTCTCCTCCATGATGTTCAATGCGGTGGTGGCCAAATCCTCCCTGTTGACGGTCCAAGGGTTGGGAGTCATACATTCTTGAGCTCTCTTATCCAGAAAACTCTTCCCGAATTTCTGGATTTTTCGCCTTAAATCTCCGTCTGTGACAACTCCGACAAGCCTCTCCTCGTTGTCCACGACGCATGTCATTCCCAGCTTTTTCCTGGACATCTCTTCGAGAACCTCTTTCATCGATGCCTCGAGAGAAACACAGGGAACCTGTCTTCCTTTGTGCATGAGGCTTTTAATTTTAAGGAGCTTTTTTCCGGCCTCCCCTTTGGGATGAAACACCGCAAAATCCTTCTCTCCGAATCCCTTTTTCTTCATCAGTGCGATGGCGAGGGCGTCCCCCAAAGCAAGGGCGGCTGTGGAGCTTGCAGTAGGAACCAGACCGTTCGGCTCAGCTTCTTTTTCAACCCGCGCTTCCAGGACAATATTGCTGTATTTAGCCAGCTTTGATTTTTTATTCCCTGTGATGCTGATGAGTTGGATTCCCGCTCTCTTGAAGAAGTCCAGGAGGCCGATAATTTCTTTTGTCTCACCGCTGTAGGAAATGGCTATGAGAACATCTTCTTTGACGACCATGCCAAGGTCACCATGTCCGGCTTCTGCTGGATGGATAAACAGGGCGGGCGTGCCACAGCTAGAGAGGGTGGCGGCGAGCTTCCGCCCGACAAGACCGGATTTTCCCATCCCGATGACGATAACACGAGCCTTTGAATTGAAGAGAAGTTCAACGGCTTTGAAAAAATTGTCGTCCAAACTTGAAGCCAGAGTCTTGACTGCATCGGCTTCGATGTTCAGGACTTTTTTCCCGATTCGGATTATCTCGTCTTTATTCATATTGTTTTCTTATCCCTTATAAGAGTTACTCCTTCCCATTTCTTGCCTTTTCAAGCTTGAGCAGCGAGCCCAGGAGACTCTTTAAGTCATTTAAATTCAATGTGTTATGGATGTCCGAGAGTGCTTTGCGGGGGTTATCGTGGATTTCGAGGAAGACTCCATCCGCCCCTACACTGACTCCGGCTTTGGCCACATACGGGATGAATTCTGCATCCCCTCCTGAAGAAACTTCCTTCCCTCCCGGTTTTTGGACGCTGTGCGAGGCATCGATGACAACAGGAAATCCCCATTCCTTCATGACAGGAATGGAGCGGATATCAAATACTAAGTTATTGTAACCAAAAGAGTTGCCTCTTTCGGTAAGGATTATTTTCTCATTTTTCTGGCTGAGGGCTTTTTCCACGACATTTTTCATTTCGGAAGGAGAGAGAAACTGCCCTTTTTTTATATTGAGCGGTTTTTGGGTTTGAGCGGAAGCCACAAGCAAGTCTGTTTGACGGCAGAGAAAAGCAGGGATCTGGATCACATCCAGGACGCGGGCGGCCTTCTCCACCTGGCCTGTCTCATGAACATCCGAGAGGACAGGAACATCGACCTCTTTTTTTATATGCTCCAGAGTTTCCAGCCCGGACTCCAGCCCTGGCCCTCGGTATGATAATATCGAGGAACGGTTGGCCTTGTCGAATGAAGACTTGAAAATATAGGTCACTCCGAGCTCTTGGCATATCTTTTTTATTTCTTTGGCCATGAAAAGAGCGTGCTCTTGACTTTCGATGACGCAGGGCCCTCCGATCAGGAAAAGGGGATGGCTCCCGCCGATTTTAACTTTTTCGTTTATGCGAATTTCTTTTGGAACGATAGGCATGGCTTGCTCCGATAAAAGCTTTGAAAAGGGGATGTGGATCCAGAGGCTTTGATTTAAATTCAGGATGGAACTGGCAGCCGAGAAACCAGGGATGGTCTTTGATCTCCACGATCTCCACCAGGCCATAGTCAGGATTCTTCCCGGAGATAAACAGCCCTTCTTTGGCCAGTGTATTTTCATATTCGGGATTGAATTCGTAACGGTGGCGGTGGCGCTCGTTGATGCTCAGTTTTCCATAGGCTTTTTCGGCAAAAGATCCCTTTTCCAGGCGGCAGAGATACTGGCCCAGCCTCATGGTGCCCCCCAGGTCTTTGATCCCTTTCAATTCCCTCCATTTAAAGAATATTTTGTGGGGAGTTCGGGCGTTGAACTCGGTGCTGTTGGCATTTCTGAGTGATGCGATATTCCGCGCATACTCGATGGCAGCCACCTGCATTCCCAGACAGATACCGAAGAAAGGCACTTTTTGTGTGCGCGCAAAAGTCACAGCTTTAATTTTTCCCTCGATTCCCCTCACTCCAAAACCGCCCGGAACCAATATCCCGTCCGCATCGCCCAGGACTTCCTCAGGGTTGTGGATTTCGATGTCTTCCGCTTCTATCCAGGATATGTTGACCTTGAGCCCGTGGGCGATTCCTCCGTGATAAAGTGCCTGGTTAAGGCTCATGTAAGAATCCTGAAGCCCGGCATACTTGCCAACCAAAGCAATATTGACTTCGTCAAAGGGATTTTTCATCCTGTTCACCAGGGTTTTCCAGCGGGCAAGATTTCTTCTCCTTTGAGGGAGAGACAGCTGCTTCAGGATGATCTTATCCAGGTTTTCACTCGCGTAATGGAGTGGGATTTCGTAGACATTATCCACATCTTTAGCGGTTATCACTGCCTCCAGTGGAACATTCGTGAAGAGAGAGATTTTGGCCTTAATGTCTTGCCGGAGCGCCCTATCCGTTCGGCAGAGAATGATATCTGGCTGGATTCCGATGGCCTGGAGATCCCGGACGCTATGCTGGGTGGGCTTTGTTTTGAGTTCTCCGGATGTCTTGACGTAGGGGACCAGTGTCAAGTGAATGAAGACGGTTTGTTCATGACCGAGCGACAGCCTCATCTGCCTTGTGGCTTCCAGGAAGGGCTGGCTTTCGATGTCTCCCACGGTCCCGCCTATCTCCACGATAACAATATCGTTTTTGTCTGCAGCCGCATAGAAAGCCTTTTTGATTTCATCCGTGACGTGAGGGATGACCTGGACTGTTTTACCCAGGTACTCGCCTTTGCGTTCTTTTCTTAAGATGGCCTCATAAATCTGTCCGGCTGTCCAGTTATGGGCCTTGGTCGTCTTAGTGGAAGTAAAGCGTTCGTAATGCCCCAGGTCAAGGTCGGTTTCTGCCCCGTCGTCCGTGACATAGACTTCCCCGTGCTGGAAGGGATTCATAGTGCCCGGGTCCACGTTGAGGTAAGGGTCGAATTTCTGGAGAGTGATCTTATATCCGTGGCTTTCCAGGAGCGCTCCGAGGGAAGAAGCGGCGATGCCTTTTCCCAGTGCTGAAAGGACTCCTCCGGTGATGAAGATAAATTTTGTCATCTGTCCCTATCTTTTAATAAATTTTCAACTCTGATTATATCCTCAGGTAAATCAACACTCAAGGTCGAAAATTTATTTTCGATAATTTTTATCCTGTAGCCATTCTCCAACGCCCTGAGCTGCTCTAATTTTTCTGTTTTCTCCAGCCTGGATGGAGGAATCCGGCAAAATTTTTGAAGAAAATCTTTTTGGTAGCCATAGATCCCGATGTGCCGCCAGAAATAATCGGATGCTTGAAAAGGAAGAGGAGCGCGGGAAAAATACAGGGCAAAACCGTCTTTGTCAGGGACAACTTTGACGACATTGGAGTCATTGAGGAGGTTCAAGTCATCCTCCTTAACGGCCAGAGTGGCCATAGGAATGTCTTCGTCCTGCAGGGCCTCCACCAGTTCATCTATGGCTTCACCTTTAATAAGGGGTTCATCTCCCTGAATATTGATGACTACAGAAGCATTTATTTCCCGGGCAACCTCTGCCACCCTGTCTGTGCCAGAACGGTGGGAGGAAGACGTCATCCGCGCCTCTGCGCCAAAATCTTGAGCGGCCTGCAAAATCCTTTTATCATCGGTGGCCACTATGACTCTTTCCAGGTTTTTAGCTGTGCGTGTGGCTTCGTAGACTCTTTGAATCATGGGTTTTCCCTGGAGGAGAGCCAGAGGCTTTCCCGGGAATCTTTCCGCATGATACCGAGCTGGGATGATCCCTGTTGCGAGTTTCAAGGTTGGTATTCCGTTTCAATCTCTTCGTCAGTCTCTTCGGTTTTTTCCGGTTCTTCCTCAGGTTCTGGTGGGGGAGGAAGCTCGTCGGATGTCTGGCAGCTGGTTTCCAGGTAAGCTCCTTCTTCGACAACAAGCTTCGGGGCGGTGACTGATCCGATGACCCGTCCGGTTGAATTGATCTCCACCTTTTCTTTTGCCTGGATGTTTCCTTTTATTTCACCGTTAACGACAATGTAGCCGACCTTGATTTCTGCCTCAATCTTTCCGTTCTCTCCGACGATAAGAGTGGATTCAGAGTCTATGGTCCCTTTGAATGACCCGTCAATGCGGAATGAGCCCTTGAAGCTTAGATCTCCTTTAATGTGAGTGTCCTTGTCTAAAAATCCTGTCATCTTGTTTTCATCGATTTCTCTTTTCCTGTCTTCCATCAGTTCACTCCTTTATTTTTTCAAAAATTCGATTTAATTCTTCGGTGGAAAAATAATGAATTTTTATTATTCCCTTCTTCTCGCTTCCTGAAATAAAAACTTTTGTCCCTAAATGCCTGATGAATTCTTCCTGAAGAGCCATCAGATCAGGATTAGGAGGCCGCTTTTTTTCTTTTTGAGTAGAGTCTTTGAGGGCTTGAACTGTTTTTTCGATCTGCCGGACCGAGAGTTGTTTGCTCACGATTTGCCTTGCCATGGCCACTTGATCTTTAGCGGTTTCCAGAGAGAGAAGAGCCCTGGCATGTCCCATAGAGATTTTTCCAGCTGCCAGATGATCCTGGATTTCTTTCGGCAGGTTGAGAAGGCGGAGATAGTTAGCCACTGAAGCCCTCTCCTTCCCCACCTTTTCAGCGATTTCCTGCTGCGTGTAGTTTAATTCTTGGCTGAGTTTTTGGTAGGCCAGGGCGATTTCTAAAGGATTCAGGTCTTCTCTTTGAAGATTTTCAACGAGGGAAGTCTCAAGCTGCTGAGCTTTGGGCATGGTGCGGATGATAGATGGGATTTTTTTAAAACCAATCTTCTGAGCCGCTCGCCACCGGCGTTCTCCAACGATAATGGTGTAATGATTTCCTTCTGGTACGACGAGCACAGGTTGAAGAATGCCCGATTCCTTTATCGAACTGGCAAGCTCATCAATGGAATCTTCGTTGAATTTCAGTCTCGGCTGGACAGAGCTTGGCTTGAGCTTTTCAATGTCTAGCTCTGCATACTGTTCTTCTTTCAGAATACCGAATTCCTCTGGAATAAACGCTTTTAAGCCTTTTCCGAGTGCCTTCTTTTTCATCTCCGTAGAATCTCCTGGGCTAAATTTTGATACGCTTCGGCTCCTTTTGAATTTTTCGCATACAGAATGACCGGCTTGCCATAACTTGGAGCCTCGGCAAGTTTGATGGTTCGTGGGATAATGACCTTATAGGTGATCCCTTTGAGAAAATTCTGCACTTCCTGAGCTACCTGTTTAGAGAGGTTAGTCCGTTCGTCATGCATGGTGAGAAGGATACCTTCGATAGACAGTGAAGGATTCAGGTAGGTGCGCACCTCATCCAAGATTCGGAAGAGTTCTGGAATGCCTTCCATACAAAAAAATTCGCATTGGACCGGAATCAGAACCGAATCGGCGGCTGTGAGAGCGTTGATTGTCAGAAAACCAAGGGATGGAGGGCAGTCGATAAAGATGAAATCAAAAAAATTTTTAACCTGGTCCAAAGCTTCCTGCAATCTTTTTTCTTTCCTCTCTTTAGTATACAGCTCAACCTCTGCACCCGCTAATTCAGATGAACAGGGACAGATATAGAGTTTATTGATTTCAGTGGGTTGGATGCAGTCCATCATGTTCTGGCCGTTCATGAGAGCCTGATAGATTCCTTTCTGGGTATTTTTTGTTTTTCCCAGTCCGATTGTTGCCATTCCCTGAGGGTCAAAATCAACTATGAGGATCCTTCTTTTTGTTAGGGCAAGAGAAGCAGCCAGGTTTATAGCAGTCGTTGTTTTTCCGACTCCGCCTTTTTGGTTGGCAATGGCTATGATTTTACTCATTGTGTTTCATTGTTCCACGTGGAACATTATTTTTGTTCTGGCCTTTTTTCCTCAGAATACGCATGTAGATATGCAGGTTCACAGTGGCGGCGGGAGTCATCCCCGGTATTTTTTTAGCTTCACCGATTGTCTGAGGCTTGAATTCTTCCAGTTTTTCACTCGCTTCCCGAGTTAAACCAGGGATTTTCCGGAAATTTATGTTCTTTGGTATTTTTTCTCCGTCAACTTTTCGGATTCTTGCGATTTCCTTTTCCTGTTTTTTTAAATAGCCCTCATACTTGACTTCTGATTCTAGGTGGCGCAGCTCTTCATCTGATAAAACTACGTTAAATTTTTTATATTCTACCACATTTTTAAGCTTCACTTCAGGTTTTTTTAGAAAGTCCCAGAGAGTGATGCGCTCCCTCTCTTCTGTCGTCATTTTTTCATTGAGGAGAAAATGGGAAGCTTTTTTTATCTTTTCTTGCTTTTTCAGGAAGGCCTCATAATCGTTGTCGTCGATCAGTCCTATTTTGTGTCCGTAGGGAGTCAGCCTTTTATCGGCATTGTCGATCCGGAGGAAAAGCCTGTATTCTGCCCGGGAAGTGAAGAGCCTATAGGGTTCTTCGACTCCTTTAGTGATGAGATCGTCTATGAGAACACCAGTATACGCTTCGTCTCTCCCCAGGATGAGGGGCGTCTCCTTTTTTATTTTTAAGGCTGCATTTATTCCTGCAAGTAAACCCTGAGCCGCGGCTTCTTCATATCCGGAGGTTCCGTTAATCTGGCCAGCCAGGAACAGGTTTTTAATAGGTCTGGTTTCCAAGGTGGGTTGAAGCTGTGTCGGAATGACTGCATCGTATTCGATTCCGTAAGCGGATCTGAGTATTTTTGCCTGGTCTAGACCGGGGATGCTTTTCAAGATCTTTTTCTGGATTTCGAGGGGAAGGCTGGACGAGACCCCGTTGACATAGGTTTCGGATGTTTCCAATCCTTCGGGCTCAAGGAAAAATTGATGCCTGAGATGATGGGGGAATTTGATGACCTTGTCTTCTATAGATGGGCAGTAACGGGGCCCGATGCCGGCTATTTTGCCGCTGTACAGGGGAGATTTGTCCAGGTTTTGACTGATAATCTTATGCGTTTGTTTGTTTGTGTAACCGATATAGCAGAGGACTTTATTCTCAAGAGTTTTGTGGGTCCGGAAAGAAAAAGGAACGGGCTCTTCGTCTCCTGGCTGGGGAGTAAAACGCTCCCATTCGATGGTGTGCTTGTCGAGTCTCATGGGTGTTCCTGTTTTCAATCGGAAGGTTTTCAAGC
>Ga0209636_10005010_pt1 | contig 13525 bp, 11 predicted proteins | sample DeeMarSWOR152_54_FD_187464 | JGI IMG/M metagenome (GOLD analysis project Ga0209636, IMG submission 187464) | Marine sediment microbial communities from White Oak River estuary, North Carolina - WOR-1-52-54 (SPAdes) (version 2) | ecosystem: Environmental > Aquatic > Marine > Intertidal zone >...
ATCTGAACACATCTTTTTATTACAGCCGTAGAATAGATCTTAGGGAAGTGGTTCTCGAACAGTTCAATCTTACATTTCCTGTTAAGCCCCTGTGCTCTGAAACCTGTCAGGGGATTTGTCCTGTCTGCGGTCAGAATATCAACAACGGCGAATGTACCTGCGTAAAGGATGAATTTGACTCTCGACTCGAAAAATTAAAGATTTTTTTGAAAGATAAAAGATAAATGGCCAATCCAAAAAGACGACATTCCCATTCGAGAAAAAGAAAACGGAGAGCGCACGACGCTCTTGAAGTTCCTTCCCTTTCTCTTTGTTCTAACTGTGGAAGCCCCAAAATGCCTCATCGAGCTTGTCCGGAATGTGGATATTACAAAGGACGACAGGTGATTGAGGGGGCAGAGGAATAGCAAGAGGAGGATATGCGGGTTGCTGTTGACGCCATGGGAGGGGATTTCGGCCCTAAAGTCATGGTTGAAGGAGCCTTTAAAGCTTCCCAGGAATACCAGGTTGAAATCCTTCTTGTGGGGGCTGAAGACCTGATAAAAAAAGAGATCGAAAAATCCAACTCCTCTATTGCTAAAATAACCGTGATCAATGCCTCAGAAGCTATCGGGATGGGGGAGGGCCTCTTATCTTTTCGAAGAAAAAAGCGCTCTTCCATACGTGTGGGCACCCAACTGGTAAAGGACGGAGAAGCGGATGCCTTTGTGAGCACGGGAAACACAGCAGCGGTGGTTTATCTATCAAAAAAGGTTTTGGGTGCTCTAAAAGGTGTAGAAAAACCAGCCTTATCTCTTCTTGTTCCCGCACTTAAGGGATTGACATTACTTGTGGATGTTGGAGCGAATGTCAATTGCCGCCCCCATGATCTCCATCAGTTTGCAATCATGGGCCATATCTTCATGAAAAATGTCTGTGGCATCGCGAGTCCTCGGATTGCCCTTATGAGCATCGGAGAGGAGGAGACAAAAGGCAATGATCTTATCAGAGAGGTTTTCGAAAGACTCCAGGCTTCGCCATTGAACTTTATCGGGAATCTTGAGGGGAAAGATATCTACTCTGGGAATGCGGACGTTATTGTCAGTGATGGATTCACCGGGAATGTCGCCTTGAAAGTCAGTGAAGGTGTTGTAGAAACTGTCTTAAGCATGGCCCGGACAGAGGTCATGAAGAATTTTTTCTCAAAGATCGGATTTATCTTGATGAAAAGAAACTTGAAAAAGTTGTACAAAAGAATCCATTATTCTGAATACGGAGGGGCACCGTTATTGGGTTTAAACGGGGTCTGTGTCGTCGGGCATGGGAGGTCGAATCCAACAGCTGTTAAGAATGCCATCCGGCTAGCCATAGATTTTGTAGCTGGCCACGTCCTGGAGAAGATTCAAGCGGAGATCGCTGTTTTTTCTCAGAGTGGGATAGCGTAGAAAAAAATGGATTTTTCAGAAAAAACATCGATTGTTACAGGCGCCTCTCAGGGTATCGGGGAAGCCATCGCTCGTGATCTGGCTCAACATGGGGCTGAAGTGATTCTCGTTGATATCCAGAAACAGAAATTGGATGAAGTTGTCCGGGAGATCGAGAGTGACAACGGAAAAGCGGTTGCTTACGAGGTAGATGTTTCTGATTTGGACCAGGTGGCAGAGTCTATAAAAACAATGATACAAAATCACGGGACCATTCATCACTTGGTCAATAATGCAGGAATCACGAGAGACAATCTTTTGATGCGCATGAAAGAAGATGAATGGGACTTGGTCATGTCTGTCAATCTCAAGGGAGTTTTTAATTTTTCAAAGTCTCTGATTAGGCATATGATCAGCAATCGTTATGGCCGTATCGTTAACATTTCTTCTGTCGTTGGGTTGATCGGCAATCCCGGACAGACGAATTATTCGGCCTCAAAGGCTGGAGTTGTTGGATTCACAAAATCTTTGGCAAGAGAGGTTGCATCCCGAGGGATTACAGTCAATGCTGTAGCTCCCGGTTATATTGAAACTTCGATGACCGAAAACCTTCCCGAGGTGACCAAGAATCAGTTCCTTGACTGGATCCCTATGCGAAGGTTCGGAACTCCCCAAGAGGTTGCTCAGGTTGTGAGGTTTCTTCTCTCCGATGAAGCCGATTACATAACTGGTCAGATCATCAGCATAAACGGCGGGATGTTTATGTAGCCGTGTTTCATATGAAAATAAATTAAAAGAGGAGGACAAGATGGAAAGGGAAGAGCTGCTGAAAAAAATAAAGGCAATTGTCTCCGACAAGCTGAGTATCAGTGAAGATCAAGTCACTGAAGATGCCTCATTTATTGACGATCTAGGAGCCGATTCCCTGGATACGGTAGAGCTAGTCATGGCCCTAGAAGATGAATTCGACATGGATATTCCAGATGAGGACGCAGAAAAGATGACCACTGTTGGGAAAGCGATGGATTATGTCCTAGATCATCTATCAAAAAAATAAATCCTGAAGCCTTTTGATGACGAATCCCAATTATTCCACCAGACAAATCTCTTTGCGGCGAGTTGTGATTACTGGGTTAGGGATTGTCTCTCCCCTGGGAGTTGGCGTGGAAAGGAATTGGAAGGCCCTCTTGGAAGGAGAAAACGGAATCGGTCCCATCACCAAGTTCGATGCATCTGAATTTTCCAGCCAGATCGCAGGAGAAGTCAAGGATTTCGATCCTCTTCGCTTCATGGAAAAAAAAGAGGCCCGAAAGATGGATCCATTCATCCAGTATGCCATCGCAGCCGCCCATTTGGCTGTTGAGGATTCGGATATCCCGAGAAATATTTTGGAGGGAGAAAGGACCGGCGTTTTTATTGGCTCAGGAATTGGGGGGATTGGATCGATCGAAAATCAACATCAAATTTTACTCAAAAAGGGTCCGAGCCGCGTTTCACCTTTCTTTTTGGTCTCTTCCATAATCAATGAGGCGGCAGGCCAGATTTCTATCAGGTATAGAGCCATCGGACCGAACTCAGCAACAGCCACAGCCTGTACAACCAGCACTCACGCTGTGGGCGATTCCTTCCGCATTATTGCAAGGGGAGATGCCGATATTATGATTGCTGGGGGAGCAGAGGCCCCGATCACCCCGTTGGGGCTTGCTGGTTTTTGCTCTATGCGGGCCCTTTCGGTGAGGAACCACGAGCCTCATAAAGCCTCCCGGCCTTTCGATGCCCAACGGGATGGATTCATTACAGCAGAAGGTGCAGCGGTCTTAATCCTTGAAGAGTTGGGGGTAGCTGTGAGTCGAGGAGCCCGCATTTATGCCGAGATTGTCGGTTATGGAATGAGCGGTGACGCCTATCATGTTTCAGCGCCCAGATTGGATGGAGAAGGGGCCTATCAATCGATGAAGAGAGCGCTGGAGGACGGGGACATTCATCCTGAGCAAATCAATTACATCAATGCACACGGCACATCTACGCCTTACAATGATAAGGTTGAAACCCTGGCTATAAAAAGATTATTCGGAGACCATGCCTATAAAATCGGTGTGAATTCCACAAAATCCATGACTGGACATCTCCTCGGTGCTGCTGGAGGGCTAGAAGCTGCCGTTTCGTCTCTCTGTCTTAAACACCAGATCATGCCGCCGACGATCAACTATGAGTATCCTGATCCAGAGTGCGATCTGGATTATGTCGCGAACAAGTCCCGACCGGCAGAAGTCAGATATGCATTAAGCAATTCCTTTGGTTTTGGTGGGACGAATGGGTCTTTGGTGTTCAAACGCTTTGATGAGTAATGTCTAGGGATCAACCTTTGACTTTGGGCGTTTTTTGATTGACCACCGTTTTTTGCGGTGCTTGTGGATCATATCCAAAGTGAAAGATCTATCAAGATAAAAGGAGGAGAGATTGAATGTATTCGTATTTGTTAAAAGGGTTCCTGATACAGAGTCAAAGATTAAAATAAATCACGAGACAAAGAGTATCATTGAGGAAGGCCTGAACTTTGTGGTCAATCCGTATGACGAGTTTGCAGTTGAAGAAGCACTGAGAATCAGAGAAGCAAAGGGAGGCCAAGTGACTGTGCTCTCTGTTGGCCCTGAAGAAGCAAAGACGGTGTTGAAGAAATGTTTGGCTATGGGAGCTGATGAGGCAGTCCTTATCAAGGATGATATCGGTGAAACCTATGACGCTCTGCGCACAGCAAAGATCATTGCTCAGGTCTTAAAGAAAAAATACACAGAATACGATTTGCTGTTGTTCGGCAAACAATCCGTTGGTGCAGACAGTTCTCAAGTCCCTTCAATGGTGGCAGCCTTTCTGGATTTGCCCCAGGTTAATGTTGTCACGAAGCTCGCAATTGAAGGAAACTCAGGGACAGCTCACCGGGAAATCGAGGGTGCGTTGGAGAAAGTTTCTTTTCCGCTGCCTGCTGTCATAAGTGCTCAAAAGGGATTGAATGAACCTCGCTATGAGACTTTGAAGGGAATCATGGGAGCAAAAAAGAAGGAAATTCCGGTGATCAATCTCCAGGACTTGGACCTTCAGTCTGAAGAGATCGCTCCCCAAATGGAGATGGTCAAGATGGAGAGCCCACCGACACGACAAACAGGGCAAATCATCGAAGATGAACCGAATGTGGCAGCCAAGAAGCTGGTGGAGTTTTTACGCCAGGAAGCCAAGGTTATCTAAGAGGAGGATATGATGATACTTGTATACATAGAAGTTCGAGATGGTAAAATAAAAAAGTCTTCTCTGGAGGTTCTCTCAGAGGCTCTAAGAAGAGGAGAAGACTTGGGTACCGACACAGCGGCTGCTCTTGTTGGCCACAGCTTAGATAGCCTCGCTCCCGAAGCATTGCGCTTTGGAGCCTCTAGGGTTTACATTCTCGAGAATTCTCTCCTCAGCCATTATTCTCCCTCTGGATATACACGGGCCCTTCTCTCTCTTGCAGAAGAAATAAAGCCTGAAGCCATTTTTTTTCCAGCCACGTCCATGGGCAGAGATTTGGCGCCTCGGTTGGCGGCAAAATTGGGTGTGAGCCTGGCTTCAGATTGCACCCAAACCAGTGTAAAAGATGGAAAACTGGAAGTGGTGCGGCCGATCTTTGCAGGCAAAGCTTTTGCCAGTTTCACATTTAAATCCACCCCTCAAATGGCATCCCTCAGGCCCAATGTTTTCCCTCTGGGCGATCCTGTCGATGGCCAAGGAGAAATCGTTAAAAAAGACGTTGTGATCCCTGAAGCTCAAGTCAAGGATAAAGTTGAGGAGATTGTCCGGTCTGAGGGAGCTGAATTGGATGTGACGGAGGCAGACATCATCGTCTCAGGGGGCAGGGGCATGAAGGGGCCGGAAAACTTCGATCTTTTGCGGGAGTTGATCTCTATCCTTCCGCACGCCTCGCTCGGAGCATCCCGTTCGGCTGTGGATGCCGAGTGGATCGATCACCAGCACCAAGTGGGACAAACAGGAAAGACGGTCTCTCCGAATCTTTATATGGCGTTTGGAATCTCAGGAGCCATTCAGCATCTGGCGGGGATGTCATCATCCAAATACATCATTGCCGTAAATAAGGATCCCGAAGCACCCATCTTCAAGGTCGCAGATTTCGGGATTGTCGGTGACCTCTTCCAGGTCCTCCCGCCCTTGAAGGAGGAATTGAAGAAAGTCCTTTCTGAGTGAGTCTTCCTAAAGAAGTCCTCTTTTTTTCAACAGGGGCTCAATTTGGGGCTTGGCCCCGCGAAAGCGCAGATAAAGGGTCATGGGATCTTCTGTTCCCCCCCTTTCGAGAATGTTCTCGCGGAAAGATCGGGCGGTTTCCTTGTCAAAAAGGCTGGTTTCCTTAAAGGCCTCAAATGCGTCAGAATCCAGAACCTCTGCCCAGATGTAGCTGTAGTATCCTGATGAATATCCGCCAGCAAAAATATGCCCGAAATAGGTGCTTCTCCATCTGGGTATGATTTCTGGGATAAGCCCGATTTTTTCCATGGACGTGCGTTCAAACTCTGTACAGTCCATCTCCTTGGGTTCTGTCAGGGTGTGCCAATCCATATCCAGGAAAGAAGAAGCCAGGTACTCGACCGTTGCAAATCCTTGGTTGAAATGACTCGATTTTTTAATTTTCTCGAGCAATTCATCAGGAATAGGCTCCTCGGTTTGGTAATGTCGTGCGTAGGACTTGATGACTTCTGGTGCAGAGGCCCAATTTTCCATGATTTGTGAAGGAAGTTCCACGAAATCTCGAGGCACGTCTGTTCCTGAAAGCCTCTCATATGTGCAGTCGGAAAGAAGTCCATGAAGGGCATGGCCGAATTCATGGAAGAGAGTCAAGGCTTGATCGAAGCTGATAAGAGATGGGGTGTCAGCAGTGGGTTTGGTAAAATTTCCCACATTCACAATCACAGGACGGATATCCTTTCCATTCTTGTGGGACTGTTTGCGATAGGCATTCATCCATGCGCCACCCTGTTTGCTGGCTCTGGGAAAGTAATCGACATAAAGGATACCGATATGAGAGCCATCAGCATCCCTGACTTCCACAACATTGACATCCTGATGATACTTGGGCATTCCTTCGAGCTCATGGAAGGTGACCCCCCAGAGTTTGCTGGCCACATCGAAGGCACCTTGCCGGACGTTTTCGAGCTTGAAATAGGGTCTCAAAATCCTATCATCAAGATCGTACTTTGCCTTCTTGACTTTTTCTGCATAGAACCACCAATCCCACGGCTTCAGCTTGATGTCATTCCCTTCCTCTTGGATCATTGCTTGCAAATCTCGGGCTTCTTCTTTGGCCTTAGCTAGGGCGGGTTTCCATATCTGTTCCAGAAAAGTGCAGACTTCATCGGGATTCTTGGCCATGTTTTCTTCCAAGATAAAATCAGCATGGGTTTTGTATCCTAGGAGCCGAGCCTTTTCTGCACGGAGAGCGGCTATCCTGGACACGATCCGTTTGTTGTCGAATTCATTGTTGTTGTTGCACAGATTGGCAAAAGCCTTGAAGACCTTTTCCCGGAGACTTCTTTTTTCGGAGTACTGGAGGAAGGGAATAAAACTGGGTTTATGGAGCGTGATAACCCATTTTCCTTCATATCCTCGTTCTTTTGCAGCCTCCGATGCGGCTGTGATAACCGACTGCGGTAGCCCGGCCAAGTCTTCTTTTTTTTCGATCACCAACTCAAAAGCATTGGTCTCATCCAGAACATTTTTGTCGAATTTCACAGAAAGAACAGAAAGCTCTTCGTTGATTTCTCGAAATCTGGACTTTTTGTCATTGTCCAAGTTAGCCCCACCTCTGACAAATTCCTTGTAGGTCTTTTCCAGGAGCATGCTCTGTTCTGGATTCAAATTCAGGGATTCTCTCTGGTCATACACCGGTTTAATCCTAAGGAAAAGATTTTCGTTGAGATTGATGTCGTCGTTGTGTTTTGCCAAGAGGGGTTTAACCTCTGCCTCGATTTTTTGCAGTTCTGCATTGGTATGAGCGCTGGTCAGGTTATTGAAAACATTCGTGACTTTGGTTAGGAGATTCCCGCTTCGGTTGAAAGCTTCCACGCTGTTTTCGAAACTAGGGGGATTGCTGTTGTTGACGATGGCCTCTATTTCCAGGTTTTGCTGTTTCATTCCTTCCTCAAAAGCGGGGAGGTAGTGTTCTTCCTTGATTCGTTCAAACGGTGGGACTCCGAAGGGCGTCTCCCATTCTTCAAAAAACGGATTGGCGATCGCAGTTTCGAGAGGTTTTTCCTCAGGCTTTTTCGAACAAGAAAAGAGAATAAGCCCCACACAGGCAAGAATGATCGTCGGCTTAACCATGTTCACACTCCTTTGAATTCAATATAAGATTCCATAGTCTCTATAATATTATCCCATGTATCTGGAAATATCCAATATTCCCCAATGCTATCTTTTCTTGTGTGTCCCGTTGCCTGTGTCATCACGGATTTTAGGGTGCTTCCTTCATGAGCCGATATTATCAAAAATGTTAACATTATTGCTGAAAATCAAGTATATTTAATCGAAACAAGGAAAGGATAAAGGGAAAATGAAGAAGATTGTTTTTGTCGGGATCGGATTTTTGCTTTGGGGAAGCTTGTTACTTGCTTTCGAAGATCGGCCCATACTCATAGGCAAGCTTGGTGAAGAGGGTGAACTCATCTATCCGGACCAAGTGGAAGAAGGTCCAGATGGAACTATTTATGTTTATGATGCCGTGGATGCGTTTATAAAGGTGTATACTCCGGAAGGGAAATTTGTAAGAAGGATAGGAGGGGAAGGCCAGGGGCCTGGGGAAATACAGCGAGCTGGAGGCGTTCGGTTTGGGTTCACTCCTGATGATAAATTGTATTTTACCGAGTTTATCGGGGGTCACCGCTGGATCACCATCATGGAGCTCTCTGGAGAGCTTTATAAAACAATAAAACTTCAGATATCTGAGGTTTTTGGTATCAGTGGATCTTATCCATTGAGAGATGGAGGATTTCTCGTTCTTTTATCGTATTCTTTAGTGCCACAGGTCAAAGATGATTATTTTCTCTACCGATCTCCACGGGAACTCGTTCGGATCGACTCCCAAGGTAAAGTGATCTCCAGGCTTAAGAGAACGAGCCATATTACGCGCATATCCTATCATGATGACGGCGCCGACTCTCCCATCCCTTTTGCACCTCATTTTTCCTGGTGCCCCTATACTGGGCAGACTGTTCTGTTTACCGAAGGCTTGAATTCAAATCTGCAAGTGTTGGATTTTGATGGCAAGTTGATTAGAGAGATAAAAACTCCGCTCCCTGCGCCTGAGAAGGTGACCGGAAAAGACCTCGATAGCTGGCGAGAAAGAAGGAAAGAAAACTTCGAAGACAAGATGTGGTACACGCGTTTTGGAACAGTTATTGAAAAATACAAAAAGTCAATCTATGATGTGAAGCCAAACCTGAGCGGACTTTCCCGGACACCAGAAGGAAATATCCTGATTTCTGGAGCGACAGAAGAAGGAGAGGAGTATAGGCATTATTGGCTTCTTGATGAGGAGGGAAAAGCTCTGGCCAAGGGCATGACCCGTTCTTTCGGATTGAGAATCACTCCAGAGTTCGTTTTTTTTGGAACCAGGGATGAGGAGGGAAGCTATTCCCTTTATGCCTTGAAAAGGAAGGGAACCGAAGATCAAGATTTCAAGAGGATCCTGGAATAAAATATCAGGCCTGTCAAATTTTGCATTCATAAATTTTCGGATTAAATGTATTCGGGTTTGTGTTTTTGAATTTTCGGCTTGATGGATGGGAGTTTATGATATGGTCGAGGGAATCCCTCTATCTTCTCCATACAGATGCCTGAGCAGGGAGAGAACTGTCTTTGAAATATCGTGCAGAAATTCCACGCCTATTTCATATAAATCTTCACCCATCATTTTTTCTACCCATTTGACCTTACCATCCACTTTGATAACCTGATTTGATTTTTTCAAATCGATCTGGATTCTTAAAACTGTACTGATAGGAAAAGATTTTTTCGAGTGGATCCTCGCTCCACTTATGGAGAGATCAAATGTCGTGGCATTGATCTCTATGTATTTATTGAATTTTCTTCTGTCAGCCGCATACTGGATTATGACCTCATTTTTTTCTTTGAATCGTTTATCCCTGCGTCGGATCTCCATAGAGTGCTCCAAATTTAAAGCGTTATCGAGCAGATACTCCTTTTTATTATCATAGAGTGCATGAAGAGAGTAAATCGCCCTTAAGGGTGATTTTGGCGGTGATTTGTTCCTTCGATTTTATCACATTTGAGATGCCTCGCTCGTGATCCGGATCACCTGCGACCTTGGAATTGGCTCTCAATATTCCTCTCGAAAAGCATTCGATTGAACCATCATCTCACTGATAATGACGCATAAGAATTTCAAAAAGTATCACTCTTTCATATCTCTTGAGATACACCTAATAGAGAACATCTAGGTAAAACAGACAAGGTGGTATCTCCATGACCGTGTGACAGAAGCCGAAGCTGTCACGAACACGAAGATGCTGAAAACGCATAAAATCGGATTTACTTAGAGTTTTGGGATGAGGTATACTTTGATGAAATGACTTCAAGAGAGAGGATCTTATCTGCACTGGCAAATATTGAAACTGATAGAGCACCTATTGATTTTTCCGGGCATCGATCCTCAGGGATTGCGGCCTTGATTTACCCAAGGCTCCGACAGCACTTAGGCCTTCCTCCTAAGCCGGTTCGCGTTTATGATATGATCCAGCAGTTGGCCATCGTGGACGACGACGTGCTGGATCTATTCGGTGTGGACACGATTGAGATGGGGAGAGGTTTTTTGTTGGAGGAGAAGGACTGGAAAGATTGGGTCTTGCCGGATGGAACGCCCTGCAAAATTCCTTCTTATGTTCATGTTGATCGAAGGGGCGAGGACTGGGTACTTCTGACAGAATCCGGGCAGGAACTCGCGGTTCAGAAAAAAGGATTTCTGTATTTCGAGCAGACCTATTTTCCTCTCCTGGATCGGAAATTTGCAGATGATGAATTTTCGGATTTGGAGGATGTTCTCTCCCAGACAGTTTGGACCGGCATTGCCAGCCCGGGCGGGCATCTGCCTTTGGATGAGGAAGGGATCGCAGAGATGGCTACTCGAGCCAAGACGTTCCGGCAATCGACAGACCGTGCCATCCTGGGGCTTTTTGGAGGGAACATGTTTGAGATCCCTCAGATGCTGTTCAGAAATGACAATTACCTGATGTACTTGGGTCTTTATCCTGATCGAGTCAGCTGGTTTTCTGAAAAACTCTGTACCTTGCATCTCGAAAACCTGGAAAAATGGCTGGGAGCCGTAGGACCTTACATCGATATCATTGTTTTTGGGGATGACCTTGGAGGACAGACCGGACCTCTGATATCTCCCCCGATGTATCGTAAAATGATAAAGCCATTCCATCAGAGGCTTTGGCAGCGCGCAAAGGAGCTGGCCGATGTCAAAGTCATGCTCCATTGCTGTGGAGGAGTGCGCGAGCTGTTGGATGATCTTATCGACGCGGGTTTGGATGCTATCAATCCTGTCCAGATCAACGCTGCGGGTATGAACACGGCCGAACTGAAGGCAGAGTATGGTCAAAGAATATGCTTTTGGGGAGGCGGTTGCGACACACGGGATGTTTTGCCTCATGCATCTCCCGATCGAGTTGCTGCCCATGTTGAGGATCAAGTGAGGCTGCTCAAGCCAGGAGGCGGATTTGTATTCCAACAGGTGCACAACATCCTGGCTGATGTACCTGTGGAGAATGTTGTCGCTATGTTTCGTTCCATCAACAGAGCCTCCTAAAATCGAGAAAGACCATGACATCTTTAGATGCAAGCATTGTTGTCTTTTATTTTGGGGTGGTGATAGGATTGGGCTTCTGGTATAAAAAGCGGGCTTCCAGGAGTCTTGATTCTTACTTCTTGGGGGAGAAAAAATTTCATTGGTTGCTTCTGGCGATGTCTGGCTCGGTTTCCAACTTTGATATCACAGGCACCATGTGGATCGTATCCGTCCTGTTTGTATTGGGAATGAAGTCCATGTGGCATCACTGGATGTGGGGATTCCTGATGGGCGCTTTCTTCCTGGCCTATATGGGGAAGTGGGTGCGTCGCTCGAATGTCATGACTGCAGCAGAGTGGATGAAAACCCGCTTTGGCAATGGAACAGCGGGTCGAGTGGCCCGCACTGCGTATGCTTTGATGGCTATCCTGACCTTAGCCAGCTTCATTGGCTATGCATTTCAAGGAATCGGGAAATTTGCCTCTGTTTATATTCCTCTAGAGTCTCTAGCGTCGAAAGTGGATGTGCCCTGGATTCATGCTCTTTTGACCGAACACAAAGCTGCGTTTCTGGCTGTTGTCATCATAGGCATCACGACGCTCTATGTCGTTTTAGGGGGTCTCTTCAGTGTTGTGGTTACTGACGTTGTTCAGACCGCAGTGCTTAGCCTGAGCAGCTTGATCATCGCTGCCATTGCCTGGGCTAAGCTCACTCCTGAGGTTTTGAGCCATCTGCCTGAAGGCTTTGCTTCTTTACATATCCCTTGGCGGCTCTCGGAATTTGCTGGCACGGAAAATACCCAGTTTGAATTCTTCGGCGCCCTTGTCATCATCTGGGTGCTGAAAGGACTGTTGATGAATGCAGGTGGTCCAGCACAGATGTATGATTTTCAGCGCTTCCTGGCCGCCCGTGATGACCGGGATGCGGCCAAAGTGGGGGCCGCGTGGAGTGTCTTCCTCATCGTGCGGTGGGCCATGGTGATGGGGATTGCTCTTTTGGCTTTGACAGGAGTGCTCGGAGCTGGGGATTCCGAAAGGGTGATGCCCCTTGTGTTGCGTGACTTTCTTCCTGTGGGAATAAGGGGAATTGTCATTGCAGGGCTGCTGGCGGCGTTCATGTCCACATTCAGTTCCACAGTCAACAGCGGAGCTTCTTTTATCGTGCGTGATATCTGGCAGCCATTCATTCGTCCCAGAGCCACCGAAAAGCAGGCAGTCCGGTTCAGCTACTTTGCCACGGTCTTAGTGGTTGTATTGGGATTGATCATAGGGTTTCAGAGTCAGTCGATTGCAGAGATTTGGAACTGGATGATGGTCACCTTGGGCGCGGGCATTGTTTTACCGAATGTCCTCAGGTGGTACTGGTGGCGGATGAATGGCTGGGGATATGCATGGGGAACGCTGGGAGGAATGTTGCTTTCCACGATCGCCCTGTTCTTCGATACATGGCCGGCCTTTGTAGTCTTTCCTTCGATTGTAACCGCTTCTCTTCTTTTGAGCATTTTTGGCTCTTGCCTCACTCGTCCGGTCGAGCAAGAAGTCCTGCTTTCCTTTTACCAATCTGTGCGTCCCTTTGGATTTTGGAAACCGGTCAAGGAGTGCTCCATTCTCGCTCGTGAGGATTTTATATCTCGATCAGAAAATCCATGGATCACGACTCTGAATGTTCTGCTGGGAATGGCTGCCATCGCATCCTTGTATCTTTTTCCGATGTATCTGGTTGGGCATTGGTATACATACGCACTCATATGTCTAGGGATTGGCTTGATAGCTGTATGTATCCTGAGGTTCACCTGGTACCAGAATCTCCCCTAAGCAGACGGATCACAGCCTCATAAGGTGTAAGGCTCTTTTTTTGATTAGATCCTTTTTCTAAGGATAAAAACGTAGGTTGTATTTTCGGCTCAACTGGATTCATCATATTGAGAAGTATTTAAGTGATGGGGGGATATATGGATTTATTGAAGATTTGATCATTGGAATGGACAGATGACAGTTGTTGAGTTTCCTGTTGACCATCAATGAGAGAGAGTTGCAGCAGGGACAGGCTGTTTGTTGATACCAGGCCCAGAATAATAGACCATGAATTCTTCACCCCCACTTGCTTGGAAGAAATCTGCGCGAATGGGATGGAAGCCTTTTTCGAGGATAATCTGCCCCATGACTTCGGTTGGACCGTGAAGACCCTCATTATCGACGACAAGCTGGTCTCCGATGAACAGACGGCTTCCATCATCGGATAAAACGGAAAAAGTGTACAGACCGGTTTGGGGCAC
>Ga0209636_10005011_pt1 | contig 13525 bp, 12 predicted proteins | sample DeeMarSWOR152_54_FD_187464 | JGI IMG/M metagenome (GOLD analysis project Ga0209636, IMG submission 187464) | Marine sediment microbial communities from White Oak River estuary, North Carolina - WOR-1-52-54 (SPAdes) (version 2) | ecosystem: Environmental > Aquatic > Marine > Intertidal zone >...
AACCGAGGAGATTATGACCAACCTCGTTGAGGCATACGGGGGAATTCCCGAGGCCGACTCCATCAGCATCTCGGCCCTTGATAGTGTAAGGGGAATTCCCGTCCCTGCGGGCTCTCCCCTGGAAATCTATGCGGCCATTCGATCGGTCAGGTTGGGGCGAGAGGCCCTGAGGCGATGTGGGCGGCCCGGCCTGCCCATCATGAACTTAATATCATCGGCCGCGTCCGCTGTAGGAACCATCGCAGCAAGCAATCCATCATTCGGGCTTCGGCCCAGCGACGGTTGGCTGGTTGGAGCTCTATCGGAGATGAAGATCGACTTTGGGGGACTCAACAAGATCGCCTACCTGCTGAACTGGGGGGCCAATATCGGATCCGAATCCAGCCCTATCCTGGGGGGGTACTGCGGGGGACCCGAGGGAACGGCGGTGGTCAATACAGCCTACATCATCATGGGAAAGCTCGTGTTGAAGGGAAACTACCAATTGACCTTTCCCATTCATTTCACCTATGGGTGTTCAAGCACACGCGACGTCCTCTGGGCTGTTAGCACCAGTTCCCAGGCCATCAGCAGGAACATCCGCTACCCGGTCCTATCCCTGGGATACATGGCAGCCGGTCCCGCCACCAAGATGTATTTCTACGAAACGACCGCCTACCTCCTTGCCGCCGTAACCTCAGGGGTATCCATACAGATGACCCATCCTGCAAAGGCGGTCGTGGTCGATGGGGTTACCCCTATGGAAGCCACGTTCAACGTTGAGGTTGCCCATGCCGCTGCCAGGATGAACCGGGCTGATGCAAATCGGATCGTCAGTACTCTCCTGGAGAAGTACGAGAGGAATATCGATAAAGCCCCAAGAGGGAAAACGTATCAAGAATGTTTCGATATGAAAACGGGCAAACCCAACCCGGACTACGCAGCATTGGTTGAGGAGGTAAAGGGGGAGCTCAGGGGAATGGGAATCTTTTAGGTGTGGGGATATTTCAGTATACTGCAGCAAACCCGAAGATGGCCACCTCTCGGTGGCCATTTTTCCGAAGACTACAAGAGCTCAACTGCGCCTTGCGCCTCATCGCAAGAAAGCTAAGGGATTTAGCCCGTCGTTCTATCGGGTAAGTATATGGAAATACCCTCACTGTTGCTCGTCATCACCTCCGCCTTCATCCATGCCTTTTGGAACATGCTGGCCAAGAAAGCTTCGGATAAGCTGAGTTTCCTGTGGTGGTCATTGGTCTTCGGCTTTGTCATATACACTTTCTTCTTCATTGCGTTTGGCTACAACGGAGCTCCCATTCCACCTCAGGGATTCATCTTTATCCTCCTCAGCGGGGTATTCCACGCCCTGTATTTCACCTCCCTCGGCGTAGCGTATGACCGCGGTGATCTATCCCTCGTCTATCCCATAGCAAGGTCCGCCCCCATTTTTGTCCTCATCGCGGCGATCTGGTTTCTGGAGGAGAATCTATCGCTTCCCGGAATTCTTGGAATCCTCATCGTTGTATTCGGCGCTTACACCATAGGATTCCCAACATTTTCATTGACCCATTTCATTCGACCCATTGCGCTGTTCAGGGATCGATCCTATCAACTCGCCTGGCTCACCGCCTTCATTATTTCTTTCTATTCCGTTAATGATAAACTTGGGGTTCGTTGCGTACATCCCTTCTTGTACCTGTATCTCGTTCATACGCTAACGTGTATTCTCTTTTCCTCATATGTGTTGATAAAGAAAAAGGGGGCACTCTTCCAAGAATTGAGCAAGAACAGATGGCCCATTATCATCGGAAGCATTATGATCCCTTCCTCATATCTCTTGATCTTATATGCGATGACCGTGGGAAACGTGAGCTATATCGTGGCCGTTCGTCAGTTAAGCATCGTCTTCGCCGTACTTCTGGGAAGCCTTCTCTTGAAAGAGGAGCACGGCTGGGTACGGTTTCTGGCCTCGCTCTGTATCTTCTCTGGGGTATTGCTGATCGGCTACTGGGGATAGTTCTTCAACGAGGGATAACACGTGCATGGCGACTAAAACGACCGAAAAGGGGCTTAGGACACAGTAAGGGAGCAATGAGGCTAGACGAAATCGGTAATTCTAGGATACCAACAGAGAAATGTCTTTCGCCGGGAAGACCACATCAGGTCGTTGAAATATATTTGTCAACTATGGTTAAGGCCTTGTCGATCTTCTCCAATCCCTCCATTAATTCCTCCTCGGTGATACACAGTGGGGGAGCGATCATGAGGACGTTCCACCGCGCGTAGGTATGGACGCCCTCCTCCTTGAGGCTGGACAGCAGCTCGCCCATAGCAGGATGTTTCTTCTCATAGTACTCGACGGTCCAGGGAACCAATCGCTCCCTGGTCTCCTTGTCCTTGACTAACTCAATGGCCGCGAAAAGGCCTTTCCCCCTCACGTCGCCCACGCAGTGATGCTCCTCCTTCATCCGCTCCAGCTCCCGCATGAGCACCTCACCCATTGCCCTTGAATTCTCCACCATCTTCTCTTCTCGATACACGTGGATAGCGGCGATTGCCGCAGCACAGGCGAGGGGGTGGCCGAAGTTCGTTAGGCCATCGTAGAGAGTATTATCCTCGAAGTGTTCCGCCACCCTGGAGGTAACGATGGTTGCGCCGAGGGGGACGTATCCCGAGTCGATCCCCTTTGCCATGGTCATAATATCGGGAACCACATTCCAATGGTTGCAGGCAAACCACTCCCCAGTGCGTCCAAAGCCCGTCATCACCTCATCGAAAATCAACAGGATTCCGTATTCATCGCAGATCTTCCTCAATCGTTCTAGATAACCATCAGGGGGAACGATCCGACAATTGCTCGCCGTTATGGGTTCCACCATGACCGCCGCTATCTTATCCGGGCCCTCGACCTCTATCACCTCGCGGATCTGCTCACAGCACAGGAGGTCGCACTCGGGGTACTCCTGATGGAAGAAACACTTATAGCAGTAGGGATCCCAAATCCTGATAAAACCCGGAACCCCTGGCTCCGTTGGTAAACGCCGAGGGTCTCCCGTTGCAGCTATTGCACCTTGGGTGGCCCCGTGGTAAGACCTCCACCGCGTGATGATCTTGTTCCTTCCGGTATATGCCCGGGCGATCTTTATGGCATCCTCATTGGCAGGACCCCCGCCTATGGTGAGAAAGCTCTTGGTGAGGTCTCCGGGGGTTACCTCCGCCAGGAGCCTTCCCAGCTCAGCCCTATTCTCGTTGGCGAAGGCGGGGCCTACGTAACAGATCTTATCCGCCTGCTCCTTAATGGCCTGGATAATTCTGGGATGTTGGTGCCCCGCGTTCACATTGACCAGTTGGGAGCAGAAATCGAGGTATCGCTTCCCCTTTTCATCCCAGAAACAGCTTCCCTTGGCCTTTGAAATGATGAAGGGCTTGAAAGACTTCTGGGCCGCCCATGAATGCAGGACGTATTCCCTCTCATACTGGCCAATGGCAGCCGGATCCAATTCAAATCGTTTGTCTTCCATTTTTTCTCCCTTTCAACGATTATTTCATTCTATACCTGAAAAACAAGCCACCGCCGATGTGGCCATACTGACCCTGAGCAATGGGACCGGGAGGACTAGTCCCTTCCCCATTTCTTCAAGTAGTCTCCAAAGACCTCCTCGTCGGTGGGCTCGTATTCCTCAACGGGAACCGAGAGCCAGGTGTAATTGAGAAAATGCCGGTAGTTAATGTTGTCGCTGGTCATGTTGCCCGCCCAGGTTCCGCAGCCCAGGCTTTCAGTCCAGGGTTGACCGTTGTACCAGCTTCCCGTGTTGACCAAACAGTGGGGCATGTTGCACTCCACCCTCCCCACCTTGGCCCTTCTGGCAAGTTCCTCCATGCGGTCCACCCTGTTGGTGTGGATCGACGCGGAATGGCCTATTCCTGAGAACGCAAGTATTCTGTTCAAACGGTTGAGCATTTCGTCGAAGTCGCTCCATTTCCACACGGTCAAGACCAGCGATAGCTTTTCACCGGAGAACATATCCTCGGGGCCGATCTTTTCCCCCAGGACCATCAAAACCCTCGTCCCCTCGGGAATGTCGATTCCGGCCGTCTCGGCAATAATGTCCGCAGATCTGCCGAAGATGTCCCTATTCAGTGTCCTCCCATCAGGCCACAGTGCCTTCCTCAGCTTTTCGCGCTCCTCGATATTGCACAGGTATCCGCCCTCCGATATCAGTTCTTTCATCATATCGTCGTAGATGGTGTCTTGAATGGCCACCGCGTTTTCCGAAGAGCAGGACGTGGAGTTATTAGCGGTCTTGGACCGCACGATCTTCTTGGCCGCTGCGGCCAGGTCAGCGGTATCATCGACGATGGATACAACATTGCCTGCCCCAACCGTGTGGGCGGGCTTACCGGCGGCATAGACCACCTTTATCAGTGCGGCTCCACCCGTAGCCATGGCAAAATCGCAATTCGCCATAAGTTCGGATGTCTTCTCATTGGTCGGTGTCTTGATACATTGAAACAAGTCCACCGGCGCCCCGACTTTCTTTAGCGCCTTTCTCCCGATCTCAACACTCAGATAAGAGGTTCTCTGCGTCCTCGGATGGGGGGAACAAATCATCGCGTTTCTCGTCTTCAAAAGACTCAGGCCAACCGTACAAACGGTTCCCTCGGGATTTGTACAGGGAACCACGTTGGCGACGACTCCTATTGGTTTCGCGTAAATCTTCAACCCCCTCTTCTTATCCTCCTTGACCAGGCCACAGGTTTTCACGCCACGGAAGTCCCAGATGGTGCCTCGAGTCTTGCCTCGTATCTTGCTGAGCTTATCCTCGTAGACACCAATGCTGCCCTCTTCCACCGCAAGTTTTGCCACGGCCTTGACGTTCTCATCCTTCTGCCACTCCCAGCCAACTGCGGCAACCACCTCGTCGACCCTCTCCTGAGGCCAAAATTCCACCTCTTCAAAGGCCTTCCGTGCCCTCCGATACATTTCTTGAATGTTATCTTCCTCCATCTCTCTCCTCCGTTTCTTGAGTTTTATATTGTTTACCCACGGAAATTACAAACCCTCTGACAGGATGCTTTCGAGGTATTCCCGGCTACGAAGGATGGGACCCTCCGCATCCCCGGGGTCTATGACTTCGAGAACAATCATCCCGTCAAAGCCCTTCAAAAAATCCACGGCAGGCCCGAGGTCTATGTTGCCCTTGCCCAATTCGAGGTGGCTGCTCTCCCGGCCGAAATTGTCGCTGACATGGATGTGTCTGACATGGGGATGCAAGGTCTCGATTGAATTGGAAATGCCTCCCTCTATATGCGCGTGGCTCAGGTCAAGAGTCACCTTTAACGAGGGATGCGCCACCTCGTCAATCAGTTTCCGCAGTTCCTCCACGGTATGAATGGCATCATTGGCGAGATGCCCCATATTCTCCACGCAGAGGACAACGCCCCTTTCTTTGGCAAAGAGGGCGCACTCCCTCAACCCATCTAGGAGGAACCTATAAGCCTCTCCCTTCATCACCTTGAGGGAATACGGGGAGTCGCTTTGATCCGAGAGGAGCCGGAAAAAGGCAACCCTCCCGGGATGAACCGTTACGACCTCACCCCCGAGCTCCCCAGCAAGTGCAATGGTCTCCTTGAGCTGATGTATCGACTCCCTCCTCTGCCCGGGGTTATGGGAGGCGATATTATTCCCGATGGAGGGACTGTGAAGCGACAGGGGAAGCCGATTTTCCCCGCATATATCCTTGATAAACGCGCGATCCTCCTTGGTTAGGTGGGCTGGCCAGGCGTCATAGATCTCGCACAAGAGCTCGATCCCCTCGAAACCGTGCTTCACGGCGAAGAGGATCGCCTCCCTGAAGCTCATCCCGAGAAAAAGGCAGTATGTGGAAAGGCATATCTTGGGCACCGAGATCCAACCTCATGGATTTTGAGTATGCCTATACTGGAGTTTCCTCATTTCTATTGCCTGAATTTCTGTAAGCTCCGGAAAAGTCGCTACTCGTCCTTAACCTTTGCCAACTTCCGGGGATCCGCAATTTCCTCTACTATGGCCCATCCGCTTCCTCCCAGCTTTGCCCGCTCGTCGAAGGCTTTCCTCCACCCCTCCAAGGTCTTAGTCTGCCCAGGCTTGGCTTCCTTATGGCGGTCTTTCAGAGACGGAACGGGCCTATCCTGGGGGCCGTCGTAGTGTTCTTTCGGCTGCAAGTTTTGCCCGAACAGTACCCGGGGCTCCCTCTCTTCTTCTTCCATCGCATGGGCTGCACATCCAAAGGCCCGAGCAAGGGCCATAATGCTCCACGTGGCCTCCGGTGTGAAGCCCAGATCGAACATGGTGGCGCCCACGGCACCCAACATATCGAGGTCCACGGGCTCCTTGTGCGCTTTCTGGGCGGCCTTCACGATCTCCTTCTGGAAGGCGATGTACTTGCCGGATATATCCATGGAGTCCGCCCTGGCGAAAATTCGCTTGGCAGCGGGGTCTTTCAGCATCAGACTTGAGACGCCCAGGGTCAAGTTTTCCTGGTTTTCCCGAACGAGGATTTCAGCCATCTCTTGATAGCCCTTCCCCTCTTGTTCCGCCCGCTCCAGGTATCTATCCAGCATCCTCCCATAAGTCTGGAATGCCCCGTATGCATGGCCAAAGGCCAGGATGGATGCTCCCGCGGATTGCGTCAAAATGTTGTGCCCCTTGGCAACGTAACGGGCAATACTCGGGGCGGTGGACATTCCATCCTCCAGGCACACAATCATGAGGTAGTGCAGCATTTTCATTTCCTTGATGAGGGGAATTCTCGCCTGATAGTTAATGAAGATGATGTCCGCAAAGCCATACCCCTTTTCCACCAGTTCCGTCGTGTCGTATCCCCTGGTGACGATCTTGGGCACGGTCTTATACGATATGGTGGAGTGCCAACAAAAAGGTTCCCTTTCCTTTACAGTACCCATTTCTTGTACTCTCCTTTCTCCAGTTCTCTCTGAGCGTATTCCTCCCGTTCCTCTTGGGACGGAACGGGCCTGTCCGGTATGCCATCATAGACAATCATGGACAGGTCAAGCATCTGTACCATCTTCTCACGTGTGGAGGCCATCCAGGCATGGCCTTTTTTCATATTCTCGATGGCGTGACAGGCGCAGCTAAATCCACGGCAGAGGATTCCAATAGCCCAGGCGGCGTTGGGGGCAAATCCGAGTTCTGCCAAGGCGGTATTGCCCGCACCGATCATATTCACCGCTATGGTCTTTTTCCCCTCTGCCTCCCGCCGCTTATTGAAGGCTTCTTCAATTGTCTCCTGGAGCTCAAGGTATACACCATCGACCCCCAGTTCTTTCTGCTTTCTGTGGGTCGGCATTGCCCTGGGGTCACCATAGATATGTTGGGGTTGTCCCAGGCCCATAACAGGCATTCCCGCGTCCATGTACTCATCCACCAGAATCTTGCCCATCTCCTCTATAGACTTCCCCTCAACCCGGGCCCGTTCGAGGTACTTGTTCAACATATACCCATGAGCGGCTCCAGGTCCATGAGCACCCCCGAAGGTCATAACCCCGGCAGCCACCGCAGCGGGGAGCTGGGGTCTTCCGCCCATGGTGGAGATTGCGGCCGCGGCCGACGGCGACATGGAGTGCTCCAGGAACTCCCCCATCTCGTATTCCAGCATCTTCTCCTCCGCCTCCGTGGGGATCCGGCCCTGGTAGAGCACGAAGAGGGCATCGCAAAAGGTGTAACCCTCTTCAGCCAGGTCGCTCAGGTTGTATCCCCTTAAGACCGTCTTCCCCTCGGTCTTATAACAAATAGCGGTCTTTCTCTGAATCAACGGCTCCCTTTCCATCAACCTTCCTCCTTTCCTCTAATCCTCTTTTCACCCCTTGAGGGCGAAAAAATAGTGGGTGATTCACGTTCCCACCTTATATCGCTGTGGGGGAAACCTTTAGGTAAATCCGCTTCGGATCAACCTCTTCCCGTAAGATCCGTATCTCCTCCTCCGTGGGAGGTTCAACGGCTCCCACATGTTCTGAAACAGCGGGTTTGAACCCAGTGTTTTCGTAGACCTGGCCCACCGTGATCCCGGGCATCAATTTGGTGACTCGCAGCGTTCCCGTAGAGCGGTCGATCTCCATGGCGCAGAGATCAGTCACCACGATGATCTCAGGCTTCGTCATCTTCAGCCCCGCTTTCTGGCGCCCATCAGGCCCATCAATGTATCCGGGGCTCGTGATAAACTGAACCCTCGATGGAAAACGCCGCCTTTCATGACGGGTAATAACCAAAATCTTTGGCACGCATGAGGCAATGCAATTGGCGCCGCCGCTTCCCGGAAGACGCACTTTTGGGCGCCGAGGATCACCGATACAGGTGGAATTGATATTTCCAAATTGGTCAATCTCAGCACCGCCCAGAAAGCCGATGTCGACGAGGCCTCTCTGAACCAGACAGCCCAGTACATCCCTCAAGCTACCCGTTTTTACCGCCATATGGCCGATGGCTGGATCAGCTACGGTAAAGGGGGCAGAGGGAAGGATTGGATCAATGGATCCGCTCTCAACGACGAAATTGACGCCGGGAGCGTGTGTTTTTTGAGCAAAGATTGCGGCAACCAAAGGCAGCCCCGTGCCGAGGATCACCGTATCAGTGCTCTTGATGAACCTGCTCGCCTCAATGCTCATCAACTCTTCTCTGGTATAGTCTTCTGAGTAGCGCTTCTCCATAGAGACCCTTTAACCCTTCCCTACATCAATCTCAGCATTTCCTTCCTTAGCTGGTTGAGCTTCTTTATCCCCCCGGACTTCTCAAGAAAATCGCTAAAGGTTTTACATCCGTATACGTATTCATCCATGTATTTCATGTACTCCTCACCACCAGCACGTGCATACTCTTGATAGGAGCCTATGTGGTCAGCATCGAACGTATAATATCCATAGGTCGAAGTGGGGTAGGCGCCGAATGGCTGTTCAATTACCGCATCTATGTAATGGTAGGGAATTGTTGTGTAGTCGGAATGGCTCCTGAAAAAACTGGTGGATACGATCTCCTCGCACGATACGATTGTAGTGTTAGACGCCCTGATGAGCTCCGGCTCATGACTCGCAATTCCCTGTATTATGGTGTTTCCAATCTCATCTGCCTTCTGCACGTGGACTATGCTAACATCCGGTTGCATTGCCGGGACGAGCACAATTCTTTCCCCTCGATTCCACGGATTATCGATTACCTCGAACTTTTTCCCCGTTGAAGGCCCTTGATACTTAAGGATATCGGAGCCCATCAGGCCCCTGACGGGGATGAAGGGAATTCCCATTTCGCCAGCGAGAAACCTGGAAACCATGGTGAGATGATCGAAATCCTCCGCCTCCAGCCTCCCTTCTTCGATGGCTCGTTTAAATTGATATGTTGCGCCGAATCTCCCCAGTCCAGCGAGCCCGAGCTCGCATTTCCGAACCAGGCCCGCCCCGACCATGAGGTCCATATGAATGGAGAGGTTGCACCCGGTGAGGACAAGGCCCCTCTTACCCTGTCTGATGATTTCGTGGGCTATACTCACCGCGCACCTGGAGACGTTTTGGCCCCCCATGCCAATAATAGCCCCATCGAAGACGAATTTCTCCACGGCCTCCTTCACGCTCATCACCTTATTGTGCTTTGAAACCCTGGACATAAAGCACTTCCTTGTCAAAGAAGCCGAAATCCCTTTTGGTTCTCAAATGTACCACGTTTTTTTAATAATTCAAATTAATTACCCTTATCATTTTAATAGTGGAAATTTATTGAAGAAACCTTGACTTTTTGCCGGGAGAAGGGTAATTTTGGTTATGATCTACGAAAATTCAATAAATTCTATTTATCATGTCCCCTGTCAGGAGGCCTTTTCATCGTGAAGTTCAATCAATTGAAGATTTTTTACACCGTTGCCCAGAATAAGAGCTTTACCCTGGCAGCGAAGGAGCTCTTTTTAACGCAGCCCGCAGTAACGATCCAGATTCAGAAGCTGGAGGCCGATTACGAAACGAAGCTTTTCGACCGGGTAGGGAAGAAAATATTCCTCACGGAGTCGGGGAAAACCCTCCACTCGTATGCGGAGAAGATCCTCGCCCTCTTCGCTCAGGCAGAAGAGGCTTTAATTGATATGAAGGAGTTGAAATTCGGGAAGCTCACCATCGGCTCCTCCGTCACTGTCGGCTCATACTATCTGCCAAAGATCTTCGAGACATTCGGCAAACAGTACCCCGACATAGAAATCCAGATGAACCTGGCCAATTCCCATCAAGTAATAGAGGATGTTTTGGCGTTTAAGCGCGACCTGGGATTCGTTGGAGAACTCCACCACTATGCAGGACTTGTAATCATCCCTTTCCTGGAAGAGGAATTGGTCCTTATCGTGCCACCAAATCATCCCTTCGCCCACGGAGAAGGAATTTCCTTAAGGGATTTGGCCGGCCAGCCCTTCATCGCAAGGGAGGCTGGCTCCGCGACCCGGGAATTGGTGGAGGAAAAGGCCGAAAGGAAAGGCGTTTCCCTGAAAGTCGTTATGGATCTCGCCAGCAACGAGGCTATCAAAAAAGCGGTGGAGAACGGGCTGGGCCTTTCCATCATCTCCAGATACGTGGTGCAAAAGGAGGTGGACCAAGGGTTCCTCAGGATTGTTCCTTTTACGAGGGAAAAGATAATGCGGAAGTTCTTCATTATCTACCATGAGGATAAATACCTCTCAAGCATCATCAGGGCTTTCCTGAACGTCGCCTCGAAACTGTCATCCCATTTCTGGAGAAAAGGGGAGGCATAACGCTAAGATATCCAAAAAAAATCCTTGACTTTTTGGAGAGCCTATTATAATTAAAGGCCATACTACCTATCCTTTTTTCACACCTATGACTGAATTCGTTGTCTACTTTAAAGACAAGATGGATTTACCCTTGAATAAAACACACGATGGATATGATTTTCGTGGCAATGAGGGTAGAAAATCCGGGGAAAGGAGGTGAGAATATTTAAGTTCCCGTGATAAATTCGGAAAGGAGGAAAAGTTATGGCAGATGAGTCCGTTTCCCAAAAGGGAGAACAGAGATGGCCTATTCCCAAAGGCGATATGGGTTCTTTAGGTGTAAAGGATCTCCCCGCAATCCCCTTGGGGAGGATGTATAAGCTTGGGCCCAGTATCATCGTGTTGGGAATTGCCCTTGGTGGTGGTGAGCTTATTATGTGGCCTAGGCTTACCGCGCAGTATGGAGCCGGGTTGATGTGGTTGGCCATTCTGGGGGTGTCGCTGCAGTGGTTTATCAATGTTGAACTCGGCCGCTATACCATTGCAACGGGCGAATCCTTCTTTACGGGCTGCTCGCGAGCGTGGAAGGGGTTCGGCTGGTTTTGGTTTGCTGCAGCAATCATCATCTATATGTGGCCCGGATGGGCTGCGACGGGTGCGACTGCACTGGACGTATTGTTCGGAGGAACAGGTGCCCACTGGAGATGGTGGGCTGAAGTCACCCTTGTCCTTACCTTGGTTATCCTTCTGGGCGGTCCCGTCGTCTATAATTCCGTGGAAAAGGTAACGATGTTTTTCATGGGGGCTACGGCTGTTATCCTCGTGATCACGATAGCCCTGGTCATTACCCCTGCTGGGGTAAAGGCCATGACAAAAGGTATCTTCTTTAACGCTGGGGGGACATGGTGGTTGCCACCCGGAATAAACCTCTTCGCCTTGTTTGGAGCAGTTATCTATGCAGGGGCTGGGAGTTTAGGAAACCTTTCCTATACCTTTGCCGTTCAACAGAAACAGTGGGGAATGGCTTCCCATATCGGCAGGGTTACAAGCCCTCTGACCGGGAAATTGGAACCCGTACCGACCGCGGGAAACATATTCGAGATGACAGGGAAGAATATGGATCTCTGGAAGAAATGGTACCGAGTAATGAGGAATGACGTGACGATATACTTCTGGCTCGCCAATATTATCGGGATCGTCCTCCTCGCCCACGGTGCACTGGAAGTACTGCACCCTCAGGGTTTGGTTCCCAAAGGGGCCCAGATAGCTGTGAGCCAGGCAAATATACTGGCTGCGAAGGCAGGGGAATTCGGAAGGGTGATATTCCTGGCCATGTCGTTCTTCATCATGTACAGTTCCCAGTTGGTGGCCTTGGATTTAGGGTCGAGAATGATATCAGAGATCGCGTATACCCACACGAAGTTACATGAGAGGTATTCCCTGAGGGCAATATACACCATTGCTCTCCTTGCCCTGGTCGTTTTTGCTGGCTTTGCCCTTTGGATTCCCACACAACCCTTCATCCTTTTTCTCATGGGGGCGGTCTTGGGGGGTTTCACGATGGCGGTTTACAGCCCAATGTTGCTGTACATGAACCTGAAGTTCTTGCCCAAGGAAATTCAGCCCAGCGCCTTCATTAAGATAGGATTGGGGATTTCCTCCGCTGTATACATCATCTTCTCAATTGTGGTTATCCTCAACAAGGTATTCGGGGTCGGGGCCTAAGGAAAGATTGACTGTGAGATTTTCCGAGAGGGGTCTTAGATTGACCCCTCTTTTTTTGTTAAAAATGAGAGGAAGCTGGTTTTACTTCATGGTGCCCCGCGCTTTTCGGGTTATCACGATATTTCCACATTTCCCCTTTTCTCTACTCATGCTTGGTTGAGGTTTTGGCATTTCTCTTGCTCCGGGAGCGACTACCTTCCTTCTCCCTCAGCCTTTTGAATTTAACAAACGTCCTCACGATTACAAACAACAACCCCGCCAGCAGTAAAAGGCCCAAAAGGGCATACTTCCCTCCAGCAGAAAATAACGCCATAACCAACGAGAGGAAAATATACGCCCCTACTAAGGAGGCGATGATATGGAATATCCACTTAATTTTCTTCGAAAGGTCTTCCCTCAAAATCGGCTATCTCCCTGATCTCATCTCGTTGGTCGGAATCGACGTGACTCTTTCCCACGCATTTTCCACTCTCATCACCTTGTGCCTCTACAGCTCTTTCACTTTTGATTTTAGGTATTCAATGATGGAGTAAAATCCAACAAAGTGGCTGTATGAACAATAAGGACATTTATTCAAACCTTTAAATGTCTTGCCGCAGTTTATGCATACTTGCACACTGTTCTTGCACAGGGCGCATTTCCTAAATTTCACTTTTGAATAATTAAGCAATATGCCCAAGAGAATAGATGAACATATCCATTCCAACATTTGCGAAAAATCTATGTCCATAAAATATGAAAATTCTTTGCATTTTACGCACACTCCTATCTCTGCACCGCAGTGAATACAGACCGATGTATTGTTGTAGACTTGATTATTACAACGAGGACAGTGCATATATTCTCTTTCCTAAACAGGCCTGTTTTCTCTTCCTTGCTCACCAGGCATCAGTGGTGTTGACGGTCACCCTCCGGATAATACCTTGCCGTTCGCTCCCCTTTTCGGCTGCTTTCAGGGTGCCTTTCCCCGTGACAACCCTGACAAGGAATCTCCTCCTTCGGTAGATTGACGCCCGTAGCCCTTCAACAGGAAATCGGATGCACTATCGCGGCATTTTTGTTGG